>Ga0123352_10003904_pt1 | contig 21783 bp, 13 predicted proteins | sample TergutLab28metaG_FD_89700 | JGI IMG/M metagenome (GOLD analysis project Ga0123352, IMG submission 89700) | Labiotermes labralis P1 segment gut microbial communities from Petit-Saut dam, French Guiana - Lab288 P1 | ecosystem: Host-associated > Arthropoda: Insects > Digestive system > Gut ...
ACCAAAAGGACGAAGGAACATAGGACGACCGAGGAAGAGATGGAGGGACCAACTTCATCTTGAGGATCAAGGAACAGGAAACACGCCTAACCCTTCAGGAACATGATGATGATGATAATGATGAATAATATACTAAGCAAGATCACCGATATAGTCTACTCAAGTATTAAGCGTGTCGTTGTAAACATTTCGGTCGTTTAGTCGATTTGTGATTTGGCTCCAGTAACTCTAAATTTAACTTAAAAACTTCACAGAAAGCTACAGAAATTGTGAACAATGTGCATGCTTTAACGAAGGTGAAGGAAGCGATGGAACTCAATTTCAATTACGAGATTTCTGTAACAGACCAGCTAAGGTTACCAGTGTTTCTTCACATATCATTTGGTATGTCGTCGATGAAACAAAATATATGGAAACCATTGAGGTTCCTAGCACATTAATTTCCACACTGAGCAAAAACAAACGGAAACCGTCCCCGCAATCGATTGTAGACGATTTTGATGAGGAATTAATAGATGAATGAAGATTAAAGACCCGCCGGGTACGCACTGTCCTCTATGTTAGTCGACGGCCTCGCACTGCAATATGGGCACCAGGAAAAACTGGGTAACGTCTCATAATATAATATTTAAAACTAATTACTTTGTACAACTGTTGCAAGACCAATTCTCTGCAGCAACAATCGACGATTCAGTTTTGCCATGACGTCTTGCTCGACCAGTCGAAATAAATTTCTCGGAAACGGAAGGAAGATACAGTGGCTAAAGAGATGATGGTGGTGGTGGTGGTGGTGCGGAAGCATTTCGTGAAGTCTCTATAAATTCATTCCATTAGCGGTTCAGAAGAATTTGATTCCGAACCCACTGGAGTTAGGTGCTGGTGTCTGACAGTGACTTCATAAAGGTCAGCAATGAACACGTATCGTAACAGGTTACAGAACCTGTCTTTATATCTTATGCGTATTGGACCGTGCATCATCTTGATATTTGAATAAAGGTTGACCAACTAGATGACACTCCTGAAGATGGACGTATTAACGTCTGAAACATGTTGAGCAGTAGATAATAAAGCAAGTGTCATCTAGTTGGTCAACCTTTATTCAAACTGTCTTTATATGTTTACATGCGTGTATTACGCTCCTAGAACTTATACCGATCTAAGTAAGACTTTCGTAGCATCCGAAAGGTTTTTCCGCTTACCCCGTAATCTCCTAGCAACTCTACACGAACCTGTGTGGGCTCCTGGGTCCATAGAGGGCCGTGTAGACGTGTAACCGTAAACAAGAAGCCGTTCTGGGAAGAAATTACAACACCAGAGCTCCTTTAAATACTCTAGCCTCTATGGCGAAAGCAGCACGAACGATAAATTACAGTAGAACTCCATTTATCCGGATTTATTGCGACGGCGAGCTATCTGGAAATGCAGAATATGCAGAAAATCCGGATAATTGGATTTTCTTTGAAAATAGCCTACATTGACAGTTTGAAATAGGGAAAAAATTATACGGCTATTTTATGCTACATATTTATTTACGTACAAATAAAATATTATTCGGATGATGACCTTCAAATTTCACCGCTGAAGAGGACTTTGGGAATTCCTTATCTAATTTGGGAACCATTTGGGCTGTTACAATTTACAGCATGTACTGTACCTGCGTCTAACCCTTCCACCACGCTTGATTTGTAGCTCTAGAAGCCATAACACTGTCCTGTACTCCTGTACTTGATCAGATAAGTTAATTGTGTGGAATACTCGCCCAGTTTGGTTAAGGTGCTGTGCTACAAATCGGAAGGCCGCTGGTTCGATCCCAGCTGGTGTCAGTGGATTTTTTATTTACATAAAATCCTTCCGATTGCACTATGGCCCTGGGGTCGACTCAGCCTGAGGTAAGGGCTGCAGGCTAAAGCACGACTCGTGCTTTAGCCTGCAGCCCGGACACTACTCCAGCCTACCACCACCTAACCTCCAACCTACAGCAAACCAAGAACGACCAATGTGGTAATCAACATTATAGTTGCGAGCTCCTGATGATGGGCATAGTTGAGCCTATAAGAAGTACAATAAAATAATAAGTAGCATCTAGTTGGTTTTTATTCTTCAGTACAGAGATTCTTCACACAATTGAAGCATTTCTCTTTGGAGTGGCAGCAACCTCCATAACCGCTGCTCAGTGACTCTTTCCTATCTGTGCCCCCTTGCGAGTTGTCCTCAATTAAAATGATTCATCTATTGCAGCCCGTCCACTGCCTGTCTCTTTGCCCAGGAAACTCGAACATGTCCAGCAGAGTGTGCTTTCCTATTAAGCCTCCAGTTATGCCTACCATTAACAGTGAATGTATAACATGAACGAGGGCAAAGGAGAAATAACAAATGCATTCAAAATTTTCCATGGAGAATTTCACGTGCGAAGACTATTTCTACGGTACTAGCAGATAACAGGACAATCAGTAGAAGTAACATTCCAGTTCCTACTAAAGGAAACAATAAAATAGGTTAGGCAAGTGTTTCGCAAACATTTCCGCTCGCTGACCACTTTTGGCTTCGAAAAATAACCACGGATCCTCACATTCTTGCTCACGAATATATAGTGTCCGGATGTCAGGTATCCAAAATTAAAAAATGATATCTCAGAAATGATTTTGGATAGATAATACTTATCAGTAACATACGTAATAATTAATTGCATGATTTTACCTTAATTAAAATGATTGTCACTCGCTTCATGGTTACAGGGGGTTTCTTAATTAGATATTCTGTCAAAAGAAATAAACATATCGCCAAGTAAAGAAATTCCGCCACTATTTTAACAAAAATTATTCCTTTACTTAAAAAATAAGTAAACTTCAAAGTGGCTATTAAAGAAATGTATCCACGGATCCCATGAAAAATGGTCGCGAATCCCAAGAGATCCGCGGAGCACACTTTGGGGACCATCGGGTTATGGTGTTCACTGGGTAAACTAGCCCATCATAACATTGAATGGAGCGATCAAAGCGATGGTCCTTACGGATTCTTAAGGCTGTTACTACAATAAATACAGTGAAAGTGAAGCTGACCCTCTACACGGCATAGGGGGTATGGGAATTGGATGTATCGATCCACGCATTTTTAACCTAGGCAGGAGATGGAAAAAGTGGTCAGCTTCACGCCCCGGCTGCTTTATCCCCGAATATAGACCTCGATACCCATTCAACAGGATGTAAAGCAGGCTCCAGATTTGGTTTGGACAGTTCGGAGGAAACTCCTTTGCCCTCACCGGGTATATAAACGCGATTCCTCGATCGTCCTACTGACAGCCTAGTCAATAGGCCAACTATGCTAGGATTCTTTAAATGAAAAGCAACATGTCTAGAGGGGGTCAAGCTGGGTTTCAACACCAAATATTTCAAATAAAGTCAGATATTCTGCATATTTCAGGTCATCGTTTTCTTCCTCTCCCATACAAAACTTCAACTTCTAACTGCAGGCTGCAGAGCTTGTACAAGCCCTGGAAAACCTTGAGCTTCACAATGGCTAAGCAACGGCTCATTATCCACTATGACACGGTATTTATCACCAGCTACTAAGTAAGTCCCACTTTTAGTGAAGCCAAACACTTTAATGCCAAATGCGGAAGTTGTGCAGTTTAAAGGCATCTACTGTTTTCTATCGATGGAGAAACGGGATGATCCCACATGCAGCACAGATGAACGCCTGCGTTATTCAGTGCAGGGTGTTAAGTTGTGTACTGTGACAGACCTTTAAGATACTGAAAATTATGTTTTTAAAGGAAAACAACAGTTAGTTTGCTGAGATGAGATGTCGACAGCTGGATAATCATTGTAATAAATAAAGTGAATTTCTTACGCCAACATGCCGAGAACAAATCAAGCGATAATTCCAGCAGTATTTTTAATGTAATATTACACACAATGCCATTAAATACCATCCAGCATCGTCCTACAAGCAGACATAACACCTTTCTTCTGTATAATTCTTGCAATTCTCTGAGGTACTGAAGAAAATTAAATTTTTTTGTAGATCTGAGAGATCAGTTCAAACTATCTGGTATTACAGCATATGCCTATTCCACTGAACCCTAAAATCCATCACTTCAATCACATGTGCGTTTAGTATTTGCTTAGAACTGTCGATACCTGAGAGATGGTGAGGTGGTTTACACCCTTGCTGGTATGCAACATCCGGGCTGTCAGCGCCCGTTGAAGGCAAAGAGAAAAGCAGTCACTGTTCCAAAATGTAAGCCTTGTTGTACTGCATTAGAAAAATGGTATAGTAGGAAAGGGATATAAATTGTTTAAAATCCAGTGAGTACTTTAAATACCGTCAGGAGGAATATAAAGAATTCTGCGCTCTGCCCACACAGTATTTATGAGTTACACGTGGATCTCAGAACAGCAGTAATAATTTATACATGATTCTCAGAACCAACCGCTATTATATTCCTATACAGCATTAACTGATTGGGTCCCCTAGCCCCCCCCCCCCCCCGCCGACACACACACTCACTCATGCACCTTGGTAACCCCGTAAGCCTACGTAATTCTTTTTAAGAAAGGAAAATAAGTTAAAAATGAAGAGCAGAATAGTTTGCTTAAATGTTCGTTGTTTTATGTTGATATAAAGATAAAAGGCAAAGTTCACCCTGTAACATGCCATGAAGGCACATAGGGGACGTAGACGTACAGCTTTACTCTTTCTTTCATTTTGGCACTAGATGGAGGTGGGCGATCGACGTCGCGCCACGGACGCTTTACTGACGTACCCACTTTACAGGTAGCTGGGTGGCCCCAGGGCCGGTCTGGACGGGTGTGGAAAATCTTGCCCCCCACCGGAATTCGATCCACGGACCGTCCAGCCCGTAGCCAGTCGTTACACAGACTAGGCTTTCCCGACCCCCTTTGATGGTATAATGGCAAAAGCAAAACAGAATGTATTGCAGAAAAGAGGGATCAAGATGGAATGCAAGTAAGAATGTATTATTGATTTCTGGCTTATGATTTGAAGCATAAATGTATGGGGAAACAAACGTACTGTGCAACATTTCTTTTCTAGAACAAAGTATATATGAAACGACGAACGAGTTTGCGCCCCCTTGGAATTCCACAAGAACGTGATTTTGCTGTACACGCCACATTCTCAATAAAGCTTACAAACAAAATAAAATACTACGAAACACATTCTGGAAAGCCTTAGATGAGAATACGCTAGGCTAGTGAATGCTTATTCAGAGTTACGTGATGTAATGCGACAGCAGTGAACTGTGAAGTCACGTGACAAGATTGTTACTGCTATCAACCCTTTGCAGTTAGTCAATCCAGTACCAAAACTTGAGTACGCAATAAATTAAATGATTCTCTTTCTCAACTTACACCTCATTAACATATCTGATGACGCAGTTAATTTTCACACTTATTACCACTGAACTGATAACCAACTCTGTTACATGTGTCACTTCCTTTAAGCTGTCCAATTCCGGGCCCTTTAGCAAACCGAATCATCATCGCCTTCGTAGGAAAGAACGCCAAAGAATTCGAACCCCGGACACGATTCTGAACACAGCCTGACTCGTGAAAGAAGAAAATACTGCAGTTCCTAATTACTCACTATGTAACATACACAGTTAACAAACCGTAATTTAATAAATAATTGAACCAAGAGCATTCCCATCGCTCGATAGCAATACCTGCCAATTTCTTCAACTAATCACATTTCCCTACATATTTTAATGGCAGTGTGCATCATAGAAACACTAATATGTACGTGTAGGTGGCTACTACAGGCTGCGGCTGAAATGATCAGCATACTTCACTTGAAATAACAGCATGTGACATAACTTCAACACATGCTACGTGACACCTTGAAATTGTACCGACATTGCTACAGCTAAACAAATAGGTCAGGTATTTGTCATTTTTAGGGGTTTTCGCAAAATTGCGAAAAATTATTATTCGTTACGTCGTGTGTCTGTCTGTCCGTCCATCCATCCGCACGGAACAACTTGGAATCCACTGGACGGATTTTCATTAAATCTGAAGCTTGAATATTTTTAAAAATCTGTCGAGGAATTCCAAGTGTCATTTATTCTGACAACAATAACGGGCTCTTTACGTAAAGATCTATGTACATTGATAGTAATAATTAATAATGATGTTTCTTCTTAAAATAAGAAATATTTCAGATAAATTTGTACAGAAATTCAAAACGCACATTTATGTTCAATAACGTATCTCCGAAAATCTTGCCGTTTATAAGATAATGTGGAAAAATGGGACAGCCAGAAAAGCCACAGACGAATATGCAATATGGCGCATGCGAATTGTATGCTGAATAACTAGGGCTACAGACACACACACTGAATATGTAATACTTGTTGCTTTCACACGGCAACAATGCTTAAGAGAACGTGCCTCGATGTTTCACTTATACGTACACTGCCTGTCCTGTTTAGTTATGGTCAGTGAAAATTTCAAGAGGAAGCCTAAAAGCGAGTCAGTTTTACAGCAACAGAGACAGCGGAATAAACAAAACAAATATTCTTCTCTTGCCTTGTCTTAAGCAGATCGGGCCCATTCGCCAGTTTTGCCTGGTTTTTCACGACAACAGACTATCAAATGACCTACTAGAGCATTGACGAAATCACCAAATCGTGCACCGGACGCAGAAAAATTATCACACGTTCCAGAAATCGACGCTGGAAGGAAGGAAATTAGCAGCTTCACGCTACGGCTGCTTATCCCCAAAGGTATAGTGTTGACAGGAAGAGTATGACATGAACTAAGAAGATTGGGGAAGGAGGGTGTAGTGACGTGCCTTAAAGTAAAACAACAGAAGAAAGAGAAAAAATCACAAATAACATGTCAAAATAATTAGCACCTAAGGATCGAGATTTGAGCTCGAAATCTCCCGACCAATGAAGAGCAGTGCCATCCTCCACAATGCTGTTTCTTGGTGCAGTCTGTACAGTATTCTAATCAAGTGCATAACAAGAATGCTTGCAGTGAAGGTCGTGTACTACATACAGGAAGTATGACTTCACACCATGCTCTTCAAACAGTCATACAAACAATCCTAACTCAAAATCGGATTTCAATCCAAAACTCATCGCTCGCCACACAAATCCCCTTAATTCCGTATTCACACGCAATTCGCCTTGTTTCCGGCAATTTTAGTATTCAACAGATAAGCAATATGGCGCCGTGGGCTGTTCACACCTCAATACATCCGGTCAGGTACACCGCCCTCTGTTTATCCCACGAATGTAAATTATTATTCTCCCGAAACATTGGTGGCCTAGTGATTCACCTGGCATTGTCTCAAAGGCAACGTGATCACCGCTGCTGTTGTTATATTCTCACAATATGTTCGTTTGTTTTAAATTTCTAACCACCATCGAAGCGTTCTTTACACAAAGCCCATAAAATTAACATACAATGACACACACGCTAAAACAAACAATGAAACAAACACTCTGATGCCGAGAACTTTATTTACACTTCGAATTATAAATGGCACACCGACAGCGAGTGACACAGACTAGACGGAGTCACCATCATCCCGCTAAGACACTAAGGTTTGAATCGCTGCGTAGAAGAATCAGTGTCACGTGTCTTTATGCAGGCGGTGACAGCTTGCTTCAAGTTGGTGACTTTTGCAAAACTGCTTTCCAGCCAGATGTTTTCTAAGAGGTCCAAACGGACGAAAATCAGTGGTTTTGAAAAGCCGGTAAAATGATGGGACAAGTATATTAAGGTTTCGTGGGTTTCTATGGACAAATAAATTATGCATTATAGTAATTTCTTGCTTACTTTAATTCTGGCGGTTATTTGTAAAGTACTTATTGATTCCCCGTCGTAAAACACAAAATTATCACATGCGTACCTTACTGTACACTTCACCTGGTTAGTTACGAGTATACACAGGGTGTACTTTTATCGTGTAGGTGAATACTGCAGATTTATCACATATAAAGCTTCCATCTGCTGGTTTATCCCTTGAGAGCTACCGTGCTCCGTCATACGATGAACTAAGACAGAACAAATTGTATCTTAATGGCATGTCACCAAAATTCAGGCCAAAATCGCAATCAGAGACGGGTAATAAAACCCAGAAAATGGGGAAAATTGCAAACTATAATTACAGCGATAAGCAAGTTCAAGGTAGATTATATTTGGAGAATGTTTGCTACCATACCGTTCAGAAGTTTTGTATTCCAAACTGCTATCTAAAGACATAACTGTTAACACGGAGAGAACCCTGCCTTTGCTTGTTGTTTTGAACGGGTGTGAAAGCGTGATGCACCTTACGGAAAGAACACAGACTGTGTGTGATAATAGATTGAAAATGATAACACATGCGCACAAGGGAAAGAGACTGACGACAGGTGGCAGGCGAAAATTCCCTAATAAGAAACTTCATAATTTAGCATCTTCACCTAACATTATTAGGACAAACCAAATCATAGAGAACGAGGTGAAATGGGCATGCAGCACGTGTGGTAGAACCCATAAATGGGTACAGAAGTTTGGAATGAAAAGGTGGAGTAGACCTGCTGAATTTCCAAACGTAGAAGGAAGGATAAAATTAGAATGGTAAAAGGTAAAAGTAAACTTCACCCTGCAACAGTACATGATGGCATGGAGAGGGAGTATAGGTAGAGCTATAGTATTTCTTTAACCTTGGCGCAATACGGCGGTGGATGATTAACGTCACACTCCAACCGCTTTAACCCCGCTAATGACCAGGTACCCATTGTATGGGAGGTTGGGTAGGAGCCACAGCCGGTGTGGACAGGTGCGAAAAAACTCGTCCCCACCATGATTCGATTCCCGGACCGTCCAGCTCGTAACTACTCAGTATAGCGACTACAGTATCTCGGCCCAGAATATTAAAACGGTTCTTACAGAAATGAGTTGTACGGACAGGGTCGACCAGATTTATCTGGCTCAGCAAACGGTAAAGTTGCAGTCTCTTGCGAAAGCGGAGTGGTTATAGGGACCGGCAGCAACTATAAACTCTTCAATAAGTGCTCAGCTTTTTGCGGGTATTGTTACGGATCGTTCACAGCTGCACGTAAAGCCACATTTAGGTCTACATGTCATTTCCCCGACTTTCACTGCATTCCGTTTGTGACAGCCAAACTCGTTATGCGCCCATTGTACAGTACAAGCAAAACCATCCGTCACGACGTTCAATTCAGGACGTGAAAAGCCACGTGCACAAAAGGAACCTTTTGACTCATTTTTCTGATAAATATGATTTATTTATTATTTATTTATTCTTTTTTCCCCTACTTCCGTTCTTTCTTCCTCTTATCGTTAATTCCTTTATTCCCTTCTTATCTGACCAACCAAGCGACCACTGGACATGCACATCAGGCGCTATTTCAGTTTCAAGACACGCTGCATGTATAGGCCGTTCGGAACCTGATGGCACACGGTGACGCACGGGAGGGGAAGTCAAGGGGAAAGATGCGAATGGAGTGGGTAGCCAGCAGCCTTGCACTGTACGTCGGAACATGGTCTATCCATGGTCTATCCGCTGATCCGCAATCCTCGACTGCCAGTAGTCGACTGAACTGACCCCCGCCACCGATTTAAATGGACTCGTCCGTTTTGCTGAAAGACCAAATCTGGTTTCTGCGCGTGTGCCATCACGTTTCGAACGTGCTCTAACACACTCTAATTATTATGCCTTAGCGACATCAGTGTCACCTGCAGTTACAGCTTGTAACGTCTACATGTTGGCGTGTAAATGAACTGCAGTACATCTTTTAAACCACACGAAGGTGGTGCAGGCGATCATATATGGTACATCAGGTAGAGCGATTACTGGCCTCAGTGACCGGTGGTTCAAAACTATCCGCCATAAATCTCACTATCAACTCCCATCCAAGGAATCGTTAGTGATAAGTAGGAAGGGCTGGATACAAAGATCTTTGAGTGGGAAATCCTGTTAGCAACAGACAAAGGGCGACAGCCTAACACAAGCAAACTTTCCACCCAAGACCAAAATAAACAAATAAAATGAATTTTCATACTGACCACGAAAGTTGGGCGCTGGCAGTCTAGTAAGCGAGCGGTGTAAGCAAGGTTGTGCATAGTGAGGTCTCCTACAGCACAGGGTACTAGTTCTGAAAGGAAGTGACTTTTTTTTTTAAGAATATGATTTTTATTTGATTAACTGGACAACAGCAGACTTTGCACCTCAGATACAAATAAATGAAGAAATAAGAAAATAGTCTTTATTCGATTCGATGAACCCCACTCGTATCCCTTAAGAAGTTTCACCTACCGTACTGACCGGGTCAGGGCATACGACGTACTACATAAGGCGATCGCATACATTAGTTTACGTAAAACTTGGAACAAGGTATTGATTAGTCCTGTTGTAGTAGTTTTCGGTAAATTGTCCCTAAATGGTTCGACAGTACTGTACACAGTAATAAGATTTTGCCATCTGTCTTCAGCCCCTTTAGTGCATTTGAAATTCACTTATCAGGAGCCACCCGAACCTTCATTGCTGCCTACCCGTGCACCACAGATCCAATGACTGCCTCCATGTTACAAAATATTCCTTGGGTAGTTTGCATCTGTCAAAGAAATTCCCCCATGATATGTAAACTGAAGACATCACACAACCCCAATAGGCAAGTTCACATCCAGTCGGTTTCTCTGACACATATTTAAAACTCAAGAGAAATATACTAAGAGTTTATAATAAATCTACTCACAAAATCATATGACCCTCAACAATACGTCTTCGTAACGAATATTTTAAGGCGCTTGTGTTCTTCGTCCTGCGGCAAACGAATACACGCTGACTGGTTGTACGAAAACCGACTTACGACTTGGTTGCTCAGTCCAACAGCACGCAATGAAGAATCCTGCTTCTCGCCGTTGTCCTGTCGGATGGAGTGAACTACGGTGAGTCGCGAGAAAGAAGTCCCAGTGTTCGATACCCTGCTCATATTCCTTGAAGAGTGGCGCTGCTGCCTCCCACGTAAAAAAGGTAGAGAAAAGCTGCACCTGCACACGCCATGAAATCGTATTGGCGAGTTGAGGTACAGCTCCACTAGTCCTTAGTCTCGTTACTAAACGGAGAAAAGGGGTTTCGGTTTAACTACCCGGCCGCTTGATCGCTGGGGATAGGTGTTCAGTTCTCATGGAACGAGACGCTGAGTGGGCCCAAGAGCCGGTCTTGGCGTTTTCGAGAAGAGCGAAACTTCTTGCTGCTGCCGATGATCGAAACCTGAACCGTCCAACCCGTTATCTTTGTACTTCCCTAGATTCCCCTCCAGTCATCTAGTTATCATGCTCACACGAATGCTGCAGTGATAACCTATAATATCGGCAAAAGTTTTGGGCTTGTTAACGTAGGCGAGAGGCGTCTGCAGGAAAATATAACAGTAGACTTCGAAGGTAAAGCCTTGAACCCCATCAGCTCCACCACTTATGGGACTTCTATCCGTGGCCCTACTCTGGTGACGAAATGGTAGTGCCCTTGACCTATGCTGACAAACCGCGTCTTTCCGTTGGTATTAACTGACCCTCAATCTTTTTCAAGGTAGCACCGAATGCGGAAGCACTCTTTGGTTCCCCGGAATTTCAACAACGGAACCTCTCGCTTATGCAAGTCAAAGATTTCCCATTCCTTCTCCAAATCCATGTTTCGTACTGGCCCCGCTATTGCACATTCGAATTTGCTTACCTAAGGCAGTTCTTACAGCGTTCCAAAACAATAACCAACGAACAACATTGTAAAAGGGTTAATCCCAACATCCTTAAATGTTTATTTGGTGGGCCAATTAATTGTTAAGAACAAAGTTCTCACACTTTCTGAACACGTCCAACGTATTCATTGGCGGGGGGAGAGAGTAGGCCCCGGTTAAATAGGGGCCGCATTGTTTCCGTAACACTTGCAACCAAAATCGCGTTTCGCAATCGTGGTAGGCAGGTCGCGTGACGCTATGAATGCAATGGGCAGGCCTTTCTAGCACTGGGAGTTCTCACGAGATATCCACGAGATAAAATACGGCAGACTAGTCGCTCAAGCAACGCCGTTAGGCCTTTGCAATCTCCAGTGAGCCACTGACAGTGGTCACCGACTAGCTAGCAGAGTCACAGTCACTAATGACGTAATCAACTGGTACGAAACACAAACGTCATCCACGGACACGAAATTCAAATTTACGCTTTTTGACGACAAAGGGTACTCCAGACGGGGTACAAGAGGGTTATCAAATGCTTCCCTACCAATATATATATATATACATAAAAAAAATGTACGTAACATATAAATATAGTGTGGGCAGAATGTAAACTTTTAGGCGCGTTCGCAACATTGCGAAAAGCGACTATTAGCTTCGCCGTGTTTATCTGTTTGCCCGTCCGTTAGCATGGAACTCGGCTCCCACTGGAATGATTTTCATTGAATTTGATATTTGAATATTTTTCGAAAATACGTCGAAAAATCCCAGTTTCATTAAAATGTGACAAGAATAACGAGTAGTTTACGTAAAGAACATTCATGATAATATCTTCCTTTATTCTGCTCAGAATTAGAAATGCTTCTGACAAAATTCGTAGAGGCAATCAAAACACATGGTATGTTCCACAAATCTTTTCCTCAAGTCGTGCCGTTTATGAGACAATGTTCAGTTTCACTGCCGCGCCGAGATTCACTCACAGTTTTTGGCGGTCATTAAGCTGTTTTACGATGCTGTATCAGCAGCTGAAGATGTGTAGCGACAAATAACGCGCACGGAAGCCGAGTATGGATGTTGTAAACACGACGGAACGCTTTTGTAGTATTAATTTGATCTCGAAGCGATGTACAAATAATACATAGCGACTACGGACAAGTTGATTGCTAGAGGAGCCACAAACATGACTCTGCGCTGCGGAAATGCGTCGGATATTCTGGGTCAGTTGAATGTAATTTACATGGAGCAAAAGTCTGAACGCCGTTAGGTAACCCAGCCCCAGCTGCGTCTAAAAACACTGCCTGTATGTCGTGTTTAAATAAAAGACTTTAATAAGTTCTTGCTATACATGCGTAACGCGTTGTAAACAAACAATATGACACCTCCAAACGAAACGGTTTTCTGTTCACTAAATGAAACTACATTGTAGGCTTTTGGGTTATGAGGTGGTGTAGACATGTAGACTGAGACAGACGTTTCGAAGCAACTTACTGTCTATCTCGACGGGAGAAGGAAGTGGTCCATGCAGCCGCTAAAGTCATTTGTAGCGGCATGTAGGTCGTAATGTATACGGAATGCGAGGAATGTGATCAAACAGAGCCATGTAAAGGGACACAAGTAATGGATCGCGTTACACAGTTCATATTGCCCTGGACCGAATTAATAGACAGGTCTGCATTCGTTACCTCGATGAGCTTTTGTGAACACGGCAATGAACCTTCGAATTCTAGGCTAGCTAAAGAGCTACTACCTTCTGAAGAAGGACTCTGCGTCGTGGAATTAGTTATTATTTCTATGCCAAATTTCAAAATTACCGACTTCCGTAGTTCAATAAACCTACAAACCGGAATTTATATGCAGAGTTCACGAAACCGCCATCTTGTTTTTCTACACCGTAAACACGAAACAAAACAAACAAAAAAAAACAAGTTGCAGTCTTTTCGATTTTCTCTTACCTTACTACCTTTCAGGACCCTAAATTAAATGCTATTAGTGTCGCATCGACCCAAAACTTGCTGCTTATATTAACATGGATTTAGACTGGCTCTACAATAGAGTCCGCCTAGGCTCGTTGCAGATTGCTGCACCAAGAAGAAATGATGAACTGACGGAGAGGCCTGGTCTCAAGCCCCATCCAAGGGATCCTACTACCCATATTAAGCAAAGATTTTGAACAAATGTACAATAGATGAGGCTAAACTTGAATCGGACTAAACAGTCAAGGCGGTGGGTTGGAGAAAAATGAGAATCAAAAAGCAATGGACAAAAAAAGATTTAAAAAAACGGCGGCGAAGAATAGGAAGCAAATAAGAAAAATACGAACAGAACAGAAAAAGAACAATAATACAGGTGATAAAAGGGTCGATTGTGATAAAAGCTCTCTCTAACTTATCATGACATTGTTTATAGAAACAGATGTACTTGTGTAAGAGTGGGGGGCTCTCCAACTGCCGACTGGTTTAAACCGGTTTGAACCCGATTGCGTTAGCCTGAACTATGTGTGTCCACTAACAGACTAACTTGTGCCATGGAGACAAATCTCCACTCATTCCTAGCCACGGAACTGGATGAAGAGTATATAAGCCGGCACTCCCGGCAGCTTGACACACCCTCCCAATGAAAAAAATCGCGCCGATTTGAAGGTAAGGTGCAGTTCGATTTGCCCTTAAGCGCCAGTCTCACCTTCTGGTGGGGCACGTTTCCGTGGACGAGCTTGCCGGAACTCAGTCACAGTGGCATGACCGTTACATCCGAGGTGCAGCAAGTGGCACCTCCAGCATTAAGGGTGATAATGGACAGTGTTCAGCTGTGGGTCTGAAGGCACTGACAGTCACGGGTGAGGAGTACGGCCAAGACAAGTTTCAACGTATCGAACCCTTGAATTCTGACGTTTGTATAAATCCGGGGTGCAAAATTTTCCAAAAATCTAGCCGCCAGCCTCAAATTCCTATACGCCAGATGGATGACATGAAACAAGTTCCATTTTGAGAACCTACAAATTTTAGGTGCCATCTTACAAAACTTGGTCGCTCGGCACTGGCGTGCGTCTGATGCTAAATTGTATATAAAAATGCAGTTCCTGACTCACCTAACCAATCGGTTGATGCTGCAAAGGAAAATAATTGGCGTTGTGCGAAAGTGAAGCAACTGTAGATAAGGTAAATATATAGCAAAGGCTTATTACAAGAAGTTGAAGTTCCCAGATTTCGAGACATTCGAAACATGAAGGTGGTAAGGTTGTCAGCCCTACGCACCGACCGCCTTTGCCTATCATTTATGTTAGAGGCCGACTTGACCCCATGGCCAAGGATTATGTCACCAGTAGGAATCGAACCCGCGACCTGCCTGCTTGTAGCGCAGTGCCTCAACCAACAGCGCCATCGCGTGCCCCCTTTGTACTGTAGACAGTACCGCACACACAATTACGAGTGGGCTTTAAATCAGCTATCAAGCACTGTATGGATGTTTAATTACAAATATAGGTGTTGTAAGTGATAATCGCCCGTTTTCACATAACACTACAGTAAAGTCTCAAATTCGATAATTATATTTTTATTTTGTTAGAGAAAGTGCGAAATATTTTTAACGGCATGCTTGAATATAATGATGATATTTGCCCTCTCTTTGCTTATAATAACATGCTGCCCGCCTTAAATTTCAAAATTATTAGTCTGGCCCACGTATTATTGAGATTCGATACACGAGGCCTGCACTACTTCCGCGACCTTCCCAAGTCATCATTGTCATACAAATATTCAACGCTATATAACCAAAGATATTCGGAGAGGTTGAGAAGTTACTGACTCAACCAAGCATAGCATCTTGTGAAATATGTAACTTCATATAGAGTGGTGGATTGACTGCTGTGTCCTGCAGTTCCGCGCTTCATTCTCCTAAGTTTGTTGCGAGAAGCCGAGTGGGTCACTACTGTGACCGCCATGGGCCATGCCAACAGGTCAGCAGCAGGCTATCGCCCATTCAGCAGTCCCTCGGTCATCCGGACCACCCAGGGAACACTCCGTGGTATACCTAAGAGTATATGGTTATGATAATGATAATAATTATTATAATGTGATACACTAATAGTTTTAAGAGGAATACTGGCCCGCATTTCGCACGAAGTTGTCCGGACCCCCGGGGGATCCAGATGACCGGGATACGGTGATTTGAATGATTAACAGACGTTCATACTTTACATAACATCAGCTAAAGTATAGTAATTTTCGCAGGAACAAAAACGCATTCAGACAACCACTTCACAATATTACAACGCCTGCACCCCCCCCCCCCCCCACCCCCTCCACAAAAAAAAAAGGTTCATTCTCACTTCCTACGTCAAGATAATTTGACAGAGCAACGTGAATTTTATTAAATTGTAAAATTCCAATCTCAGTTAAAAACTTCATAAAATTGTACACAGTTCCTTTTATGTTCTGTATACTACTGGCCTGGTTATGGCCCTCTGGGGTCGAACATGCTACCAAATTAAAGATAAGGCAAGTAATTTCTCTAGTTTGTATATAAAGATAAGGCAAGTCATTTCTCTAGTTTGTATAACTAAGACAAGAGATGACAAAAGTAAACGCTGCTGAAGGATTACTGTTCTCAGTGCCACGACAATCAAAGTCTCATAATCCGGCTGACTTTTCCAGATGTATTTGTACTGCAATTCAGCGGCTTGTTGAAGTGCATAGTATAAACACGTAATGAAAATGCCGTGTAAATATTGTGTCTCATCTCATGTACTGATATAATTACTTTGACACGCTGGTACTACTTAACCTATATTTAACCTTGCTGCGAACATTTCATTTCGGTCCAGTATAAACACTACTTTAACCACTTTCATTTCTGTCAGTCTCCCTTGAAAAGCTAGCAGTTTCTCAGCTAGCATACAAATTCTCGTCATACGGAAGCGAGCTTCCGTGTGACTAGGATTTCTGTGTTTACAAAAGCCCGTATTCTACTAACATTCTGAGCCTGTTTATACTAGTCACCCTCGCACCTTTTTATTGAAGAACCACACAGGTACACACATCTCCCAAGCGAGTTCTTTTCTTTAAGTTAAAATTCAGTTGAAATTCTAAAGAAAATCTCATCGTTCAACAACTTTCTATACACAGACCTCATTAGTCTACAGCAGGGGTGTCCAACATTTTTTTGGCAAAAGGACACACCCGTTATTATGGGCTGGTTCGCGGTCCCCACGCGTAAAAGCAAAACATGTGGTATACCTAACTGCCTAAACTATTGTGCTATGTTCACAGTGCACAAATAATTCGCAAATGTGGTCGCGGGCTGCAATTTGGCTGTGGGTTGGACATCCAATATCTACAGCTTCTGTTTCAAACCTTCGTGACGCAACTGTTATTTAACAAAATACGCTAAATGTAATACTTGCGCGTACTTGCACGTACCATATCCGCGCTGCTGATTAGCTCTGTCAACGAAAGACATTACGACGGCAAGCAATAAGCCTATATGTACTAGGCCAATGACAGAAACACTTCAACCAACTCCCAGAAGGCTCAACACCGCTAAGCCAAGAGAAGGACACCTTCAAATTTTCTCCCTAAAATTCGGCCTAATGCTCCCTTTTTCTTGACTAACCAAATATATACGTAGGTGAGGTACACAGCTCACACAGGTTCCTTGTTAGTAGTGAAATGTCCATTCACCACAGACTTCAGCATTCATACGTAAAAACCTTTCCCTGGGCTCTGTTTCCAAACACTTGAAACCTAATTGATAACCTTCCTTGGAACTAAGTGCTCTCAGTAACATATGTATTTGCAACACGTTCATTACCATCAAGGAAGGATCACAGGTTATTATATACTACATCGACAGCAGGGACAGCTTAAGGGTCCAATGATCACGTACGGTGAACATGAAACAAAGAGAAAGGAAGCGATCATAACCTTTGTCAACGTAAAGTCCCGAAATTCGTCTGCAGAAGTGAGGTGAATCACAGCAGATCCGATGCACTAGGTGACTTGGTTGAGATTCAGAATGGCAGCCTACTGAACACAAGTTACAATGGTCATATATTAAATGAACATCAGTCCCAGCACTGGGTCTGTATCAACAACGAACGTGACAGTTAACGGAACGTGGAATCGCACAAACGCACCTAGCACACGTGTGCACAACGCTCCACTCTGACTACAGCTGTGGATTCCGTAGCAAACATCAACACAACGAGGATACCGTCTTGTGGTGTAATAACACCAAGCAGTCCGGTACATGTGCATCGACGTTTCAGATAAACCTACTCCCTCCGCCCTATCCTCTTCATCGGAGGGATCAAGTTCACATCAATAATTACCGCCTTCGTGAATTATTGTCACTTACCGACAAAGACAACAATGCGAACATGTCACTTACCAGGAATTACTTCCTTGCCGCTTTAACACGATCAGAGCAGTCACAGTCGAACTCCGCTTCGAAATACCAAGACGTATCCTTACCGTGGCTACGGTGAGACTAGTCCAGTGATGGATGGCGCGCGCACTGAACAAAACAATCGCGCAGAGCACAGAGAGTAGTCGGCGGAGCTATGCGATTGTCACTCATCCCCAAAGTGATGAATTAAGCGAGTGCTGGGGAGGACCCATGTGCCAACGCAACGGGAAGTAAGGAAATAGCGAACACTGCATAATAAGGAGTCTTTTTCGCCACGGAGTCTCACCCAAGGAAGTGTGATATGGAGCGCCATGTAGACTACACGCAGAAAAACTCCTATTGTAGTAGCTAGTCCATTATTTATTTGGTGAAGTTATAAGATATATGTTTTATTGGTTAAACAGTCAGCAGTCATTTAAGTAGTGAGTGCGTGTACTTTATGCATTCATTTATTTAACCATCCCCTCCCAACCAAGACAGATATTGGCTATATGGAACACGAAAGGGCTTAAGGGGGACTGCAATAACGCGAAATGCAATTCTTCCCACACCAAATTTGGAAACATAATTTCACAGCAAGCTAATTGGCTCTGACAATGATTTTGAAAATGCCAAGTTTGAAGCTCAGCCGGATCTCCGGCTACTCCGACCGACGTTTGTCGCAGTTGTGTTCAGTCCCTCAAAACAAATTTCCAATACAGAAAAACCTGTGAATTTGGACATCCGTGTAAATCGACCACCTGTCACAGTTAGCCCTACTTTCACGGAATGGACGAATTCCTGCGATATTATGCATGCTCATTACTCAATAATTGGGCAAATGTATATCTTTAATCTTGACTATGGTTTCATATTTAGTGCCGTCCTTAACGTGTAGGTTCAACCTCCCCTGTTGGCCAAACGAAAGAGTTGTGCATTTTTTGTGTCAATTGTATACGGGCCGACATACTAATTCATTAGCGGAAGTACCTGTTACCCATTCACCCTCCATCCTTCGTCACCAAGTATGGACAATAGACAGGAATTTTCCGGTGGCCACTGATCCATTACTGTCCTTCAAAGTCCCTATCCATTGACCGGCCATGTACCTGCTTTCCAATTCGACCATCCGTCTCTGCAATCAAACCTACACATTTGCACAAGGGATAGTGTACAGTTAAATTTTAAAAGCATCAAGTGATTTCCACAAGTTGGCCACCTGTGTAACCTGGGTTGTTTTGAATGGAACCGAAAGTGGCCAATCTAGGGTTCACTGTAGCATATCTCAAATTAGGTCACGACTAGTGCAGTTCAATCCGCGCCAGTATAAAATCAATTTTCGTGAGGGCCTTCGCTCTTTTGGGATGCTACGCGGCGTATGTTGGTAGTTGGTTACAGACGTTTCGGTTAAACCCATATTCGCAAAACAAGAAGAATTCTTCTTGGACGAGCGCACCCAGATATTTTTTTGAAGGGGATGGTGCGGGGGGGCTGACCCTGAGACCGTATATAATTTATGTTTGATTTTAAAAATTGTTATAAAACCATTTCGTAACGGTAGCATAACATTGCAATTGCATTTATGTACACAAATATACAACTAAATGTTCCATGACTCATTTGCCTAATTTAAATCACCAGGTCTAATCTTGTTTGTTTCAAATTTCATTCAAGACATCCCAAGTTTTTTTGTTTAATTTTTCAAAATTCAAATGTAACTACTACACATCAGCGGATTTCTGTGGGTGATTTTGGCTGAAAGGTAAATCATGTAAAAGTTTGATATAATCATATCTACAATTTTTTAAATTTCAATTTGGGGAGAGCTACGGCCTGTTATCCCCCGCCCCCAAAAAAACCCTGGGTGCGTTACTGTCTTGGACTACCAACTTGCATTGCGTTAACACTGGAGAAGAGTGAAGGCTCCAAGTCCACCCCGGCCCAAAACTTCATTAATTTCTCAGGTAAAATTTTACTTGAAGTGCCTTCGTCTAGGCCTAACAGACATAGCACAATATACGTACGACAGATCACGTCACCCAGTGCAGAGAAACAAAGTACTGCCGGAATCGAAAACATCAGTAATCCAACGAGGAGTGTTTCCGCTGACTTTGAGAATCGGCTAACACCAGGCGGAGAATCTGGAAAATCGGTAAAATTACGAGACATGCTTGATTTGACCGACAGTATATCAGGGTCACCGGATAATCAGGGACATATAAATCACGTGACTCGAAACGTGGCCGAAAAACTGGTGGGAACTAGAATAACGTGATTAACGTGCTCTTACAGACAAAGTCCTGGAAGCTGGAACATAACTTTATCAGATTCACAAGTCATGTAAACTAACAACACAAGCCCCTGTACGAACAATCGCTAAGTTTCAATTATAAATTTATACTATCACTTGACTCAAAGACATGGAAAATCTGTTGACACACTATACACCTGGAAGATGGTTAAGATACAACATACAAAACCTATCACACCAATTTCGAGGCAAAGTAATGCACACTGGTTTCACAAATACAAAGCTCAGATGATAAAACATGATGGACACGGTGGTGAAACGAAAGGCTTCGGTAGCTATCTTCCAGCTGAACCAAACCATTAACACAGATGTTCCTTGACACACTCCTAGGCTAATATGACCCAGTAAATATCCAAGCTGACCCATATTTCTCTAAGTTTTCCTTAGTTCCTGCAGGTACATTCCAGGGCAGTACTTTAAGTCGGGTGACAACTACTTCCTTCCACATCCAATTCATTATTCACCATCACCCAATTGTACGACATTACACAGTCTACCATGGTTCTTAAGTAACCAGTGAAAATAGGAAACCATATTATTTGCCATTCTCAGTCTTCCGAAAGGTCAGTTGTCAAGGGGTTTCTCCATCAAAATTCTGTATGTCTTTACAGTTTGTACCAGAGTTGGACAGTGCATTTACTGCTGCAGTGACACTGTGTAATGAACAGTCACTCCTGTGAAGGATATATTCATTTTGTTAAAGTGACTAATTAGCAGCAGTATCATAGACTGGGAACCATCTAAAGCCCTACACTTAGAACATTCAGTTGTAACAGATAACTCAGTGAAACCAGAAGTGTAACATTAAGCCTAGCACTGCAGTTTTACTTTTGCTTTACTTTATTTTGTATGTTTATTTACTCCCTAATGTTATTTCAGTTTTTAATTTACTTCCCTTACCCACCTTAATTTTATTTCTGACCTACATTAGTTTCACCTTGTTAAACTGCATACATAAACTATGGAGAGTCTAACCTGAACATACAGTAAATATAATAACAACTAGAACAGATTAATGAACCTAAAACTATAACCATATGAAACCACGTTTTGTATGATATTGCACATTTTATATGTATAAGTAGACTGGAAGTAAGTGCTGATAAAACTAAGTACATGGTCATGTCTTGAGATCAGAATGCAGGACGAATTCACAGTGTGAGAATTGATAATAGTACCTTCAAGAGGGTGGAAGAGTTTAAATATTTGGGAACAACTTTAACAAATCAAAATTCTATTCAGGAAGAAATTAAGAGCAAAATGAGGTCAGGAAATGCTTGCTATCATTCAGTGCAGAATCTTTTGTCTTCCAGGTTGCTATCCAAAAATTTAAAGATCAAGATATATAGAACTATAATTTTGCCTGTTGTTTTGTATGGGTGTG
>Ga0123352_10003911_pt1 | contig 21767 bp, 18 predicted proteins | sample TergutLab28metaG_FD_89700 | JGI IMG/M metagenome (GOLD analysis project Ga0123352, IMG submission 89700) | Labiotermes labralis P1 segment gut microbial communities from Petit-Saut dam, French Guiana - Lab288 P1 | ecosystem: Host-associated > Arthropoda: Insects > Digestive system > Gut ...
CCGAATGATCGTACCCCCGGCATATTAGAACGACCTAAAACAGCTCCGAAATAAGGTTCGCCGCCTATCGACACCATAAATCTATCAAAAAGGTATTGATCTATTAGCAAAACGTCATCACCGGTCAATTCCTCACCTAAAGTCACTCTGCCTGCCCTTGTGTTAAGAAGTGCATTAAAGTAAGGTTCGCCACCTATTGATATCATAAATCTATCGAATAGATACTGATCTATTAATGAAACGTCTGAACCACTTACCTCGCCATCATCATCCACGTCGCCCCAAAGCGACCAAATAGCATAAAGGTCTATATTTCCGCTATTGGCATCGCCAAATAAGCCTGCCACTGCAGTGTATGTATCAGCAGTCGCTATGCGCTCTAAAAGGTCTAGGTAATCCACAAGGCATCTGTCCGACAAAGCCGGCCTACGCAGGCCTGAATCAGCATTCCTTGCTCTGCCGGTTCTATCCGGATCCAGCGTCTCACCATCAAACCAGCCCCAGAACGCATGACCGGATGCTTCCTCTGTGCCATAGATATTCCTAACATTCAGAAGCACACTATTCAGCAAACCTTGATTTGGCCACTCTGCTATTGCTGAACCCGGAGTTACAGGAACCTCAATTGCATGGAAGCCATTGCTTATAGTAGTAGCGTTACCCTTGAAGTGCTCATAAAGATCATTATGACTATCCGGGTTAATGTATAAATGGAATGTGATGGTAAACGGTGACGGCACTGGCTCCGGCGAGGTCGTTATCTGCTCTTCTCTCACAAGACGCCTTGCAAGGTCATAGGTGTAGATTGTGGTGCGGTAGGTAGTTGTACCGTTAGGTTGTAATACTTGCTCTTTTACTTGACGGGTGTTGCCGTCTAAGTGGTAGGTATAGTCAAACCTTGAGAGAATCGTATCCCCATGCCTATTTACAACGCTTGTAGCTAAACCAGCCAGATTAAATGTATACTCGGTTACAACACCGTTTGACAACGTTTTACTAGTGCGGTTTCCATTGGCATCATAGGTGTACCTTACATAAGAGTACTCTACTCCTTCTCCTCTTGACGTTACCCTTATCATTCGCTGGGCATCATCATGAGTATATACACGATGGAGGTGTAATGAGCCATTTATATATGTGCGTGACTCAACAACATTATGTGCACCATTGTAAGAATATCTAATTGATATTCCACCAGCATCATCGCGCCGTATCATACGTTCTTGCCCGTCATAAGTGTAGAGTATAGAATGACGGCCAATCCATTCTTCAGGATGACGGCCACTCCATTCTTCATGTAATGAACCTGTGGACGTAAAATTACGCGCTCTAAAGCCTTCAACTCTACCATTACGCACTGCCTCAACCAGTACAACCCGACCCATGTTATCATACGTGTTTCTGAATAGAGTTCCATTGCGGTCAGTCCGAGTAAGCACCAAGCCATTTGCATCATAACTAATGCTCTCTATTTGGCCTAGCGTATCGGTGGTGCTTATTAGCCGCCCCCTATTGTCATAGGTATATTTCGTTACAGCATCGCCCACTTGCATAGTCAAAATATTACCAGCCAAGTCGTAGGTGTATTCCGTTTTTATACCATATTCGCTGCCAGTTTCAGAGGCGATGAGTCTGTTGTATTCAAATGTATTTATCGTATCCGACCAAGACTCAGTCTCGCCAGGTAAGTTAATCAATGATGAAGTTCTGATTAAATTGCTGTTCCTGTCGTAAAAATATCTGGTTTGGGCATAGTGCGTAGTGTTGCCAATGCGCTCAAAAGGTATCTCGCGTCTTGTAAGCCTCCCGAATTCATCGTAAGTAAAGCGTTGCACATTGCCCTTGAAATCAGAGCTGGTAAGTAGTCGTCCCATATGGTCATATGTATTGTAGGATGTGTTCCCATCAATATTTGTTACGCTTGTTACACCGTGGATATTGTAGGTAAACCTATTGTCAACAAATCCATCTGGCAGGTCATAGCTTTGGGATGTTTCTCTTATAACTCTCCCAGATATATCATGAGTGAATGCAGTATTTCTGCCGCCACCTGAAATGCCTTCCCCAATTCGCCGCCCAAATCTATCGTATAACACAAAAGTTTGAATCCTAATCCGACCCCCACCCCATTCATGCATGATATTAGTTAAAATTTGAGATTCGCCATTCCAAATAACATCCATGTAAATCGTCACTATATGTTGTAGTACTTCTCCTACAGAACTTAAATGCTTTTGGTCTGTCACCCTGTCAAATATATCGTATGTGAAGGTTGTATGCTGGAATGACGTTACTCCTATACCCTGAGCATTTCTCGTTTCTATAAGCCTCATACGGTTGTCGTAAGTATTGGTTAGAATCATGGAATCATCCGGTGCAGTGATGGTCAGAAGATTACCAAAAGGATCATAACGATATACATAAGTTGCTCCTAATACGGTTGTATGTGTTACGGTATTTAGAGTATCATTGTAAGCATAAGTTGCAACGCCTCCATCAGGGAAGTTAATTTGTCTGACACGACCTGTTCTATCATATTGCCATGTAGTTCTATAACCATTAGGGTCAGTTTCTTGAATTAACCTCCACATGAGATCATAAGCAAAGAGACGTTCTATTACACCATTTCCACCCAATCCAGAGCCTGATATAAGAGTACCATCAGCATCTCTAACATTATGAGTCCTTATCACAGATGGCATAGTGCCATTGTTATACACTATTTGAGCTCTAATAAAGGAAGTTCCTCTAGCATCAGGAAATTCTCTTATTTCTGTTATATTGCCAAATGTGTCATGTGAGAACTCTGTACGAGACATTCTTACACCATTCTCATAGATATATGTTCTGGCTATATTTCTTCTGTTGGGTGTTGGAACATTTATTTTTTGGACTCTTGTGCTTTCATCTGTCCAGAATGTGGTAACAAGGGGCAACCCAAACCCATTATCAGAGTTGTCAAAAGTTTGATCTATTTCATAAACATAGCGCTGGTCTGGAGGGCGAGTCGAAACTGAACCCACATGGCTAAAAGTTCGAGTCCTTTGAGCATATTTGTTATAAGTAAATAATTCAATATTGTCGCGTCTCTGGAGGTTACCCCAATGATCAAAATATTCTGTGAACGCGAAAAGGTAAGGCAACCTATAGCGGCTATCGAATCTTATATCTTGACTAGAAAGCAGTGTCCTTTGATTATTGGGTTCAAGGCGGTACACTGACCGCCAAGTGTTTAAGTGACGATAATCAAAGTAGTACTTAGTGCTTATTCCATTATTTTGAGTAACATATACAATATAGGTATGCCATGGTGGAGGTGTACTAACATTCTCTGGGTATGCCGTAGCCTCACGTATATACTCAAAGGTGGTTCTTTGATACGCCTGACTATTTGGAGCACTGCGAAGCTCTCTAGCACTAACCTTCCACCTTTCACGGAATCCAAGATCGCCTGCATTTGCACGATGAGTGCCGTACTCAAACCTAAGTTCAGCACCTGATGGGTAGGTGACTTTCCTTAGTAGCAGTGTATGGCTGTGGCTAGGACTGCTGCTAACATCATCTCGCCTTGAAAAGAAGTCGAAATTGTATCTGGCTAGCGCTCCATAGTAAAAAGATGTTCTTGCATTTTCTTGATTTTGAATGTTCGAAAGTTGAAACATTCCACTATGCCCCTGTATAGGTGTCAAAGTTATAACCGAACTCGCACCTCCAGGCTCTGTTATAGTGATTAGACGATTACCCCCAGATGTTGAGTATACAAGGTTAATATGCCTATTGTTAGTATCAACTACCCTTGAAAGTAGACGCTGATTACTGAAAGCTGGTTGATTGGCATACTCAAATCTTATTGTATTATTAAATCTATCTCTCATTCCTATGATAAACTCGTTGTGGAAGAAATATCGTGTTCCATCATGGAAATCTAAGCTTCTTGTAGCAGTCAACCCTCCGCTGGAGAAACCGGTATAATTGGTTAGTGTCATATCTTCTAGGTTTCTATCTCTAAAGTTATTAGTCCTTCTTTCTAGCTCAAAAGAACCCCTGCCAGGTAGATACACAACATCGTCTAGAATATGAGGCAGGTCAAAATTCCACCCTGGTCCTAAGCCGTGTAAGTTTCTGTGTGGTTGAGTGTAGTTTAGTGGAACGTGAGCAACGAATCTATCAATATTACCCCATACAGGATCATACCAACGCCACAAAACCACTGTTTCATTTTCACGCCAACCGCTCTCTCCGTCAAAAGTTGTGCGCCAACGGTTAAAGTACACATTATCACTAATAAAGCTTTCTCTTGCAGATAGAGACCAAAAAATATGCTCTTGTGGCCATCCAACATGATCCTGCAAAATATGTCCTGAGTCTGAAATGAATCGCGTTCTTGAAATAAGATAAACGCCATATTTAACTTCAACAAGACCCCAATCCTGAGTCCAAACTTCATCCCATCTTGCTGATGGTCTACCTAAATCAGCATTACCAGAACTATATATTAAACTAAAGTTAAAACCAAACCCACCTCTACCGGGCAGTGATAATATATCTTGTCTAAATACTGATGAACCAGTGTTTAGTGATACAGAATGGCTCGCATCGAACCCTAGCCCAAAAGGATTAACAGTTATCATGTCGTGATTATAAGCTGGCGGAGAAGGTGCTGGAGGTCGAGAGCGGGGCGAAAGGGCGAAGTTCACAATAGCTAGTCCATAAAACATTATGGAGTCTAGTTCACATTCTTCTTCCCCTGATTCATATTCCAGATTATCTTCCAAAAAATAATACATTTCATCACTGTATAATTGAGCTTGCAAAGGTTCTTGCATATGCATATACTCATTTATAATTTGCATCACAAGATTCACATCAAATGCATGCGTTCTGCCTGTTTCTTCTTCATGGCTATGCACTTGGGAAGCTAAACGATGTTCGCCAGGCTCCAACATAAACTTTTGCGGCTCCACTTGTAAAGCCGCACCCAAAGCGAACGACTCCCTTATTTCAGTGGTGGTATGACCTTTCACAAGTAACTCACGAGCAATATTAAACGCATTCTCGTTAGTAAACGCTTCATGAATAGCTTCTATGATTTGCCAATCATAATCCGTCATATAATCATATTCATTATTATTCCAAGCCCTTGAGCTTAAAGCATTCCATAAACTGAGCTCAATTTGCCCATATATTGTTTCTAGATAGTTCGGAAGTTCTTCTAGTTCTGGAGTTTGTTCTTGGCCTAAGTATTGATATTCGTCATTTTCATAAGGTGAGTAAGTATCAGGCTCTTCTGACTCATAGCCCCCTCTATCGTAGTCGTTATAATAATTGTCTGCGACATTTATATCCTCTGACTCGTTTTTATAGTCATCATCCACAATAATCAGATATGTATATTCCTCGTCAATATCATCCTCATAAGATGGTGAATGTATAGTATCCGCAACTTGGAAAGTAAGATTGCTACTTTGATGAGATGAATGCTGCATTGTGGAAATACTACTTCTATTGCTTTGGGTATGTCCACCACCAGAAGGGGACATAAATCCTATTCCGCTTTGAAAACCTCTCTGTTGGGGTTGTCTGTTATGGGCCACTGTGTTCAATTGATTTTCTTCTGTATCAGTAAGATATATTTGATAATCATTTTCAGAATTTACGATGATTTCCTCATAATTTTGATTATCATATACCGTATCATCATCCTTTCCTACTTCATTATCTTCAAACGTATAATCTCCATCATCCTCGATGTTTTCCTCTTGGCTCTCATCCTCTGGGATAGGTTGAGCATTCTCAGGAGTTAGAGGATATTGCATAGGGAGATCGTCTGGATCTGCTAAATTAGGACGTACCAACTGATATGCATATATGCCCTCTACACCGTATTGGGCAGCGTCAATAAAGCTATATTCATCTCCAATATCTCGTTCGCCTAAAAATGAGGATATGTCCCAAAATATTATATCAGATGTGAAAGCTCTTGCACTCACAACATCTAGTTCTTCATCTAGAATATCATCGTCTTCTGGAAACGAAATTACATGCGATGAGAAAGATTTGTTAGTCAGCCTTGTTCTGTTGACTAAATCCTCAATGTCAAACCTCTGAACAAAACGCTCAAAACTATGTAGCTCTACTATACGCTCTACGCGGTTCGGAATATCCCGAAGAATAGTTTGCGCTTCTTGATAGTTGAATAGACCTGTTGCCATAATTCTCATAAGTTCAATACTGTCATAAAGGCTGAAACCATCTTGATCCATTAAGGTGAATAGAGTCGAAACTACTTCTAGAGTTTCATAAGCTAAATCAAGCTGTCTGAAAATCATAATCTGCTCATCTTCTTCTAATGCAGAAAATGCCACGCCACGTTCAAAGAGTTTTTGCAGTGCCATCGACTCTCTTGTTTGCCAATCAAGTGCAAAATACTCTTCATGCTCTTGGAGAACTCTCTCAAGAATTTCCGGAGGGAGCTCTGCACGAGCAGCAATTATATGTGCATAATTGTCTAAGTTCATATAATTGGTTTCCTCAGCAAAACTTGGCACTTCAATGTTTAATGGAGCAATAGCTGGCATGTTTCGCCATGCGCGTTCCGTAGCTGACAAAATCGGTTCTGCAGCAAATACTACATTAGGCAGAAACATTGTCACTATTAGAGTGAATGTTACTAACTGTTTGAACCAGTGACCTAACTTTTTTAGCATTTAATAAATCCCTCTCTTCTTTTGTGATTGCTTGTTTAACAAGAAAATCAATCATGGTGTGATATTTAAAAAACAACTTTAAGTCTAGCATTTTCAGCAAGCATCGTCAATATATTTACAATGATTAGTGGCAAATGTTATGATCACTTAGAAGTTGGCATTTTATAACATACAGATACACATAATACTTGGATAGGATGCTAATACAATATTGATGTATAAGCCACTTTTTTTTCACTCTTTCTCAATAGGTGGATTGGATAAACTGATCTCTAGAAAAACACAATGTTTCAATTCTAATGTCTTATTTTACAAAGGAGGTATTTAAAGTGAAGTGCTCCTGCTCTCCCTCTCATAAAAATCATGCCCAACATGTATCTACTTCTTTTGCTTGGGGGGGCTTGGCAAGCCTTAATTCTTCTCTTATTACTGTTCCGACATGTTAGTTTTATCCGATGTTTCTTTAACGAACGTGGCAACGGATTACACTCCCGCGTTGTTTCCGAGAGTTTTGTTCATTCCGAACCACTCGGAGAATTGGACTACCTCAGGCGTTTGCTACGCAAAACACCTTCGGGCGTTGGCGAAGAAAACCGCTTCGCCTCCGCAGTTATAAAAAAATATCTAAATATACTTTAGATAAGTGTATATAATACTAAAGAAGGGAAATGTCAAATTATAATAAAAATGACTATTAAGTGTGTGCAGTGTTAATGGGGTGAAATGTTACAAATATTACAAAGGTTAAGTTGTCTTATAAACTATTATTATAGGCGGCTTTACCTTCGTAAGAAAAGTTAGTATTTATGCGGGTTGTTGCGCCTGCGGCAGAATAGAAGCAGCGGAACCTTGGCTATTGACAATATTATTTTAGTACTTTTTAATACCCTTATCTTTATACTTGTGCCCCACAACCCTTATTTTAAGCCACTTTTGAAATCATTTTAGAACTTTTGCTAAATTTTAAGGGGCTGCAAACCCAATAAATACGTTAAATTTAGAACAAATGCTACTCGAAAAAGTTCTACGACGCACTAAGACTGAACCCCCGCGCTCAAAATAACAATATGTGGGATCATAATAATGTTCCGTACCTGCCATCAATAACAATTAGGTCTGGTAGCTTAATACTCGAACAACCCTTGAATTTACGCCATACTTTAGCAATTTGAAAATTTGTAATTTTTTTAGAATGCCCACCAGTCCAGTAATATCAAGGCGTACAGCGTTTTCGGTTAAGCACAATTTTGTCCTATACTATAATGATATTAGACGAAGGTTTTGTGCTTAACTCAAAACCCCACACCGCTGATGTTTATTGGCTTAGAGGCACTTTTTAAAAAATTACAAATTTGCTAAAATTGGGGTTTTAAACGATGGGGTGTTTTTAGGGTAGTCGATTATCGACCGTCCTGACTTGCGGTTATCACTTTATGCATCCAGGGCGTAAACAATCCTTACACCCTTTTCAGCATCAAGCATTGTGACTATTAACAATGTTAGTCGTGGCTGAAACACGCATTTGACCTGACCACGAAATTGTTTCGGTCAGCCTTTCTGAACTGTCAATCCATTATCACCACTTCTCGCTTTGTTAAGTTGCTCTTGTGTGCCGTAATTCATAATATCTTCGACCTTCCGGATGGTGTCACATGAGACTCCTGCCTGTTTTGCGATTTCTTCGTCTGTTCGGAATTTATCTGATTCTTGTCAACGCCGATGATAAAATGTAAGAATACATCATGATTCTTTTAAAAATTCGAAAGAATTAAATAAATTCAACATCCCAAACCCCCATTGGGTATTTGGATATTTAATATTTTCTTGCCTTTTACAGCCGCTTATCAAAAGTGAATTTACCCTATCCATACTCATCGAGGGCTCATTTCCCTTCACTATGTCCCGCTGCAGCAACAATGCGCAAGCCCCTGAAGCAACAGCAGCAGCTGCACTGGTTCCTGTCATGGTCCCATAACCCGTAGGATATACACCCTTTACATTTACCCCAGGTGCCACAAAGTCGGGTGCCATGCGTGGATTCCTGATAGGCCCCATGAAGAGGAAACAAAAAGACTGTTGTTTGTGGGATCATAAGCGCCGCAGGTTATGACCCGCGATGCCGTTGCCGGGTGTTACTTTTGGTGCTACGACATGATAATCTCTATATATTAATAAAGAGTTGTTTAATGCGACCATATAATTTCACTTTCCTATTTTATGATGATTAAACAAATATTCCATAACGCAGCTTAATATGCATTTACGTACATAATTGCGTTGAAAAAATGTTGCAATTTACCATCAAACAAAAGAGTCCGACAAAAAGGGGGAAAATCCCCATTTGTAGGACTTTTTGAACGCCCCATGTCATCGGCGTTGACACCTTAATGTGTTTTTGGGTAAGGTGAGGGTTGAGAAAGATGTGCTACCCCGCTCACGCCATAAACACGAACGCTCCCAAATGTTTTCCACCCCCCATCTACTTCATGTCTGCCCTCCCTCTGCTTGACCCTACTTCTATGCTTCTGTCTGACCTGCACAACAACACAGCTCTTGCTATTGTCTCAGGCTCTGTATTCGCGTTTTGTTATCCTTCATGATATTCATCTACCCAACTCAAACACTCTCTTAAAACGGCTTTAAATGCTATTAACAATATTAATAGTCATCTTGCGTTTAATTCAATATTTACTGCCAAAGAAAAAGCGAGCTACCCTAGGCAACCCGCTTAAAAGTTTCATCTCAGTTTTATAAGTTCTGTTCAAATGTCATGCCAACTTTTAAAGATTCAAACGGAACAGGCTTCCACTTAGACACATCCTCTAATATCAGATTTATATCGTCTATTAGCTCTTCAATAGTTTCACCGCTTGGGGGAATAGCATTATTTTCAGTCCAACTCTTCAATTTCCCATTTACATCAAGATATATCTCACATATTGTGTATGCGTTGTATGTTCCACCTAAACTGTTTTGATTCTTGCTGTAAACTGCTTGATAACGCCAACCATCCTTATCACATCTACTCATTAGCTTACATATGTCATAGGCTCCGGAATTACATCGCCAAGTTCCGCTGCTACTTCTAACCATAGTTTCATAGCAATCATAATTTCCTCCATCGCTTGCTCGTGTGTATCTCCGTGCGCCTTACACCCTTGTAATTCCGGTACACTTGCTATAAAGATATTATCTACTTTGTCGTACTGTATTAAAATGGAATATTTTAACATATCTAAACCTCCGAAATATTCCCGCTATTCATTTGAGACACGCAATAATTCATCAACATATTTGATCGCTTTTTGCTTATTTGATTCTGGTAGTCTTTCAAAGTTTTGATAAAACAATTGACTTCTTTCTATTTTTTCGTCTGATATCTCTAGTTTAGTAGTCTTTAGATCGATATTCCCTTTTTTGAATTCAATAACTTCTTTACATGATTCTATTAAATCATCAAATAATTCTTTTTCCAGAAATTATCTTCCTCCACATTCTCAACCACTTCTTTAGACCGCTTTTATTCACTCAGAAAGTCTATGTTGTAAACGCGGATGCTTCTACCTCTAAAACACTCTCACTGTATAGCGTATCTGGGCAATAATCAATATCTTGCGGCCAGATTACAGTACCATAGGCTACCTTTACCGACTGGAAAAACGATTTATTCAAAAGTGGCTTAAATACAGCCATATCAAGAAGAGGCTTAGCATCAAAAATGCGTCTTTCTCCGTTTGTAAATGTGAGAAGTAGCTTATAATCGTCGGTTGGTATTACAGTCGTTACACGTGGCCCCAATGGACTACCACTAATAATATCGTTCATAAAGATTCCTCCCTATCGCAAAGGCTCAATTTTAAATGTTTCTTCACCATTAACGGCTAGTTTCCAGTTAGCAGCTAGTTCATCTTCATGCAATAACGCCCATGCTTTTACAAATGCGCCTTGTTTGTTTGGGATTTTACCTGCTATGATTTCACCGTCAATCCCAAATACAGCTTCATAATCTCCATAAAAGGCATGAAAATGTGGTAAGTTATGCTGTCCTGTATCTTTTCAATTCATCTTTATTAGTATACCAAAAAACATTGATAATGTTGGCACTATTTTTCACCATCCTTTAGCGTACTAATAGCAGCTATCCTTTCAGATTCCGACTCAGCTATTCTTTGTTATATTTCTTCAACTTTGTCATCATCTGTATTATGCAGCAAGTCTCGCTCATTTTCCGTTGTAATTAAGTCAATGTATTGTTTTCCCATTTTTCCTAAATCAATAAGCGTTTCATATGCTTCTTTGTCTAGAACAACAGTATCATCGTTGACATTATCCCGCTGTATTGTCTCATCAATAGCTCTATTAACAAAGCCATTTAAGGATTCATCCCGGGCGGCTGCGTGAGCTTGCAAGTCGGCTTTCTTGCCTTTAGGTACTCTGGTAACAAATTGATCAACTTTCGTTTTCCTGTAGTCCTCCAATGAAACATGCTCACCATCTATTATATATTGCTTCCCTTTACTGATTCAAAACAACCCCCTTCGTATTTAATCATATTGATTATAACACAAAATTATTTTTATGGATATCCATAATTATGCACAATAAATTTAGCGAGTATGGATATCATTTTGTGGATTATTACATATTGCAATGTATGGATATCCATAATATAATAGTATTAACAACACAGCAAGGTAAAGCGGACGGAAACAAGCAGACCGCACAGCGTTCACGGAAACAGGCCCCGCAGCCTTAATGTTGGTGAGTAACAAATCGTTACAGACCACCACCCGCACCACGACAACCAAATATCACCACTAAGTGCAAAGTCGGCGAAGTATCGCATAGGCGTACCAAGACAAAGTACAGAGTAGTTAGATTTACATTGTAACACTGTAAAAATTCATTCAAATTTCGCGTTTTGTCAGTCAAGTAATATAAATGTTCAACTTTGATGTAAGAATGCGAATTTGACCTTAAAAACACGACTTATACAATAAAAGTAAAGTGGAGGTGTCATTATGACTAACATTGAGAGCAAGATTAAGGAGTATCGCGAAATGAAAAGACTTGCAGAGGAAGCTCAAGCAGCCGCTGATAGTTTAGCGGATGAACTTAAAGCTTACATGACCGATACTAACCAAACTAAAGCTATTGTCGGCGAATATAAAATCAGCTATTCGGAGTCCAAGCGTGAAACTTTAGATAAGAAAAAGTTAGAGCAAGACTTGGGCGACCTGTCAGATTATATCAAAACCACTCACTACAAGGTATTTAAAATAGCATAAGCCCCTTACATCTGCACCAACCAAAGTAAAGGCGTAAGAGGCATAGCAAGCACCACACAAGGGCGGTTACTCTATTCCCATTATACCGGGTACCGCTCACAAAATCAAATATAAAATTGGAGGGATTACCCATGATGTTATCAAACTTATTATCACCAGCAACAGAATCAAGCCCAATTCCGACCGCAAGGCAGATAGACAATATCAAAGAGGTAGCCGATGCCATCAACTCAAAGGGGCTAGGCATGAAAGCTATCAAGATGGAAGGGTTTACACCTAGAATACTGGGTGTATTCCCAGATGTTGTCGCAGAGATCAAAGGCGGTACACTCCGCATATTTGAAAAGTTTAGCCCAGATGATGCACTTACTTATGGGGCAAGTACAATCCGTGCCTATGATGAAAACGCCGTAAGCATTACGATCTATTTCAAAGAGGGTGGCATGGTTATACTGCAATTCGTAGCAGGGAGGAATTTACAATGAAAAAACTATACAGCGAAGCATCGAATCTTGACGGCGTAATAAGAGACATGAAAGCTTTGAAACACGCATTTGACTGCACCTATTATACTCATGCAATGGGTGGAATGGATGGCATAACCACAGATGATTACTTGGAAGCTACGAACACTCTCAATAACATGTATGGTGCTATGACAGAAAGATTGGAGCTACTGTCTAAGAATTTATACAGTTTGCATTATGGCGGGGCGACTGACTAGTCGCTCTTTTTGCCATATAAACAAAAACACTTCCTTTCGCTTATATTTTATACTGGCACATTTTAAACCAAAAACCCTTTAAAAAACACTCAAATGTATAAACAAAATTCTTGACACCTTTTTGTTTAAAGTTTAAAATAAATGTGGAGGTGTTGGCTATGATTTACGGTTATGCTAGGTGCTCAACGAATGAGGACAAACAAGATATAAATAGGCAAAAACGAGAGTTAAAAAAGCTAGGTTCTAAAGACGAGAATATTTATTCCGAATATGAGAGTGGCGCAAAGGCTGAACGTGCAGAGCTAGACAAATTACTTAAAGCAGTCAAGCAAGGCGATACCATAGTCGCAACGGAGGTATCACGTCTGACCCGCTCAACAAAACAGCTGTGTGAGATTATTGACATAGCCAAAGCAAAGAAGATAAAATTAATCATTGGCACATTTGTTGTAGATTGTACCCAAGATAAAATTGACCCTATGACTGACGGAATGTTGAAGATGATGGGTGTATTTGCCGAAATGGAGCGTAACATGATAAGCCAACGAGTTAAGTCAGGCATGGCTCATGCTAAAGATAATGGAAAGGTAATAGGTAGGCCAACAACTACGGAAGATGATATCCCCGCTATATTTTATAAGCACTACCCCAAGTATAAGAGTGGTGACATGAATAAAGCGGAACTTTCGAGAGTATGTAAATTGAGTTATCCTACTATCTATAAGTATTTGGCTATAGTTGAACAAAAGGAGAGGAGAGAATAAAGTTGCCAAGTCTTAAACAGAAATGTGCGGAATGGTATAAAAACGCAGCAGACAATGAAAAAGAACTTTTGCAAACCATTCTTGCATATGAGAAAGAGTATTTTGATGATATGACATTTAAGCCGGATTCTATTATGTCACCATTTGTTAAATATCCAGTCCAAGATAACAATGGAGTAGTTTCATTCAACAACTTTGCCTTGCCACCTGATCTATCATCTATATCACACATGAATTGCAGGTTTTATATTGGAAATATTGAAAAAGACTTCACGGCAGGGGCATGGAATAAGAAGGAAAAAACTTTAACTATATTGCCCGAATATTCCAAAGACAAAGTAACTATATTGCATGAGATGATACATATTTATGAATCGGCCTTAGATAAATATATACCATCTTTGAGAGACGCCTTGACGTTAACTTTATATGTCAATATAAAAGATACATTACCAGACATTGATGCACGGCTGATAACTCGTACTAATTTTTGGGTTGCCGATTCTATAATCGAGATAGGGGGTTCTCATGGGGTGTTATTTTTTCTAAAAAGTATTGATTTAGACTTACGCTGTGGATATGAATTGGGGACGGTTTTTAGATATGCAAAAGAGGAATGAACAAAAAACAAAAAAACAAGCTCATAGCGGAGCATGATGCCAGTAAATAGCATAACACCAAGGGCGTAACAAAAAACGTTACACCCTTACAGTCATGGGGTTTCGAGGTGAAATGCTGTCAACTTGTCAATTTAGCGGCAAAATCAGCGTAAAACAGCCTATGCGTGGTGTAATCAGCTATTCATTCCCCTCGCAATTTTCAATGGGAGTTTCAGACACGCTTTTAATTTTATTGGAATAATAGCTTACTGCTGCTACAACAAATGCTTGTTGAAATTTTTTCACCCTCTCTTCTTTTTCCTTATCAGACATTTCGTTTTGCCTGATCACAACCCTTGCTGTATACATTATTAGCACCATCCTTTCGTTTTTTGTTTTTGTATGTTGGATATTGAGCGATTCTCGTATAAACACAGTGATATCAACGTATTATTGCATATTTATACACAATTTAAGACAAATGACTAATATCAAAGTGGCTATATTACTAGCTTAATACGAGCGACTCACGAGAATATTTATGCATAAATCATGTATATATATGCAATTGCTCTCGTCTCGTGTGAAAATTTGCAAGGTGATTTTATAATCTAAAGACCTATTTAGAACATTTTCTAAATAAAAGGAGGATAAGGGGGAAGTCCATGGGGATATATACAGGAGTTTACATTCCACAAATCGAAGCTAAATATTTGTATAAAGTAGACAACTACACTTTGCAGATAGAAAGCGAGAAGAAAAAAAGACCGAAATTAAATACTGATAAGTTTACTGGAACTATGGACGATAGCTTAGATTTGCGTAAGCTCCGTGAAATATGGAAGGGTAAATATAAAAGGACTAATTTCACAGACGAGACGAACGACACAGAATACCTCAAGCACGTTATTAACGTGAAATTTACCTATCCTTTGAAAGAATTTGAACATGTAGGCAATGGTTTGTATGTCCGCAACGGCTATTCCGAAAGTGAAGTTTGTCTGGATGATAAATCTTTAGTTTGGATTGTTGATGGAGAGCTTCGCGCTATTCAAGTATACATGGAGCCAAAGGAACGCAGGTACGAAAATAAAGAAGACTTTGAAAATAGGAAGGAAGACATTAAGAAACAGTGTAAAGTGTCAACTCCGACAGACGCTAACTACCTTTCAGTAAAGTATTATACCAAAACGGATAAACAAAGAACAAAATCATACTTTCACTATGATGCAGAAACAGAAGTTTACTATGTTAAACGCAGAAAAAATGACAAGTCAAACATTCCAGTTATTACACATGTAGAGGAAATGCGCAAACATTTATATGAGCATGGTTTTACAATTGACAAGATTAAATATGTACGATGGGGAAGAAGCGCCGGAGCCTCACGCAATGGCAGTGTACTATTTATAAATAAGCAACTTCATGATGCTATGCACAAGTGGAATTTGTGCGGACTGGATATTAAACAGGGGGAAAGATATAACCTTGCTGCACTTGAAGCTTATAAAGCCCTAACACTCTCTAGCATAATTGACACCGTGGATATCCAGCCCGAAAACATTTTAATCCTGTCAGACTGGGAGCAAGGGGTAAATGAGTTAGTAAATATTCATATCGTAAAAAAAGATAAAGACAATAAATTGTTTGCTAACGATGTTGCAACAGTGCAGCACGGTATTGATGGCTACGAATCTTTAAAAAGCTATGACGAGTTGCGTGATTTATTATATCAATATGGTAGGGAAAGTGGTCAGCTAACAGATGAGAAAATAGAGATATTATTTGATATATTCTTGCAAGAGAGAGGAATAGACAGGTACCGTCACAGTGTTGCAGAAGCTTGTGATATTTTAGGAATAGACAACGAGCCTCAGAAATGGGAAGTAAGTACAACCCATGTCCAAAATAGCATTTGGGATGGACAGTCTCTGCTTGATGTTAGTATGTTTCCAGAGGAATATAAAGAGTGTGGATTCTTACTATTGAGAAATCAATGGTTTAAGTCCGCATGCTTCTCAAGTAACTTACAGAAGTGGTTTGCAGATAACGAAATAAACTCAAGATGGCAATTAAGCGGTGTGACTTTAGCCAAGGATATATCACAAATAAAGCTAATCACTACGTTAAGTAGTATAAAATATTATAAATTTGGAAGCTTAGAGAAATGGATTGAAAACATTGATCACACATTCGGCATTGTAAAGCATGATAAGCCAACACACTTTTTCGGCGGACGTATGGTGCAGACAAATTATCAACTCCTAAACACTCTTGACTTATCGTGTGAGGACGTGGGGGAGTTGCTTAAACCCTCGTTGGATTATCTGCAACTACTAAAAAACTATCCCGCCGTGGCAAGGTTTCAAATTGATGGTCAGAAATTTGAGCCAGATAGTGATGATGATATTGAAGTGGACGAAGTTAACTCCGCTAGTGATGTTGTTTTGAAACTATTGAATGTTAATGAAGATTTTGCAAAAACTAGATTGTATCATAACTTTATACTAGATATGATCGGAAGTTATAAGGATAAACTCAGATGCGGGAAAGTGTTGGTGCCGGGCACATATGCAACATTATTTGGTAATCCTATGTTTATGTTGCAACATCTTATCAGAAGAGTCACAAGTAAGACAGACCCTAGAGCCGCAGACCTTGAAGAATTTGAACCAGGTACGTTATACTGCAAGTTTTTTGATGATGGTGAAGAGTTGCTTTGTTGTCGCAATCCGCATACAAGTGGTGGCAATCTATATTTGGCAAAGAATAAGTCATGCCCAATGATTGATAAGTATTTCAATTTAACAAAAGAGATTGTTTGCGTAGATAGTAGGAATCATAATTTGCTTCAAAGATTGTCGGGGAGCGACTTTGATTCAGATGCAGTGCTGATTACTAATCATGGGCTGCTAGTAAATAAAGCAAAACAAAATTATGACAAATTCCTTGTGTCGGTAACAGGGGATAGTCTAAAAGCCAAAACAAAAAAACTTCCCTACAATGCTAAAAACTTAGTTGACCTTGATGTGAAAACCAGCGAAAATAGAATTGGTGAAATTACCAATATTGCACAAGTTCTTAATAGTTTATATTGGGAAACTCACAATATTGATATTTTACCAGATATCGCCTTATTAGCCGTTTTGTCAGGATTAGAGATTGATGCTGCAAAAAAAGAACCTCCAGTAGATAATGGTGCGGAGCTTAAAAAAATAAGAGCAAAGTATAAGATTTATAGGAATTTTAAATACCCTAATTTTATGCAATATACTGGGAAGTACAAAAATACCAACCGCGAATATGAATACTATAACTGTCCAATGGATCACATAGTAGAACTTGTAAAACCCAAGATTGCGTATACTGAGGTTGCGCCAGTTCAGAAGCACGGTAAGCAGTATAAATTTATAGATTTTATAAAAATATTTCACCCTAAGAGTGAACTAAAAGAAGACCAAGCTAGATCAGAACAGATTGGAAAAATAATAGATAGGGTTAAGACTGCTCAAGAGAATATTAACAGTTTACATGGTGATGAAAGTAAGACTGAGCAAGAAAAACGGTTGCTGATAAGAAAATGTAAAAAAGAATGCACAGAAGATATTAGCAAAAATTTAAGTGAAAAGACAGTACACCAGTTATTATCTCTGATCGAAAATGATGAGCATAGCAAGATTCAAAGGTTATTGTTTTATGCGCTGTTTTCTTCAAGTGAAGCATTTATCAAGATGATTAATAATAGTGCGGAGCCAGTTAAAAAACTTGTAGAATGCAAACCTAATGAAGCCGAATTTATTTTATATGGGATACCATTCAAGTCAAAAGTTGTTAAAAAAACTGTTAAATGAATGCTTATAGCCCTTGATTTTGCTAGGTTTTGCTAACCGCTTATGGTAGAGATAAAAGCCACTTGCTATTTGTGAGTGGTTTTTTTGTTGTCCATAGCATAATAGCGGGTGCGAGTGTAGCACCATTCATTCATACTAGCCTCCCCCTTTCCCTCTGGAGGGGAGGCCTCCTTTGTTATACGGCTCCTGTTTTGCGGGAGTTATATATATACGGCCTGACAAAGCCGACCACTCGTCAGCCTCAGCTTTTTGCTGGGGCTTTTTTGTATGCAAAAAAACTTTAGAAATCTAAAAAATACTAAATAGGAGGTGTCTATGAAAAAGCTAGACCAAAGCCAAGTACGAGACAGAATGATTGAGTATGTTAGAGATAACGGAGTTAAGTATTTTCACTTTGCACATGAAGTCAATGTACCTTTCTATGTAATCTCACTGTGGAAAAATGGAAAAAAGCTACTGTGGCAAAAGTCGCTAGAGAATGTTAGCGACTACTTAGAGAGTAAAGGGTATTAGAACTATAAATTTTATCATAGTAGTTATGTCTTACGCAAGGTAAATAATATTAAGATTTTATTAACACAAAAGTTTTTGATTACGAGAGGTCAATTCGTGCATAGAATAATAATAAGATGGGAAGATTTGTCTTTTTTAACAGGCACCATATTTGCACCACGACAATTGAATATCTTAACCACTCTTTACACAGGCAGCGAGCGGATAAGTAGCGCATGAAGCGTACCAAGCAAGCTGTCAGTCGAATTATACCGAGTTAAGAGGGTTGGAGAGAAAGTATTTTTTTTATGGTGAAGGAAACGAAATGAACGAAGGGAGAAATATATGCAATGGTCGCATACGAAATTAAAGGAATAATCGAGCAGAGCGGATTGAAGAAGTATCATATTGCACAAGAATGTCGTATACCAGTACAGCGTTTTTCAAGCTATATAAATAACAAAGGCACTCTGACAATAAACCAATTACATAGATTGCACAAGTATTTAGAAGAACTAGAAAACAAAATATAAAGGGAGGGAACCGCCATAAAAGTAAAAGTTTGTGATGCAATACCGGGCGCAGGCAAGACCAGTTTTGCCATTGGAATGATAAATAATAACAAAAGCAAGTCGTACATATACTGCACGCCCCTGTTATCTGAAATCGAAAGAATAAAAAAAGCAACGCATAAGCCGTTTTATGACCCCAAATTCAAAGACGGTCGAAAAGTAAACGGGCTAAATGAGTTATTGGCTCAATGCTTCAATGTAGTTGTGAGTCACAGCACTTTTTGTAATGCAACGTTTGAGACTGTAGAGTTTATTTAAAATGGACAGTATACACTAATCTTAGACGAAACAATTGACGTTGTGAGTGAGTACAACAACATTATTGAAGGGTTTGGCAATAAGATGACCAAGGCAGATATCAAATTCTTGCAAGACCGTGAAGCAATCAGTGTTGATGAGTACGGTCGTGTTAGCTGGATTTGCGATAGTTATATTGGCTCTAACTACAGTGAGGTTGAGCGACTTGCCAAACGAGGTAACTTGATTCTAGTAAATGAAACATTATTTTTGTGGGAATTTCCTGTTGATATTTTGAAAGCATTTGAAGAAATTTACGTGTTGACATACTTATTTAACGGCAGTCCGCTAAAGGCGTTTTTCGACTATCATAGTATACCATATAAAATGCATTCTGTTGTAGAGCTACCGGAATGTGATAGGGAATATCGATTGTGCCAATATACGCCTGATACAGCAGAACGCGCAAAGTTTAAAAAGCTTATCAACATACTTGAAGATGAAAAGTTGAACGACTACCCAAGCGGGGCGTTTAGTTCTACTTGGTTTAAAAACAACGCCAATAAACCAATTATGAAAAGTGTCAAAAACGACTTGAGCAACTTTTTTTGGAACAAGACTAGAGCTAAAGCATCGCAAATTATGTGGACGTGCATTTCCGGCACAAAAGATGCCACAAGGAAAGCGTTGTCGGGAAAAGGTTATACATCTGTGCGACAAGTCACCAATGCAGACAAGCATAAAAGGTTGATGGAAATTGAAACATATAAGCTCAAAAAAAAGCTTGGTAGAAAGCCGAGTAAGGATGAGGTTGCAGAGCTTGAAGCAAGCATAATTAAGGAAAAAAAGAAGTTGTCAGATACTGAAACAAGTAAGTTACAGAAGAAGCTAGATTGTTTTGTACCCTGCAATGCTAGAGCTAGTAATGATTATCGGGAAAGGAATGTATTGGCTTATATTCTGAATATGTGGCCCAACACATTTGTTGACAATTTTTTCCAGCGTAAAGGATTAGAGATTGATAAGGATTTATTTGCACTCGGTTGTATGCTACAGTGGATTTTTCGCTCAGCCATTCGAGACGATAAGGAAATCACGATTTGGGCACCCTCAAGTCGTATGCGTGGGTTGCTCGCTGATTGGCTGGATGGGAATATCTAATTTGAATTATATTTGCGGGGGCGAGAGGTTTTCTCGCCAACGCCCGTGAGAAATGTTGCGTAGCAACTTTTGAAACGGAAGGTTTTTATACTTTGTGGAAGGGGGGTGTAGTAAAATTGAAAAAAAGTGGCTTATTTACTGGGCTAGAGGGGTGTCTCCCTTAAATACAATTAATAATAAATAAGAGAGTAAAACCATGGGTACAATCTTCAAATTTCAGCTCTATTTGCTTGCGCAAATAACCGCTGGCGTTGGCAAAGAAAACCGCTTTGCCCCCGCAGTTAAAATAAATAATTATAAAAGGTTCTTATTCCATTCCCTCCTTCTTCCATTCGTATGGAAAGGATGGAAGAGACGGAGTAAAAGATTTTTCTTATATATATAAGATTTTATTCCATTCACTCCATCTTTCTATCAATAAGAATAGAGGTATGGAAAAGGATGGAACAAAAGACTTTTACTTATACATAACAATAAAAGGAGTGTCACAACTATGAATGACTTAGATTATCTATTAGGCTACTACCGTTTACGAGACTCGGCGCACTTTCAGCAACTTGTAAAGGGTAAGATCGGGAACCTGTCATACGATAAATTTTTACTATACTGGCGCAGTGTCCTTCCCGAACTTGAACAGAGTCGCCCACAGTCTGTCAAATGTGTGTACCGATATGATTGTACTATAGCTATTAACAAATTTGTAAGCAAAGACTTTCGCTTGCAGATAGGAGACGTTATTTTTCTTGGTGCCGGATGCAACGCTATACATATATATGACACTGATACAAAGATTAGACTCCGTAAAGTATTTATAAATAACGGAGCGACAGAGGTTAAAATGAGCGGAAAAAATCTACCTCATTGGAGCAGTTTACTAAGTGATGGTAAGATTGCCCTGCCATTACAAACAATTAATGCGATTATGGAATCGCGAGGCAAATAATATTTGTGGAGGTGATCGAAATGGGTGTTGTAATTATTTGTTGTTGCGGCAATTGCCTTAAATGTCGAAAATGTCAAAAGGTCGCCGGAAGGCCTTGACGCAATAAAATTAGGGTTTCATCTATGAAGGGAGGGTTGGTTAAATGGAAATAGTTAAGTTAGACAAGCAAGTTTTGCAACTGTGGCAAGCTCAACTTATGACCGTTGAGACTAAGGGGCAAAGCTCCGTAACTGTTATTGGAATTATACGTGACATGGAGTCCTTGCTAAATCTGAAACAAAATGAAAGAGACGCAGAGTAATTAATAATGGCAGTGTAAACTTAAAATGAAATAAAAACGACATCCAAACGCAAACTATCTCTACGCAACAAGCAAAAGCTCCCGTTTTTGATGTTTGTTAAGGATGAGCCCGGCGACCCTGGCGGGCG
>Ga0123352_10003912_pt1 | contig 21767 bp, 21 predicted proteins | sample TergutLab28metaG_FD_89700 | JGI IMG/M metagenome (GOLD analysis project Ga0123352, IMG submission 89700) | Labiotermes labralis P1 segment gut microbial communities from Petit-Saut dam, French Guiana - Lab288 P1 | ecosystem: Host-associated > Arthropoda: Insects > Digestive system > Gut ...
AGAATTGTGCTGTTGTGGGATATGTCTTGGTTAGTGGCTGGCGAGGATTTGGAGTCCGCTGAAGGGGGGGCGGGGTGAGAATTAAAATAAATAAATAAATATATATAATTATTTCTGCATAAGGAAAATGTTACTCCACAGAGGGCATTAGGAGCAATGGCAGTAATCAGTATCAATCTGACCTCAAAATGATTCGATCGTGATCCCAGAGACAAGGTGAAACTCTGGCCTTCTTTGATTATTACACAAGCAGAATCAAAAATTTACCTTTTGGTAAGGGAAAATAAAGGTGCTTCATTCTCTGTATCATCTTCATTGTCCACTTCACCCACATCACAACACCGACAGTTCTCCATATCTCTTTGCAGCATCCCATTGGTCTGTTCCAGCTTTGGATACAGGGAGCAGTCCAGATTACAATGACTGCAGTTATTTGCATATGTGGAACCTACACAAAATGACAGCATTACTGTATACGGGTGAATGGGTAGCATTCAGTTGTGTGTTAGCAATAAGTTAAACTACACAAGGGTCCAGTTTGATGCAGCTCTTATTTCTACGTAACATACAGAAGTTTTACATACATCACACTGAATGATTACGTTAATTCCACGGACCATCTTCAGATCTGTCACAGGAATGTTTCAGACTTCATGTTTTATTGTGTTCTAAGACAGACCTCGAACTTATAAGCATGGATAATTTGATATCATATAAATGTCTTAAACAGACATAATTCAACACCATGGATTTATGGATTTAAAGTATAAGACAGTAAGTGTCCCAAAAATTTCATCTGTGCTGCTTCTAAACATTGTTCCTCTCTTTTCTTCAGTACCCAAGCTTCACTTCCAACACGTACAGAGAATGGACACAAACATACTACCAAAACAAGCACTACAATATACACCAAAAGGACGATGGAACATAGGACGACCGAGGAAGAGATGGATGGACCAACTTCATCTTGAGGATTAAGGAACACGAAACATGCATAACCCTTCAGGAACACGATGATGATGATGATGATGATGATGATGATGAAGTATAAGACAGTACATTTTTAATTGGTGCCATATTATAAACCAAAAATTCTACATAACAACAGATAACTACAGAAACAGTTGAAGGTGAATGGCCGGCTTCACACCCTGTTAAATTTATCTTGAGGGTAAAAAGCCTATCACCCACAGGAAATGGGCCGCAAGGCCAGACAGTGGCAAAGAGAAAACCCCTGGTCAGTGAATCCACAGGCAAATCACCAAATTATAGCTTGTAATGCTTCTAGTGCTGGTATACATGCTTTTTAGGACAGAAATATCTCTTTCCCATGCCATCAGTTGCCCAGCCATAAACAGTCACTATACCCACTGAGCTATCCCGGTTGCCCTGATATTGCATGTAATTATGGTAAAGTTCTTTTGAATTTGGTAGATAAAAGAAACTACACTGCATTAAAACTGCTCCATGAGACTGGATTACATGCAACAATAACAAATGTACACCACTTTGCACAGCCACATCAACAGACAATGCACGTTTCAGCAGTTCACATTGTGATGCTAATAAGAAATGTTATAACACAGACAGTGGACCATTTCTTGCTGCACAGAGAAGTGGCAGCTGGATGCACTGCTGGCACCGTGCTGTATGCTGTGTGTGAGTAGTAGTAGGAGTCAATAAAGGGACCTACACAAAGTATTATAGTAATAATGAATTCTTATAATAAAACCAACTAGATGCATTAATTTCTGAAATTTATTTTTGGAATAAAACTCTACATGTTTTGGACAGTTCCTCTGTCCATCATCAGGAGTTTTTCACTGTACACACAGCAATGGTGTATGTCACACAGGTTTGTTAACAGCTGAACCTTCTTTGTTTCAGTTAATACAATTTTTATTTAGTTTGTTCTTCACTTACAGGTATAGAATAGCCAGTAAAGTAACTACCTAGTGTGGCCGAACATTTTTTATATAGTTGTTTATTAGGTTTGCTGGAGTCAGTTCCGGACGGTGTGTCAACGCATGTTCAGGAACTGTTGGCGATAGGTAGGAGGGGTTGTACGGGGAGAGATTTAAATGAGAAAACGTCAGTAGGCGGACAGCGGATGCTAGCAGTCCAGTAAGGAAAGCCATTGCATACAAGAGCATTCTGAGGGAGGGAGTACAAGTGACTGTGTTATTTTAATAAAATATGATTTAGTTGTTTAACTGGATAACAGTGCGTGTTTTGTTAAATGAGAAAATATTAGCAGCGGACAGCGGATGCTAGCAGTCCAGTAAGGAAAACAGTCGTATATGAGAGCGTTGTGAGTGAGGGAGTACAAGTGGCTGTGTTATTTTAACAAAAAATGATTTAGTGGTTTAACTGGATAACAGCGCAACTTTTTTTCATTTTATCAAGAATAAATTGAGTAAATAAAACAAGTAAAAAAGGAAATAAAAACTACATTTGATTCGGTGAACCACACCTGTTTCCTGAAAGAGGATCATCTACCGGACTGAGCACTTCAGCACAACCAAGTTAAAAAGGGTGATCATGTATACTAGGGACTGCATGACAGTTTTGATTTAATGTTACTAGACTAGCAGTCATCAATAACAATTCAACTGATGAAGTTCACATAATAATTATCTAACCAGACTCAAGAACAGTAATGGATTTCATAATTACAGTATAATTCCCTTAATGTGGCAACAATGGGACTTGACAGGCACCAGATTTTGTATTATTAGACAGTTACTAAGTATTACAGACAGCCCTCAGAGAATATGCACTTGTCTGCTATTTTCATTTCATAATAAAAAGACTAAATATTTTCAATTATCACAGGCCCAGTGACAAGTTTTCTTTCTGTGCACACTGCCATAGACCGCCTGTACAAAATTTTAACAAATTGCACTCATTTAGGCTTTTTCAGTACATGTAACCTGAAAAGGCCCTTCACACTTTCACTTGATACCATAAGCAACTATAACTGATCTTTGTGTTTCTTTGTATCATAAACAGTAGACAATCCAATGTGATCTTGAGGGTTGTTTGACCGCGCATCTTTGTCATGAAATAATGTGAAATGCCAACTTGATGCAACATCCACAAACTCGGGTATGTAAAAACTTATTTATAAATAGCACGGAAAAGTATTTTAATCACACCACACACCCATTGCCACTATCTAACCTAACCACAACACGAAACACCCACAACCTACGCAGAGACTTGATCACAAACACACACAACCTCCAACATCTTAAACCTCCACCACGAACCTCCGCTACACACACCCCTCCCACAACCTGGTGACCACAAACCTCCAGTCCCCACACAAACAGACCTGTACAATACTCCATAGAACGCACTGATAAACACCTACATAACGCAGCGTACAGCCACTACACACACACACTTCACATTATCTCATTCTTTACAGTGCAGAAAACCATATGCTGCAACTTAACATCTAATGCTCCTGATGATGGCCGTATGTGCCCGAAACATGTCGAGCTAAGAATACATCAATAAAATTACCTTGTTGCATCAAGTTGGCATTTCACATTAATCCAGTGTGATACAAGGCCATAACCACACTTTGGCTTTCACCTTTTTCAGTCATCCTTCATCCTAATTACTTAAAGTTTCTGAAGAATTGTTACTGGTACCATTTCCTCTTGCCAGCAGTAACTTGTTTACTCAACTTTGGATCTTCTGCAGCCATTATAATAGCTCAGTGGGCTCAATAAAGTGCAGATAACACAAGATACAGTCAAAGCAAAACTTCCAGTCAGAGATAAGGTCTGGAAAATATTTTCCTCAAGTGCTGAACTATCAGGAATTCTGGATTATCAGTAGCCAGATTAAAGGAATTTTACTCTATTGCCATTTCGTTTCCACAACTGATTATTTCCCTAGCTTCACTGTGAATGCATTTGTTCTTCTTTCCACAGCTAGCCATCTGCAAAGTGTTCACTATATATGACATGACATGTGAGACCAACTAGATGCAACAAATTATGGTTTATTAATAATCCATTAGCTCAACATGTTTCAGGCACCATTATGCCCATCTTCAGGAACGCTAGACTGTATGTTACTGCATATGGTTTTCAGCAGTAGATGTGCTGGCTGGAGTCTTGGGAAGCTGGGAAGCAGGCCGTGTGCTCTGTGTAGAGGGTGTTATGCGACTATTCACATAACACCCTCTACACAGTGCTGAAAACCATATGCAGTAACATACAGTCTAGCACTCCCAAAGATGGGCATAATGGTGTCTGAAACATGTCGAACTAATGGATTATTAATAAACCATAATTTGTTGCATCTAGTTGGTCTCACACGTCATTTCACATTAAAGATGGACGATCACACGAAAATCAAACTTGTTCACTTTATAATACAAACAAGCATGAAGTCAACTTAACACATGGCTACAACAGGATAGAACAAAACAAAACAAAAAATACTGTAATAATACAATCAGTTCAAACATGTCACTGAACTATACACTTTCTTCAACCAGAATACATAGGTCTCTGGTTATAAATCCCTCTCTGTCCAATGTGAAACTGTGCACCTACTGCCAAGGTCGTAACTTTTGTCATGAGCAACTGAGAATAGAATGAGTAAAGAATTAAGCCTTCTGGAATGTTACACTGTGCTGAGCTGTGAAGAGTTGAAAGATCCCTCTTACCATTTGAATAAGGTTGACCAACTAGATGACACTTGCTTTATTATCTACTGCTCAACATGTTTCAGATGTTAATACGTCTGAAACATGTTGAGCAGTAGATAATAAAGCAAGTGTCATCTAGCTGGTCAATCTTTATTCAAATATCAAGATGATGCACGGTCCAATACACATAAGATCCCTCTTACCAGTCGACAACACATCATAACATATCAAAAGACTTGCAACTTCAGCAACACTCCTGTCAGAACCTCACACCTCACAAAATACAGTGAGCATATCTGTCAACTGTGTAAGAGTAAGTTATGCTGACACAAGGAATGTGTTACGTACCTGAATGGCACCACAGCGGAAAAGCGCACTGAAACAGTGTGTATATATTTTTCAAATGCAATCTTGGCTTTGTTGTATACCTGACTGGCCTTTACACTGTATCATTATACTTGACACTGAAACTGGAGATAAAAATGACTGCTGAAAGGCTAATCACAATGCCTAGTCATAAGTAATTTTTCATTCAATAATCACTACATTAAAATGTTTCAAATGAAAGCTGCAGAAACTAATAAGATTTAAATACTTCTTCTTCTCCTCTTCTTTTGTTGGCGTTACAACCCACTATGGGTTTTAGCCTTCTCAGTGATTTTCTTCCATTCCGTCCTTTCCTTACTCAATTTTCTCCACCCTCTTATTCCCATCGTCTGGATATCTTCTTCAATGTCTTCAATCCATCTTTTCCTTGGTCTTCCTCTGATTCTCCTACCTATTGGCTTCCATTCTAATATTCTTCTAGGCATTCTCCCTCCATCCATCCACATCACGTGTCCTAGCCAGGCCATTCTTCTGCTTTTTATAAATCTTACTATGTCTGCACTTCCTATGAGTTCATTCAGTTCATGGTTCTTTCTGATTCTCCAAATTCCATTTTTGTCTTGTACTGGACCAAAAATTTTCTTTAATATTTTCCACTCAAATATTCTTAATTATTGTAAGATTTAAATACTGTGTCACATAATTCAGAAATTAATGTTCAGGGTTTCTATAGTTATTTGTGAATTAGTCCTGTCATGAGTGACAAGGGAGACAAGGGCCAACTGACTGAATATCCCTCCCACCCATTACAAAATTCTGCCTAAGGTCCACATCTCAGAACATGCAGTGGACCTGTCATGCATGACCTTACCCAGTGTGGAGGAGTACGTACGGCGCTGGTCTGTTGTCAGTGAGAGCTTGAAGGAACGCTTGAATGTCCTCAGACCTCGTCGTGCAGGTCCCAGGAATGGTGCTGTTGAGATGGTATACAGGACAGGATTCACAGCAGCATTCAGTGGTAGGACAAATACAGCAACCCATGCAAATACCTTCAACAAAAGCCAAACAGAAAATGAAGAAATACTGTATGCAAATCTGGTGTAACACTAAACCAATGTTCAATTAATAACAGATGGGATCTTTGAATTCTAGAGTTCCAATTTTATGAGACAACCTGAAGTACACATTGCTCCCCTTTTGTCACATATGCATCATGGGCAAATTTCTTTCTATAAGTAAAATACAATGTGCACCACCTGCCCTGGCTAAGTGTAATACAGGCGCAGAAGAGTGTACTAGCACAAAATAAACAGTAACAATTTTGAGAGAAGTTTCAAAATGTTGATTCTAATTTTAATTTTAATTTTAGTTTTACTGCCTATGATTGATGTCAAGTTTTAAAGCTTTTCTGTACCTAACACAGTTGAATATAGTAAAATTAAATACCTCCTGCCATATTTAACATATTAAAATGGTGTGTATGAAGTATGTAATCAATTTCATGTTGCAAAGACCATCTTGAAAAGGTGGCAGCCGTTCTCATGAAATTTACCAGCTTTTGTGGTTAGGTTCACTACTGTAATCAGCCTGTCATGAGAGATGAACCTCAGCCAGTTCCACTCACATCAACAGCTTATATAACTTAATGAGATTCCCTTACCCGTTTTTGACCTTGCAAGTGACTGACTTTCACAAAGTTTTTTTATACAGAATTCTGCACGCATTCCTCTTCTCCTCACAGACCACTGTACCTCCCACATTTCGCTATCCTTGAAACACTAGACTACCTGTACATGGTAAACCAAGAAAACATGAAGTTTCTCATTATGTAATGTCCTAAACTGCTCACTTATCCAGCAATTTAGTTCCAAATGTTTATCTGTTTTGAAATACTCAGATATTTAATTTGGTTTGTTTTGGTTTATTTGTTCATCCATTTAGTCACATATGTGACACTGGACACGTCAGTTACAGATTAGAATTTACAACACAACTTATAATATATGGACATCCACACAATACAATATAATAAATAACAATACAAAATTTAAAGAATAACTGGAAGCAGAATTTGTCACTACATCTAGATATATGTGTATTTATATAAATATACCTAAGAATTAAGAATTCAAATTAAAAGATTTTCTTTAAAATTTATGTTCTTCACTCAGTGAGAGGGAGTATTTTTCACATCCGTACTAAACAAACAGCAATATCATATCCCGTTCGACACGAAGTAGTCCGGACATTAGCAGTTTTGAACATGAAATATGACAAGCATTTCCAGAATGCATTCTTATACTGTCATGAACTATTTGTTAGCCTTCTACCTAGACACTTAAACCCCCCAATACCCTGCAATAATTTAGTACACATCACTATACTATAACCCTATTGCTCATTGTGATTTTGAGCCACATTCACATATACATTTTCTTTACTGCTCAGTATGAGAATTTCTGCATTATTCTTTACATAAATTCCTCATTCATTCCATTGGCACATGCAGAGTGCGACGATTCCTTGCTGTTCTCAGCAGCTTCTTCCATTCCTCCCTGTTATGTACTTTTTCCTGCCACCCTTTTCCACCAACTATTCTTCCATCCTCTCTCACCTCATCTTGCCATCTATTTGTTGGTCTACCTCTCAATCTTGTTGTTCCCAAATTCATATATAACACCCTTTTGGGAATTCTATTTTCTTCCATTCTCTGTACATGCCCAAACCAATGCAATCCACTTAACCTTATTGTCTCTATTATAGTAGGTTTATTGAAACTTTTATTCTTTATAGAACTTTCAAATATGCTGAAAAATATGAATTAGGATGATAAGCATATTTCAGAATCTCAAAGAACAAAAAACTGTGTTTACTTGTGGAGGTACAGTGATTCCACCCAGTGAAAGAACTCCCAGAAGAATGATAGGCATCCAGCATGCAGCATCAGTAGCCACTATGAGGGTCATGCGCCGAGCCATAGCACTATCGGATGGGCGTTGCTCCTTGTGCACAGCCTGCTGAGTCGTTCGAGCCACAACATACATCCACAAGTATCCAAGAGCAATGATTGAGAAAGATATTAAGTTGAGAACTGGAATATAAATCATACACATCACAATTTAGAATTTCATAATTACGGCACCGCTCAGTTATGTTGGGGGATGAAGGACCAGTTACATGAAGCTGATGTAAAATTCCATGAATTATCAAGTGGATTGAAATGTCATTTGCAGATTTCTCCATGAATATATTCTTGCAACTTTCAAATGAGCTAGTTGACTCTTTACAACTGTGTACGTAATAACACTAATTTTATGAAATGTTCATGCAGAAACTTCTTTTTGACTTTACACTATGACAGATGTAACTTTTTTGACAGGTTATATTTAGGAGTGATGATACAGGGTTATGTTAGTAACCACAGTACACAATTAGACAATGATTAAGAAGAAGAAATAAAATCAGATTTCTGCTCTGTGGTTCAGAAGCTTACATCACACATTTCACACATTTTAGCAGTTAAAGACACCATAACATTATTAAAAACAGTCCTCTATGAGCCACTGACTTTGCTACAATGTCAGTTAATGACTTTTTCTATAATGGCAACATATCTTTATGGCACAAGTTTAAACTCAGAGAGAATTTGACCTTTTCTCTTCTACCTTGCCTGTATACATTGAAACTGAATATTAACTTACATAGGAATACAAAGACAGAATATTCCCAGCCACTTGGTTTCTCAGGTGTGATATGGAGAGCCAAACATACTCCAGATCTGCCATAGAAGTTCCTGTTACAGAAAATAGAACAGCGTATAGCAAGTGCAGATAATAGTACCATATTGATATCCAAATGGTCATGGAATGGATCCTGACTACTGTCAGTTATACTGAAACAAAAAATAATCAGTACACTAACAACTAGGTCTATTCACCAAAAGACAGCAGGAGAGCATGTAGTGTATGTTAATTTCAGCTGCTGCTAATCACCATGTTACTGTTCACTCTAACAATCATCACCACCACCTACAGGTTGGTACACAGTGCGCTCTGGTACACTATACAACTCCAATACAGGCACACGGTCCACTTGGATTGAGAACTGTACTAGATGCTTTAATATATAAGGCTGCGGACTAGAAGAACATTACTGCCAAACATGATTATCATTTTATTCTGTAAAAACTGTATGTACTGAAAAAAAAAAGTGTTTTTAAACACATTTAATTTTGAGATTTCAAACAGCACACATATTCCTTTTATACACAACTGATACCAATTTCAGAACAAACCATGAAACGATATTACTTTTCGCAGCTGGTTTTAATATCAGCACGTCATACTCTCTGATGATGGTATTTTTTCACTGAAACATGTTGGTGTTGTGTCTTTACCATTGATACGTACATACGTACGTATCTGATGTGGTGCATTTAGTTGGTATCATAAACGAACACATTAATTCTGTCCTAGTTCATACTTCAACAGTCTGATTTTTAACCTAAATGTCTATATGATACTAATTACAAAATACATTTTTCTTTTAGTCACTAAATTCTCACCAACATGTTTTGGCTGCTACTGAAGCCATCTTCAGGGTGATGTTGTTATTACAAGAATACAAAGTTACAAATGTGGGTAGCTGTGTCGCCATTACTTCAGAACTATTGAAAGTTATAATTTCAGTTAAAATTACATAAGTAATATGAAAATAGGTAAAAAACTGGTAATTAGTACAATCTTGGGATTTAATATCATTTAGTTCCTTGCAGAGTGAAGCTTGATACAGTGACGTGGTGAGTTTTTAACCGGCATGTAGGTGATGTGCAGACGGTGCGGTTTACCAGTTGGAACTGGATCTGATAAATGCATGAAAGATGGAACATATTAAGACATTTTATTTTCATAAAAACTGTGAAGATTGTGACTAGCTTCAAGATGATTCATCCCAGATGTGTTTTAGATAACAGTAATCATGGTGAATTCAGTCTAGCACAGATCATGACTTTTGTGTGTTTTGCATGACAGTCAGTATATGTACACACATATCTTACATGACAAAACAGCAAGCATGCGATACTTTGCACATGACTCATCATACCTGTGCCCACAATTACCATGTCAATACCAGGCAACTTAAAGAGATATTTTGAGGTTGCACAACCAACAGGCAACATACAGGTGTCTCTCTTACCATACCCTTGAGAGCAGAGCAGCTTCTTCATATCATACAAAGGCCTGCACATTTTGCCACATCTCATGACAGCTGCAATGCTCAGACATGATAAAATGACATTCTGTATAATCAGGTTGTGCAGGACAGACCCAAAAATGTACTTAAAATCCTGTGTCCTGAAACTGGGTTGAAATGTAATGCCATCAGCCAAACGAAATCATTCTTTACAAAATCTGAGTGGCAACACTGTTTAACTGCTACACTGAGGGCATAATGTACCACTAATTGCACACTGGGAACTATCTGTCCTCCTACATTCCACACACACTCATTTGCTGGCCACTGTTACTGCTATTACTATACATTTGCTGGAAGTGAATGCACTAAAAATTAACCTTGCTGTAAGTTTATGATAGATTTTGAAGGTGTACTTTTTAGTTGTGTGATCATCTGACTTTTAAGCTTTTACCATTGTGGTAGTGCTTAGAGGAGAACATGATTTTTTTAAGGAAACCTAAGAGGATGTGTATTTTTCATAATTAACGGCTAGTAAAATATGCATGTTTGAAACAACTACCTGATAATAAATCTACATTTTAAAGTTCAAAATGAAAATCTTTTAAACAATGTATATATTGCAATAAAGATTGTCATATTTAAACTAAAGTTAAGCTGCTAGTGGCAAAATCTTGTAGAGTCCAGTTGAAATGTGATGGCAAACGGTCACGTACGGAAGCGGAAGTGAAGGGGAAACTGGCGAATGGAGTGGGTAGCCAGTACCTTTCACGCTACCTCGGAACATGGTGTATCCCGCATTACTACCACAAATGCGCACACCTCGGCTGCCAGTAGTTGACTGAACTGATGCCCCCGCCGATTTAAATGGACTTATCTCTTTTGCCGAAAGACAAAATCTGGTTTCTGTGTGTGTGCCATCACATTTCAAATGCAATCTAATATAAGTTATTGCCATAATCCCCCCCTCCTCCTCCAGTATGCCAACAAACCACGGACACTGTCAGATGGTACCACAAAACAGAACCGAAAAGGTGGCCACACCACTGCACCATGAACATCTGACTATATACAGTATGTAGTCATGAAGTCAATTTCTGTGCACATTATTTATCATAACATTGCTAAGTCACATTAAGCCATATCTTCCTGTATTTTTCTCATTACACAATGGCTTTGTCCTTTTTGTTTTAAACATCATTCATGTACATGACATGCAATTAGTTTGTCTGAATCCAAACATTTATATAATTTTATAATTTTACATAACGTATTACTCTTGACATGTTGTATATCCTACCTACTGTTTTTATTGTGGATTCATGGAACATTAAACAAAATATCAAGTATCAAATAAGCAAATTAAGCACAGATTGGTTTATTCCTGACAGGAACAGATTAGCTGCAAAATACAGGCGTAACAGGAATATAATTTTACTACAAATTTCAAATAAATTGGCTGTGATGAAGTGGACTTTTTCAAATTGATGATGTGGATGTGTGATGTGTGATGATGTGGACTGTATCAAATTGATGATGTGGATGTGTGATGTGTGATCATGTGGACTGTATCAAATTGATGATGTGGATGTGTGATGTGTGATCATGTGGACTGTATCAAATTGATGATGTGGATGTGTGATGATGTGGACTGTATCAAATTGATGATGTGGATGTGTGATCATGTGGACTGTATCAAATTGATGATGTGGATGTGTGATGATGTGGACTGTATCAAATTGATGATGTGGATGTGTGATGTGTGATGATGTGGACTGTATCAAATTGATGATGTGGATGTGTGATGATGTGGACTGTATCAAATTGACTCAGAATGGGGTGCAGTGACAGATTGCTGTGATTACACTAAAGAATCATTGGGTTCAATAAAAGGTGAGGATTTTTTGACCAGCTGAGCAATTATCAGGTTCACAGAGTAGATTAGTCTGTTCTAACTTAACTAATAGACAGAAGGGATACTAAGTGCACTAACCGAAAGTAGTCGATGTGTAACAGAGGTAGACCAGACAAAACAGCCGCTCCTAACCACCCCATTGCCATCAGCATTCTCGTCTTGGGCATTTTCAGTCGACGCACTCGGAAAGGGAAGATGATTACCAGGAAACGGTCCAGTGTGATGACTGTCACAATATAAAGAATGTTTTACTTTTTATGGACATATCAAGTATGTATAGAACAATCTGTTTAGTCTCAGCATGTGAACTTCACTCTCTCACATGGTTGATATATATATATATATATACCATCTTCACAATGGATAGTAAATGCAAGCTCAAATTTGATGATTTTTATAATTAGCTGGGGAAGCTGTATTTTATTAAGTAACAAGACTCTAACATATTGATTTTGAGTTTTCATGGACTAGGGTACTTTAATTTTCAAATAATTAATTTGTAGACACGTCACGACTGCTTGGACAATATATGGATGCTATGGAAGGATCATAGTCATGAAGTAAATACAAAGCCCTGGCCATACATCCATACACCAAGCAGGAATCAAATCCCTAACATATAGTTATAAAATTCCACTATTTGCAACCAACCATTATTCTTTCATTTTTTCACAGCACTTTCAGATCTTGAATGTACAAATGTGAGGGGAAGCATAAAGATGATGACAAAAAGGAAAACAAAAAAGTTGAAGAGAATATGAGAGGGAAGGAGAAGGAATAGGACAGAGAGTATGAGGATGCAAAGAAAATGAAATTTGTCTCTGTGCATGCCATGGCAGTATAAGGGTGTATGGAAGCACAGCACCACTCATTATCCTTCCCATTAAATGGAGGTTGAGTGGTCAGCGTCATTCCCTGACCACTTTTCAATCAGGAAAAATGCTCCTGGTATCCACTGAATATAGGCCTCAGTGAAATACAGAACCAGTATGGGTGCTCTGTAAAGGGAAATATCTCTTGTTTCTGCTGAAGATCAAAGAAGATAATATGGTTGTCCAGCTGCACCCTAATCAGTACCAAATGAGCTATCCTGACTCACAGAGGAGAACAAAGGAAAATGCTTGAGAATAGAGGATGAAACAGAGGAAGAATACATGAATATAACAAAACAAAGACCCCACCTAGACTGCTTGATACTGCAGATGTAAACACAGTGATCCTTTGAAACATGTGTAACTAGATTCCTAGAATACTGCACTATACATAAGAAAAGCCGTGAATAGCTCAAATCAAGCAGGGCTGTTGTTCTTTTGTCATCAACATACCTGTCATGTTCAGAAAGCTGCCATTTCTAGTGTTGACTCGGGATTGATAAGATATAATGACTACTATGCTTCACTAAAGATACTTACCTGTAAGTGTAAAAACAGACAACTCACTGGAAAAGGTACTGATAAAACCTGCCAACTGGCACAGCTCGCTGCTTCGCCACACTGAATCATGAATGAAGTAAACACCACGGTAGTGGGCATCCACCACAGCAATTATAAGCAAGTATGAGCCCATGAACAGGTCTCCAATAGCCAGATTTGTTATCAGGAATGAGTGCACCTAGCAAAAGAAGAAATGAGTGTTGTATTTATACAGCAAACAAAAATGAATTCTTTGAATGTTACACAATGGTTCAGGTTTCCACAATTAATTCTGATATTTACTGGTTTGTACATCACTTAAAAAAACAGTGGGAACTTCAAGTTTTGGAAATGAGTTCAGTGACCTGTAAACATATGTTCATGTTCTCTGTACAAAAAGCACGTAAATGAATGCAAAATGGAGATATAATGTGTGTCTGTCAGTCTGCATATTTAGTCTTCAGAATTACTCAAAGTACCTGAATCAAATTTTACATCAGAAGGCACAGCCTGGGAGTTGTTCCCTTATTATAATTTTGGACTGTACTTCAGAGATATGTGGGCCAGGTAGCTCAATCGGTATAGTGACTGACTACGGGCTGGACAGTCCGGGATTGAATCCCGGTGGGGATGAGATTTTCTGCCTATCCAGACTGGCCCTGGGGCCTACCCAGCCTCCTGTAAAATGGGTACCGGGTCTTTCCCGGGGGTAAAGTGCAGCCAGGGCATGTTGCTGACCACTCACCCCCTTCTAGTGCCGCGGTCATGGAAGAGTAGAGCTATACCTCTACCCACCCTCTGGGCCACACCGGGCCTGTAACGGGATCACTTTACCTTTTCTTACTTCAGAGATACAACATTCATCTCACACAATTCATATTTCGCTACCTCAACGAGGCACGTTAATTGTTGCCCATCTGTCACAAAATTCCCTACACCGAATTGAAGTCTGTTAAATGCCAACACCCTATTCATCTAATATCCATTTTAATCTTATCTTACTGAACCAACAAAATGTGACACCTGAAACTGGTATATGTACAAAAGTGAAATGTATTGTTACACTTCATGAATAATCAAAAATTAACATTTTCAGTTTATCAGTTTTGGTTAATTACCGCCATTTAAAAACACACTTTTTATTGACATTACTGTTATCAACAGTACGTTATTCCTTAAGCACAAATGTGTGCAGGCTGTCGTAGGAACTCTACGTAATGCCAACTTTCATACCCATCCTATTCACATTTTTAATTGCCCCATGTCTGTTATAGGCCCTTTCCATCTAATCTGCCTTCATTTGATGACTTTAATGATGGCAGTGGTAGCAGCAGCAATAATGATGATGATGAGGCTAAGAGAACAGTAACAGTTATGAAGATCCTTATTGTTATTTTCTCTCTCATCTTGTTAGAAAACAACAGTTTATGGTGTTGTTCTGGGATCTAGGACAGGATGATAAATTATTCTAAATTCTCACCTAAGAATACTGGTATGATGCACACTGAAGGGACGTAAACAAGTGGACTTTGTTACTTTGTCAATATTTTAAAGGTGTATTTCTCTGCTGTGCAAACTGCACAGCCTCTGTTACCTGATTGGTATGCTTGTAGCGCATGCGCCAGCCAATAACCAATATGTTGCCAAATGTAGCCAGAACCCCCAACACCCACACACAGACACGCAGCACTAGGTTGGACATGAGATCTTCACAGGATGAGAACTCATCAGGAGGAGGAAGACAAAACTCCACATGTCTTGCCAGGCAGCAGAACCGGAACTCATCTGTGATCCTTAATATCACATAAAATTCAGTTATGTGATGAACCAAACTGGCAAAAATTCTCACTTAAGTTTCTGACTGTCTTATTCAACCATGTTTATTGTGCAGTGAAACTCATTAATCCATATCTTGTAGTTTTTGGCACTTTTCTAACTTAATAGAACACACAGTGATCAACCCAAAAGGCATAAACATTCCTGATACAATGATATGTTTCATATTGATCTATTTATAACACATGTTAGTTCACAAACAGTGAATACTTATACACAGATACTAGTACAGAAGATACAAATTATTACTCGTACTATATATGACGACAACAAAAAACACAGCTTTGCATTGTTGTTTCTGTATCCTATGACATACGATATGTCATATATGAAAATGGAAAAATAATGTCTTCCATCCTGGTTTCTCTGGTACATCTATCCATGGACTACATCCATGTATATTCGATATTTGCTGCTTTACACCCTCCTGATAAATGGTACAGGAGTCTTCTGCCTTGTACTTTATTTCTTATTGTCTCTGTCACAAATTTTAACCCCTTATTATTTACCCAATTGTGTGTCACTACTGATATTTTTAACTCTAATAGCGATTTTTAATTTTCATATAAAAGTATTTTTTAACTATTATAATTTTACTGTAATGATAATAATAACAATTTGTAATGTGGGATCCTAGAGTGAACACACAATGAATGTACTTCATGTTGACATGTCATTGTCTTTCCTTGCTGTTTGTCTTGTATAAAGGGCCTGATGATAGATTAGTTAATTGATATGAAACATGTAGACTAACGTACCTGATCAAGAACGTAAGTTGTTATAAATAAAGTTTTAATTCCCTTTTTTCGATTGCACCCACACTGATTCAATGGAGAGCTGAATCATTTACATATCTCCCAAATGAGAGTGCACAGTGTTACCGGTACATCAACCTGCTTAGTGTTACTAGAGTCAAACAACTCATCTGTAATTTTCATATGTAATGATCCCCTAGCAACTTCCATTGTTAACCAGTACGTTATATTACGCACAGCTAAATATCCATCTGTATGAAAAATGGCCACTTCCAATAACATTACATAAGACTAAGCACTTTCAGAACTACAGGCGTACTTTCATATTTCCAGACATCTCTCCAATTATTAGACTATTACAATGCTGTTTCACCAGCTTACATAATGGAACAGCAAAGAAGGTAAGAATATGATGATTAATAATTGGGGGGGGAGGGGAGTAAGTTTGTGTACATGCCAGGAGAGGTGATTATAATGTGAGAAAAGGAAAATGGACTTTATATGTGGCAACAGCAGCAGACAAATACAGGGAAGGGGGCAGTGACCTAAGTTTTTTTTCCCATCAGTGAGGAATAGACTATGACAGAAAATTCCTATATTCCTAGAGTTTACAACAATGGTAACAGGACATGGGAAACTATGGTCATACCTTCACAGATGTGCCTGAGTGAAGAAGAGAGAGAACAAACTAAAAATCACTTAATATTTCAGTGTAAGAAATTATGTAACCAAAGGAATGAAATGATAAAACAAAAAACACCAGTGGCAATTGGCCTACGATGAATGAAACACTTGTCAATAATTATTAACAAATTTTTGTAAAATTTGTTAAATCCATAGACTTTACAGATCTGCAATGACACTTTACTATGAAAGATAGAGAGACCTCAGAGAATGTATGTTAATATTATTAATCGTAAGTTTAGATGTCAAAATATTATTATTGACTTTGTAATGCATCTTTTCAATAGTTTTATTTTTATTAAATGTAAAAGTTTATTGTAAAACTAAAGCTTAAGTAATGCAAAGCATGTAGTATTACTCTGTAAGGGGGCATGCTCTTAATATCAATAAAAAAAATGCCAGGAGACAATTATGACCTGTCTCAAGCTACCATTGTACTTAGACCAAATATTTCACACAATGATTTTTTTTAAAAATCCATTGTTATTTTACATATTCTGCACATGGCTTATATTTTCTAACAACTCTCTCTGCATTGCTCACCTCTTACTGATGTATAATTACTTCACTACATGAACTGTTTCATGATGAAGATCCAGTGAGTAATCTGAGAAATCTTATTTGTTGCACTTCAAACCATTTTATTTTCTCTGTACAAAGTCTAGATTTTGAATACAAATTTTCTATCCAAATGTTATTTGCAAGTCACAACGTTTATGCACTGAACCAAGTGACTACTGCAATAGGACCTGTCAGAAGACAAACACTTATGTAGGCAGTGGAAATACCATAAACAAGAAAAGCAACCTAGTATGTGAGTGAATAAGAAAATAAACATGTAAAAGCCACTTCTCTGATTATAATTAACTCTTCTAAGCACAAAATAAAATCACACCAGGAAAGTCAGTGTTTCTAAACGACACACCTCGTGTGGATAGAGTGAAGGGTTCAAATTTGGAAAACCTGCTACAGTGATGGTGAACCACCGGCACATACCTATAGTGGCAGGTGAGATGATTTTGGTTAGCATATCACTCAAAGACCAAAAATATCTAAAGGAGAAAGTTTACTGGTTTACTGACAACAACAACATTCAAATTATAACCTAACTACACATGCGAACATAAGCACGTGTGCGTACACACACACACACACACACACACATACAATAACAGAAGCGGCAAGCAATGATTATTACTGAAAACACACCTAACTTGACATTACAAGTCATAGTTATAATAACTGTAAAACTTACAATTTATTGAGGGACGCCACGCTGCGGAAAACATTGCTGTTTATCACCTTGATTGTGTTGCTGCTGAGTTCCCTGACAAAACAAAGATGCAAATTAACCTCTCAAACAAATCATGTGGCACAAATGATATATATGTAATTACATCTAGCCACAGCACTTTTGCTGCATACAACCCTAAAATTAGCAGAAATTAGCATCAAAAATTAGGTACAGATTAATAGGTGGATTTAACTGTTTTACATTGGTGGTACTGAAGTTAGGTTTCGAGCATTGCTTGAAGGTGTACTGGCAACTGAATAACAGAACTTCTCACACTGTGCAGCAGAAGTTAATTGTCATTCAGCACCACACAAAAATCTCTACACTTTATAAAACCTGAAGATTCATGACTGTGTTAACAACAGCCAGATATATCAGTATGCATGCTCACAGTCTATTTTTTAAGGATACATTTTAATATTATCAAATTCGTGCTCAGGTCTTCCAAGATGTCTCCTCCATCCAGGTTTTAAATGTTGTTCATACGCACTTTTGGTATCTCCCGAATGTTGCTATTTTCAATACTCATCTCATTCCCATCAACATGATTACCATAATAATGAATATCTTATGAAGATTTTAGGCTCTTGTGACCATGCATCATGAACGTAGGGTGAAGAGAGAAAGAGAGACCAACAAGATGCATCTAATCTGATGTTTATTATCAAACTTCTATCTCAACATGTTTCGGGCATCACTATGCCCAACTTCAGGAGAACAAGACTGCGTACTTCCACATATGGTGTTCTGCACTGGTTGTGCTTGCTGTGGTTGTGTGGAGCTGGGGCACAAACTGTGTGTACTGTGTGAAAGTTACTGTTCAACTCCACTTTCATAGAGTGCATGCAACTTGTGCCCCAGCTACACACAACCACAGCCAGCACAACCAGTGCAGAACACCATATGCGGTAGTACACAGTCTTGTTCTCCAGAAGATGGGCATAATGATGCCCGAAACATGTTGAGATAGAAGTTTGATAATAAATATCAGATTATTTGCATCTTGTTGGTTTCTCTCTCTGCACCCTATCTTATGAAGAGTCCAAATTTTTAAGCTCATTCCAGAGCTTTCTTCATCCTCCTGTTACTTCTCACCCCTGAGATCAAAGATTTCTCCTCACCATATTGCTCTCAAACATGGCCATTCTAAGTCTTATCCTTAGTGTCAGTGACCAAGTTTCATACTCAGAAAAACTACATGCAAGTCTTGTTTTATGCCAGGGATACATTCCTGAAAAAAATAATGTAAATCAAAATTGGACAAATCAAACACAGAATTCCCATTTAACACAGTGTATTTCCTGCGTGTTAGGGGATTGACAGCCACATCCTATTTGGTGTGTGACTGCACTACTGAAGTACATACAGACCTGTAGAGTCTGTATGTATTCTATATACAGTATATATACATTTCTATACAATATGTTTATTTATGTCTAATGCAATAACGGGGAACGCAGTAGCACAGTGGTTAAGGTGCTGTGCTATAAATCGGAAGGTCGCTGGTATGATTCCAGATGGTATCATTGGAATTTTTCAATGACATAATCCTTCCAATCACACTATGGCCCTGGGGTCGACTCAGCATCTAACAGAAATGAGTACCAGGGGTGTGTCCTGTGGGTAAAAGCAGCTGGTGTGTAAGGATGACAACCTTACCACTATCCTGGACCACTGTCATTTAATCTGGGAACCTTAACTTCCTGGAACCATATGGGCACCTCCGGCCTGTAATGGGACTGATTACCTTTTTTACCTAATGCAATAAAACTGCAGGAGACTGACATCCATAGTTTTTGGTAAGGATCATTCTGATAGGACTGTCGTAGACTTGTTACACAAACACTTTAGGTCCTGACTTAGCACGTACTGTAAATCTATCAGAATTATCACATACTGTACATATGTTACTATGAGCAAATCTAACAATACGCCATATGTCAACAATTCGTTCACCTTTCTTCAAGTCAGCTTATTATAAATCTTATTGTAGCATTGTGCATTTTTTGTAGAATCACTTCAATTCATCAACCAATGAATGCACATATAATTTCACATAAAACACTTTTAAAACATTTTAAAACATTCTGACATGTTTCGATCTAGTCAGATCATCATCAGGGAGCTTTGTTCCTTGCTAAAGTTATGTTACAGTATTCACAGTTCAATTCGTATTTGCAAATGAGGTGTTGTGGCAGCATATCATGTGGTGTAGGAATGTGTTGTGGAGCAGTGGCTCGGTGTGTTTCGTGTTTGATGTAAAAATTATATGTGCATTCATTGGTTGATAAATTGAAGTGATTCGGCTTATTATGTCTAATTTCTCTATAACACTGATGGTCTTTTGCCGATATTTCACTTGGATTGCACTAAGTGACGTAGATTTATGTTTCTGACTCATGTTGGTTAGAAAAGCCAATGCTGTAGAAGAGGAAACAAGATGAGCTGAATGATTATATCACTAATGTAATCAATCCATTCATGTCACTGATGGCATGACAGTGACATCAATTTCTGGTGGCCTCCAGCACACTACAAGAGTGACCATGGATTATGTGTGCCAAATTGTGTTAAACCAAAAATTAGTGCGCATTGTCTAAGCTAAATTGTGGTTAAACCAAATATGATCGTGTAAATTCGAAAAGTGGTGTAAATTTTCAAGTTGTGTCAAAGAAAAATCATGCACAAAGAGATAGTGTAAAAAAAGACCTGCCTGTAAAGTGAAACCATGGTCTTACCTAATTTCATACTCGTGTTCTTAGACAGTAGATATGAGAACACAATATTCTGAACTACGTGGCAACAAGCATTCCACAAACATAACTGAACTGAAGCATAGGTTTCATTAATTCTCTACATAAATGATGTAAAGTCCCACTGTGTATCCATTTTTTCTCCAGTGTTTGTCAGATGCAAAATATACGACACATTACATAAGCAATAATTGATTTCATCTATGTATGGAGTTAAACTTGTGAGGAAAGAATTGCATACAATTTTGTAAGCCCTGATAATTACCTCAATTCCTATAAATATCTGCTGTCATAACAAACAATTTATGAATTACAGAACACATAACTTTATATCTTCACAATTTCAAAGACCACAAACCGCACAATTTTTCCAAAGCTGCTACGCTGTTGAAGATTTTAACCCGGTAACTTCCACATTGTTCAGTTTTTTTGAGTTTGAGTCTCCCTCCAAATTTACTTAATGATAGGCTCTAACTTCTGCAACCACCATACAGTCATCAGCGTCACAGTCAGCCCCTGTATTATTTTTGACATAAGTATACCTTTATGCAGCGGCCGGTGTGTGATGCTGACCCCTCACCCCCTTCTAGTGCTGTGGTCAAGTAAAAGTAGAGCTGTACCTCTATTGCCCCTGTGGGCCATACGGCCTGTACAGAGCCTCAGTGTCTGTACAGTAGAGCTATACCTCTACTCCCCCTATGGGCCATACGGCCTGTACAGAGCCTCAGTGCATGTACAGTAGAGCTATACCTCTACTCCCCCTGTAGGCCGTACGGCCTGTACAGAGCCTCAGTGCATGTACAGTAGAGCTATACCTCTACTCCCCCTATGGGCCGTACGGCCTGTACAGAGCCTCAGTGCCTGTACAGTAGAGCTATACCTCTACTCCCCCTATGGGCCGTATGGCCTGTACAGAGCCTCAGTGC
>Ga0123352_10003914_pt1 | contig 21766 bp, 23 predicted proteins | sample TergutLab28metaG_FD_89700 | JGI IMG/M metagenome (GOLD analysis project Ga0123352, IMG submission 89700) | Labiotermes labralis P1 segment gut microbial communities from Petit-Saut dam, French Guiana - Lab288 P1 | ecosystem: Host-associated > Arthropoda: Insects > Digestive system > Gut ...
AACAAAAGTTCTGCAAGGTTTAGCGCCTGTTTTAGCAGAATTTAATCCTGATATTCTACTGGTTCATGGGGACACCACCACCACATTTGCGGCATCTCTTGCGGCCTTTTACGCCCGGGTTAAAGTTGGGCATGTAGAAGCCGGGCTTCGCTCACATGATAAGTATCGCCCCTATCCAGAAGAAATAAACCGTAAGCTTACCACCGCAATTGCGGATTTATATTTTGCACCAACCCTTCAGTCCCGGGATAATCTACTCAAAGAGAATATACCAGAAAAACTTATTTCTATTACAGGCAATACGGCAATCGACTTTATACGTTACACAGTAAAAGATGATTATCGTTTTCAAGCAGAGGAATTAAATAGTATCGATTTTACAAAGCGTATCATTTTAATGACTGCCCACCGCATGGAAAACAGAGGTAAGCCAATGGAAGACATCTGCCATGCAGTAAAACGCATCGTTAGAGATAATCCCGATGTGTTCTTGGTATGGCCGGTTCACCCTGGTAAGGCGGTCGTTGAGCCGGCTCATGCAATTTTAGGAGATCAAGAGCGCATACTTTTGACTCAACCACTTGACGTTTTTGATATGCACAATCTTATGAAGCGTGCATATTTACTATTAACCGATTCTGGTGGACTGCAAGAAGAATCGCCGTCTTTCAATCTACCAACGGTAGTGCTGCGGGAAGTTACAGAACGCCCCGAAGGACTCATTGCAGGAACGCTAGTTCTTGCAGGCGTAAATACAGACAATATTTACAATGAAGCAACCCGCCTTTTAACAGACAAAGAAGCACATGCTAAGATGGCCGCCGTACCAAACCCATTTGGAGACGGCAAAGCCAGTGAACGTATCATACAAAGGATATTAACTGAAATGGAGGCACACAAATGTTAACTATGAGGTGGTTTTTTGGGGATAAAGAACCCTTAACCGATGCACATGCCATTCGCAATGAGGTATTTATGAAAGAGCAAAACGTGCCAGAAAAAGATGAGCATGACGGCACAGACGGCGCGTGTGTTCATCTTGTTGCATATGATAGCGAAACACCGATAGCCACGGGGCGAATCATGATAACCCGGGATGATTTTATAATTGGACGTGTAGCAACAATAAAAAGCCACCGTGGGCGCGGCATCGCCACTCACCTTATGCATGCATTAATTGACGCCTGTGTTACCATGGGCGGAGAAAGACAAATTTTACACGCACAAACTCATGCACGTGCATTTTACGAAAAACTTGGCTTTACCGCATATGGGGAAGAATTTGACGATGCAGGCATACCCCACATCGCAATGGAACACTTTGGGACGGAACGAAGCTGCCAAAAATGCAACACCCCACCCACACCTGAATAAATATTTAACTTTGGAGGATGCACATGCGTCTGGATAAATACTTGAAAGTAAGCCGAATAATCAAACGGCGCACAGTTGCCAACGAAGCCTGCGACGCAGGCCGTGTAGAAATTAACGGCAAGGTAGCAAAGGCATCTGTAGATGTAAAAGTTGGTGATATTATAGCCATTCGCTTTGGCGAAAAAATTTCGAAATTTGAAATATTGGAAGTGAAGGATATCGTCCGCAAAGAAGATACCCATGCAATGTATCGTATGGTATAGTGTAATATTCCCACTCAAATCCCCATATAATTTGTATAAGCACAAATTGACAATGGGTTTTTCGCAAAATTGCAAAACTCGCAATTACGAAACGACCTAATTTGGAAGGGGATTTTAAAATGCCAATGCACCATCCACCGGCAGAGGACCGCAAACGCTCACCATCTCGCCATAGTCTTCAATTAGACAGGCGGGAAAATGTAACTGTAACAGGTGTTATCGATGTTATTTCTTTTGATGAAGAGTCTGTAATTGCAGAGACAGAAATGGGTATCATAATTATTAAAGGGGCAAACTTACATGTAAAGCGCATTAACCTAGAAAATGGCGAGCTTCTCGTTGCTGGCGAATTAGATGGCATTAATTACGAAAATGTAGGCAGCGGCGTAAAGGCAAAAAGCTTTATGGGGCGGCTCTTTCGGTGACAATTAGCCCGGCACTTGGTTTAATACTTTCTATGCCAGCTCAAGCATGGCTATTTCTTTCTACCGTGCTTGCAGGTGCGGCCATTGGAGTTTTTTATGATGTTTTTAGGGTTCTGCGCAAGGTAACGCCTCATTCTGCCTGGGTTGTTCAGCTAGAAGATGTGCTTTTTTGGATTACAGCAACAGGCGCCATGTTTTATTTTATGCTTAATCGTAATTTTGGAGAAATTCGTCCTTTTGTATTAGTTGGCACGGCATGTGGTATTGCTGCTTACTTTGCAACCATTTCGCCAATAGTGCTTAAAATTGCAGTTGGGATTGTAAATTTTGTAAAGCGGGTTATTATAGTCATTGTACGCATTATTACTTTGCCGTTAAAATTTATGTATCACCTAATGAGCCCGCCTATTAAAAATATTTCAAATTATAGTAATAAAAAATTGCGTATCATCTCAAGATACAGTAAAATGAAGGTAAGAAAATCTGTGCGCAATTGGTCCATTCGGCGTAAAAAAGTATAGGTGTGATTACTAGAATGATTACCAGGGACAACGAAGTTAAGGTGAGAAAAAAGAAAAGACCCAAAAAGCCAAAGTCCAAACTCATTATCTTGTACGTTGTGTTTTGGGCTGGAATTATAGGATTATCCCTTGTGTTTATTGCAGATCAAGTGAGAACCTACAACCAGCTACGTGAAAATTACGAACGCGTAAGCAGCAATCTTGAACGAGAGGTTACAACTCATGAGGAATTATACTTGGAGTTACAGCTTTTCGACAGCTTTGTATATGCAGAACGCCGCGCTCGGGAATGGCTTGGCATGGTGCGCCCTAATGAAATTGTTTTTCGCAATATAGGTGCTATAGAATAGGGTCTGAATAGAGTCAGAATAAGACCGAACAACAGCAAATAGGAGTTGAACAAATGATAGACATAGCACTTGTTGGCACAGGCGGTATGATGCCCTTACCGGGACGCTTTTTGTCGTCTATGTTGTGTCGGGTGAATGGTAAAATGATACTTTTTGATTGTGGCGAAGGCACCCAGGTAAGTTTACGTATTTTAGGCTGGGGCTTTAAACAAATTGACATGATTTGCTTTACCCATTTCCATGGAGATCATATTTCGGGGTTACCAGGCCTACTTTTAACCATGGCCAATGCGGAACGCACGGAACCATTAAAGCTATTTGGCCCCACAGGCCTTGAATATATAGTAAAAAGTTTATGCGTTATAGCCTCCGATCTGCCATTTCCCATTGAGTTTTATGAGTGGGGAGGCCGGGAATCATATACTCATGATATGCTAACAATAAAAACCCTACCACTAAACCACCGCACACTATGTTTTGCTTATAGCATAGAACTTGCCCGCCGGGGTAAATTTGACCTTCAGCGTGCAAAAGAGCAAAACATCCCACTTGCCATTTGGAGTGCACTGCAAAAACAAAACGACAAACCAATCGTATATGAGGGTAAGACCTACTCCAGCGACATGGTTTTGGGTGCCCCACGGCAAGGTCTCAAAGTAGTATTTTGTACAGACACACGCCCGGTTGCAGGACTCGTTCCATTTACAAAAAATGCAGATTTATTTATTTGCGAAGGACTTTATGGCGATGTGGACAAGCAGGAAAAAACGGCAAAACGCAAACACATGACATTTCAAGAGGCGGCAGAGATTGCACATGCCGCACAGGTGCATGAAATGTGGCTAACGCACTTTAGCCCGGCGTTACCAGACCCATATAATTATTTGGATAACGCAACAGCAATTTTTCCAAATACAAAAATAGGAAAAGATCGAATGACTAAAACATTAGCCTTTAAGGATTAACTATTTGTGTGCACAGTGTACACCCGTAGCGAATGCGGAGCAGCGGGGTTTGGGGCAGAGCCCCATTTAGATAAAGCAGGTGATTAAATGACAGACTTAGAACTTATTAATTTATGCCTATCTGGCGAAACAGACTATTTTGAAGAAATTGTAGAGCGTTATAAAAATTTAGTCTTCTCAATTATTTTACGTAAAACTAAAAACCCACACGAGGCTCATGATCTAGCCCAAGAGGTATTTTTGAAAGCATATAAAAATTTAGCAAGCTACACGCCTGAGTTTAAATTTAGCACATGGATAATGCGCATAACTAGTAATCATATTATTGACCAATATCGGAAAAAGAAATATGATACAGTATCATATGAGGTTTATACTGCCGAAGGCGGAATACTTGGTACAGATTCCTCTTTAGAGGCTGCATATATTAAACGTGAAGAGAGTGACCGCATAAACAATGCCGTAAGCAACTTACCTGACATATACAAAGTGCCAGTTGTACTGTACCATCAAAATGGACTAAGCTATCAAGAAATTGCCGACAAAATTGGTGAGCCAATATCAAAAGTAAAAAATCGAATTTTCCGTGGTCGAAAACTTTTAAAAGAAAGTCTATCAATAGGGGAGTGAAGAATATGAATTGCAATAAAGCAGAAATATTAATGCTAAAACAAGCAGAAAACGTCTTAAGCACCGATGAAGCCACCGGCTTGGCACAACATGTACAAAACTGTGATTCCTGCCGCGAATATTACTTCGCATTTATTGATGTGGTTGAAAATTTCTCAGAAAATGACATGCATGAAGCTCCATCGGGTTTTACGGTAAGTGTCATGTCACAAATATCGGCATCTAAGCGCACTAGGGAAAGATTTGCCCGGCAAACGTCTCGCTTGGCATTGCGCATAATTTGGGGCATAACGGCAATTATTTTTGGCGCGGCTATGTTTTTTGCATATAATCCAGACCAGCTTACACGTCTGGCAAATGCATATCCAGCAATAAATACTGTTGCAGATGCCCTATATACCTTCTGGGTATCTCTTGGCACCATGTTTGGGCAGTTTGTACAAAATATGGGAGAAGGAAGTATAGACAGCAGCCTTGGTACTGCCGCATTAGGGTTTGTAATCATACTAAGCATCTTACTAGTCGTGCTTCATAAAGATGAAGAGGCGGTAAAGGTTTGATTATCCTTGGAATAGAAACCAGCTGTGATGAAACATCTGCCGCCGTTGTACAAAATGGGCGGGATGTTCTTTCAAATGTTATTGCGTCGCAAGTAGATATTCATGCGCCATTTGGTGGTGTTGTTCCAGAAATTGCCGCACGCCGCCATATAGAGTGCATCGGCTTTATTGCAAACGAAGCCATTAGCAAAGCAGGGCTTACCTTTGCGGATATTGATGCCTATGCCGTGGCCAATGGCCCAGGGCTTGCAGGCGCGTTGCTTGTAGGGCTTAATTACGCAAAAGGCTTGGCATATGCTTACCAAAAGCCGCTTATTGGCGTTCACCATATAGAAGCACATGTATGTGCAAATTATTTAACGGAAATCTCCCAGGCGGGTGGCTTAGAGCCGCCCTTTTTAGCGCTGGTAGTTTCTGGAGGGCATACATCTATTTTAGCGGTAAAGGATTACAACACATACGAGGTGCTTGGCTCTACCCGAGACGATGCTGCGGGTGAAGCGTTTGACAAAACCGCCAGGGTATTAGGGCTACCCTACCCTGGCGGCCCGCAAATAGATAAACTATCTCAAAAGGGCAATGCACTCGCAGCAGCATTCCCACGTGCAAAAGTTGATGGACTTGATTTTAGTTTTAGCGGATTAAAAACTGCCGTCATGCAATACCGTGCAAAAAATCCAAATACCCCGGTAGCAGATATTGCAGCATCATTCCAAAAAGCCGTTGTAGACGTGCTTGTAGACCGTACAATAACTGCATGCTTGCAAGAAGGATATGCGAATGTTGCTTTAGCGGGTGGTGTAGCTTGCAACAACGGACTACGCACCGCAATGAAACTCGCCTGCGCTGAAAAAGGATTACAGCTTTTTATGCCTAAGCCAATATATTGTACAGATAACGCCGCAATGATAGCCTGCCGTGGGTATTACAGCATCGCAAATGGACAAGCTATAGCGCACCCTTCTTGGGATTTAAATGCATTCCCGGGACGGATGGTATAGGAGGCCTCATATCATGATATATACCACTGCAGGATATGTACATTCCATATATAATGGCGGCATGGTAGATGGGCCCGGCATACGCTGTGTTGTGTTTTTATCCGGCTGCCCCCTGCGCTGCAAATATTGCCATAATCCAGACACATGGGAAAAAACAAATGGCAATGCAATGACCGTAAGTGATGTGGTTGCAGAGGTAAAAAAATACAAATCATATTATAAATTTGGCGGCGGGGTAACCATTTCTGGCGGAGAACCCTTTGTGCAGGCAGGATTTTTAACAGAACTGTTAAAGGCTTGTAAAGCCCAGGGAATACACACTGCCATAGATACTTCCGGCTATGCAAACCCAGAGGATGTTAAAAGTGCACTCGCACACACGGATTTATTGCTGCTTGATATAAAATCTTTTAATCGGGAAACATATAAAAACATCACCGGCGTAGACATTGACAAAACTTTAAACACATTACGCTTAGCCAAAGAGCAAAACATTCCAACTTGGATACGCTTTGTTCTTGTCCCGGGCTTAACAGATAATCTGCAGGATTTAAATAATTTGACAAATTTCTTGCAAGACTATAATAATGTAAAAAAAGTGGATGTCTTACCATTTCATAAAAGCGGAGAGTTTAAATGGAAAACCCACAACATTCCCTATGAATTGGCAGACACTCAACCGCCAACGGAGCATATGCTAGAAGAAGCACGGAAAATTGTTATAGCGGTCTCCAGTCAGAATGATACTGCATGCTGTAGCATAAACCGCTGAATTTATGAAAGTGATTTTCAATTTAGACTGAGAAAAGCACTCCTTTTAAATTGAAAACACTATAGGAGGTCATCACAATGAAAAAATTATTTGGCACAGACGGCGTTCGTGGAGTAGCAAATACAGAATTAACCCCGGAACTTGCTTTCAAATTGGGAAAAGCCGGGGCGCATATACTTGCAAAAAATGCAACCGGCACACCAAGAATATTAATTGGAAAAGATGGACGCCGCTCGGGCGACATGCTAGAGGCCGCACTTACGGCAGGTTTATGCTCTATTGGCGCGGAAGTTTACCAGGCTGGAATATTACCAACCCCAGCTGTTGCATACCTTATACAAAGATATAAATTTGATGCAGGCATTATGATAACCGCTTCCCACAACCCAATGGCAGATAATGGTATAAAGTTTTTCAGCTCTAAAGGGTTTAAATTGCCCGATCAGTTGGAGGAAGAAATAGAGGCATTAATATACACCAATGCAACCCTACCCTGCCCCGAAGGCGAAGGTGTTGGCATTGTGCGCACATGCCCATACGCTCTTGAAGATTACGCCTCCTTTGTAGTTTCTACAGTACCAAATCTGCGCTTAGACGGCATGAAAATTGCATTAGATTGCGCAAACGGTGCAACCAGTGTAATTGCCCCTATTATTTTCGAAAAACTTGGCGCAGATGTACACACTTTGCATAATCGCCCAAATGGTATTAATATAAATGCAAACTGCGGCTCTACACATATGGACAGCGTAAGGAAGTTTGTTACTTCCCACCATTTAAACCTAGGACTTGCATTTGACGGCGACGGAGACCGGATGTTTGCCGTGGACGAAAATGGGCAAGAAATAGATGGCGATAGAATATTAGCCATTTGCGGGCTGGACCTTTTCGAAAACAACCAACTGGCAAAAAATACGATTGTTGCAACGGTAATGAGCAACCAAGGGCTGGAAGTATTCTGCCGGGAAAGAAATATTACCCTATTTCGCACAGATGTAGGAGACAGATATGTGCTTAAAAAAATGATAGAAGATGATTTATCATTAGGCGGAGAGCAATCCGGTCACTTAATTTTTCGCAAGCATAGCACCACTGGGGACGGTATACTTGCTGGGGTACAATTGTTGTCCGTTCTTTACCGCAAGAAAAAATCCATGGCGGAAATGGCTAAACTAGTAGAAATTTTTCCGCAAGTTTTAATTAACGCAAAAGTATCAAACGATAAAAAGCATCAATTGCAAGCAGACCCACAAATTAAAAAAGCCCTAGCCGAAGTAGAAGCTAACCTTTCGGCGGACGAGCGTATACTCGTGCGCCCATCTGGCACAGAACCACTGGTGCGGGTTATGATTGAGGGCCGGGATGCCGCAAAAATAACAGAATGGGCAACCAAACTGGTACAGATAATTGAAGAAAGAGGTTAGGCTAAGCATGGCAAGTGATACCTTTACACATTTTTCGCAACAATTATATTCCATTTTTGGTGAGGATATAGTAAAAGTTTATCAGGACCTTCGCCCATCTAGAAGAAAACGAATGTTACCCCATTTGCCGGGGATTTATCGCCGATGGTTATATTCTACACTCATTGAAAACATTCGTTTTTCACCAAGTAATATTTTGGACTGTCTTGCTTATAACTATAAAATAAAACCCAACACATATATGGTTGCAACCTATAATCACTCTAAAGAAAATGGCCTAAGCTTTAATTATAAACCGCTAACTTATTTTAAAGATGCACACCCCATAGTAGATGACTTAAAGGTGCTGTTAAAATTCTGTGCCCCCCATGTTGATCTTTGCGAAGATTGGGCTCTGGACGAATTACAGAAGGCGAGAATTGCAAAGAAGCTTAGCATAAATGACCCATACTACGCATCTTTTTTATTGGAAATTGCATGCAGGCTCGGACTTATGGATAAGATGCCCTCATTATATGTACAGAGAATGCAGGTTACCGATAGATCGAATGATATACTCGCACAGCCTTGTGCAGAACTTATTGACCAAATTATAGATACGGCCATTGACTATGCCGTAGATGGTTTGCAAGGTGCCCTACCTGCCCCCGTATCCATGTTTACAAAATCCGGCATACGCAGTTTGTTGGTTAATCCAGTATCCACAGATTCAATTTTTGAACAAGTGTTTAACACATTAGGTTTTAATATAGACGAACTTTTGACCGTTGACATTTTTAGAGATATAGATGATGGATTTGATGATTCAGACGCTATGGGAGATGTAGTTTCCGGGATATTTATACTTGGCATTATGCTAGATAGATTCTTTTTTACGCCTTTTGGATATTTTTTGCGGCTTATTTCCCCTATTTATTCTATGCCCCTTGACATTAAAGATGAAATCCAGCACTACCTTGACGCAACCGAGTATGATGCGGATGACGGCTTTGCGGCTTTTTTCGCGCCATGCGCTTCTTATACATTAACAGATTTGGGGCTTCAGATATTGGAGACAACCCCAACGGAACATAATTATTTTGACAGTAGTGAAGTTTTAACTGCTGAAGTATTAAATAACCCGATATTTACCACTTCGAAAGGCATTCGGCTTTTTATAGAATCTGTACGCAAGTCTATCCCCATTAGCGAAATGCCGGACTCAATATACACGTTTCGTGTAGCTGTAGTGGATAATCCGACTGTGTGGATACATGTGCAAATTCCTAAGTCGGCTAATATGCATCAATTATATGAAGAAGTTGCCGACTTTTTTTGTATGGACGATAACATAAATTACACTTTTTATCACAGTAAAGAGGTAAACCAATTTACAGAATATGTTGGTGTAACAGACATTAAAAACGTAAGAAAACTAAACAACTCTCGCAGCAAACCTGGCCCACCAAAAAAACATACACATATTCCGCTAAATATGCTGGATTTTGAACATATGAAGCATATGGTACTGGTTTTTGATAATCCATATGTAAAACAATTTTCGCTTGAACTTATAAAAGAAACTGCGAAAGAACCTAGAAAACACTATCCAAATGTAAGTAAACTGAGCAAGGGCGCAAGAGAGCAGTTAGAGGCCTTTGATTTTATGTAATAAAAAAATAATCGAACAAATGTTCTTGACAAAACTACTCACAACGTGTAACATGTCCATAAAACAACTTGTAGAAAGGGTTTGATTTATGGATAAAACAATTTTACGGAAAGTAGCATCACTTCACCCATCAGAAATAATGCAGCCTTATGACACCCTATTGGGGTTGGATGGCTTTGATGCGGTTTGTGAATTTGCAGAGCAATTGGGTGGCCTTACAGTTTATGTACCAAAAGTACGCACTATTTTTGCCCGATGCTTGGAAAAAGAAGTTATGCGAGAGTTTAATGGCAACAACTTTGCGGGACTTGCTAAAAAGTATGGATTTACCGAAAGGCATATACGACGGCTGGTTAGTTCATAGAATTTATTAAATAGAAAATAGGGCTGTTGCAAAATATTTGCAACAGCCCCTTTTTTATGCTTGCGCATAAGCACAATTGTGGCTTACAATGTCACTAATAAAAATAGTTCATTATAGAAAGAAGGTCAATTGCATGAACAAGTTAAAAATCGGTTTAATTGGTTGTGGCGGCATGATGAACCACCACATGAACGGTGTACTTACTTTTGATGACGTAGAAGTAGTTGCCGTAGCAGATACACGCCCCGAGCGTGCCGAGGCTATGAAAGAACGCACCGGTGCAAAGCGCAGCTACTTATCCCACAAAGATTTTTTTACAGGTGAAGATAAGTTAGATGCAGTTTACATTGCAGTCGAGCCTACAGCTCATGACCAAATAGAAGAAACCTGCATAGAACGCAACTGGCCCTTTATGGTAGAAAAACCAATGACCCTGGATATGGCACAAGGAAAAGCAATTGCAGAAGCGGTGACAAAGAAAGGGCTTGTTACTGCTGTTGGCTTTCAAGACAGATATCTGGACATTGTCGCAAGAATGAAACAAGAACTGGCCGACATGAAAGTTGGCATGGTTTACGGTACATGGATTGGCGGCGTGCCACAAGTATGGTGGTGGATGAGAAGAGCAACATGCGGCGGGCAATTGCTGGAGCAGAATATACACTTGGTAGATTTGCTGCGCTATTTCTTTGGGGAGGCTACGAGTGTGTATGCCCAAAACGGCCAAGGGCTTGTAAACCCTAGCGAATTTGCACACAGGGAAGATCTACCTACCTATGATACGGATGATTTTTCTTCTGCACTCATTACATTTGAAAATGGTCTCATAGCTAATCTAATGTCTGGATGTTTTGTTACCGGCCAAGGCGCACCGGTTCGCAATGGTTTAACCATTGTGGGCAGAGATAAATCCCTGGATTATGAACTAAGGAGACATCTTACCATTCATACCGCAACAGAAGCACGTAAAATTGATAGAATTGTAGACCAGAGCGTAACACATGACAGAGCATTTTTAGATGCGGTAAGAAAAGGCGACCCTACTGCGGTATTATCGCCATATGCGGACGCATACAAAACGCTGCTGTTAGCAGATGCGGCAAACCGCTCTATGGAAACAGGGCAAGTAATAAAACTATAGTGAGGTGAATCATGAAACTATCATTATGCATAAATGCTGCAACAGGCAATCTTAGCAGAGCAGAAGCAATTAGGCTGGCAAAAAAACTTGGATACCCCGCCGTTGAATTTTGGGATGGCGGTAAAAACTTTGATATGAATACCTTTAAACCAGCTTTAGACGAAACAGGACTTACCCTGGCTTGCATGGGTTTTGCAAGCGGCTTGGTTGACCCAGCTACAAGAACAGATTTTTTAGAGGCAGTTGAGTCTTCCCTTGCGCATGCAAAAACACTGGGGGCAAAGGGAATAATCGGCACAACAGGTCAAGCCCTTGAAGATGTCCCTAGAGAAAAACAGCGAGAATCTATTGTTGCGGGATTAAAAGAAGCCGCAAAAATTTTGGCAGGCTCCGGCATCCCGCTGCTGCTTGAACCTCTTAATGTTTTGGTAGACCATGCGGGATACTACCTCTACAGTTCGGCAGAAGCCTTTGACATTGTAAAGGAAGTGAATTGCCCTGAAATAAAGGTATTGTTTGATATATATCATCAGCAAATATCTGAGGGCAATCTTATTGCAAACATAACCAATAACATCGACTTAATTGGCCATTTTCATGTGGCAGGCAATCCTGGCCGTGGTGAGCCTTATTTGGGCGAAATAAACTATAGCCAAGTTTTTGCCGCAATTGATAGCACAGGATACACAGGTTATGCCGGGCTAGAGTTTAATCCAAAAGGTAATGTGGAAGATTGTTTGAAGAAATGCATTGAATTATATATGTAAATCATAGGAGGTTTTCAATCATGTCAAAAAGTATCATACTTATTGGGGCGGGGCAAAGGGGTAATGTTTACGCCAATTATGCAAAAGACCACCCGGAAGATTTTAAAATTGTTGGTGTGGCAGAACCCAGATCTGTCCGCCGAGAAGATTTTAAGCAGAAACATGGCCTAGATGATGCCGCCTGCTTAACCACATGGGAAGACGTATTTAAGCGCGACAAATGGGCAGACGCTGTTATGATTTGCACTCAAGATAATATGCATTACGAACCTGTTATGGCAGCAATCGCCCAAGGTTATGATATATTACTTGAAAAGCCAATGGCCCCAACAGAAAAGGAATGTACAGAAATTGCCGAAGCTGCAACAAAAGCGGGCGTAAAGGTAATCGTTTGCCATACCATGCGTTATTCACCTTTATTTGCTACAATCAAAAAGATTCTAGATAGTGGCGAAATTGGCGAAATTGTTACGTTTGCACACAATGAAAATGTGGGCGACATACATCATGCCCACAGCTTTACCCGAGGAAATTGGAGAAATACAGCGGAAAGCAGTCCTATGATTTTAGCAAAATGCTGCCACGATATGGATATGCTGCAATGGCTTATAGGTAAAAACTGCCTGGCACTTTCATCTTTTGGCTCGCTCAAATATTTTAACAAGAATAATTGCCCGCCATCTGCACCGCCACGCTGTACGGACGGTTGTACCGTAGACTGTCCTTACGATGCGCGCAAGCTGTATATAAACAGCGATAACGAATGGTTCCGCTCTGTTGCCGCCGGACGTTATAACGCAACAGATGAGGAAGTTGAAGCCGCAATTAAAACAGGCCCATATGGCAGATGTGTATACCAGTGTGATAACGATGTAGTAGACCACCAAGTTACAAATATGTTGTTTGAGGATGATATCACTGTTATGTTCTCCATGTCTTCACTTACGCCTGACACACATCGCACATTAAAGATTATGGGCACAAAGGGTGAAATGAAAGTCCATTCTGATGTAGATACCATCATCATCACCGACTTTACAACACGCAAAGTCAAAGAAGTTCCTGTAGAAGTTACTGTAGGCGGCCATGGGGGCGGAGACGTTGGCATTATGGAAGCCTTTATCAAATACCTGCGCGGCGAGCTTGACAGCAGTGAAGTTTCTGAAGTGCGTATTTCTGCCGCCAACCATAGGTTATGCTTTAAAGCAGAAGAGTCTAGAGTGAATGGCGGGAAACTGGTAACATTGTAATAACCCAAAATATTCTGTATAATTAGGGAAAATATAAATAAAAGAGGTAATTATGCTACGTGGTGTTATAAACGGAACTATGAATATTCAATCGGCATTGGTTATTGTTGCCGCCCTTATTGTTGCATTTACAGTGCATGAATTTTGTCATGGATTTGCGGCGTATATGCTGGGGGATAAAACTGCAAAACACGATGGACGGCTTTCTTTTAACCCATTAGTGCATATAGACCCCCTTGGAATGGTAATGATTTTAGTTGCCGGATTTGGATGGGCCAAACCGGTTATGGTTAATCCTTACCATTTAAGAAATCCCAAATACGACATGGCCATTATTTCCATAGCAGGGCCGGCGTCTAATTTTATTTTGGGTTTTGTGGCACTTTTGATTAATGCTTTTTTAATTTTTGTGTTTCGTATTAATTTTGCCGGTGCATTTTATTTAACATTTTTCCTTGCGGTGTTATTTGAGATTAACGTTTTTTTAGGCTTGTTTAATATGATTCCCCTGCCTCCACTGGATGGATCAAAGCTGCTATCCATCTTTTTGCCGGATCATTTGTACTTTAGATTTATAAGCTTTAGGCATGGGTTTATTGTATTGATCCTTCTTGTCTTTACTGGGGCAATTGGCATGATTTTAAATCCATTTCATTCCGCAATTTTTAATGGGTATCAGTTTATTATTGTGCGGCTGGTATCGCCTTTTATGTAAATAAAAACTCTGAATTGAATAACCGAAAAGCAAAAGGAGTAGTTATCAGAAATGATAACCACTCTTTTTTTTGTTAACTCCCTTATAATTTTCCAAAGTGTACAAAATAGTGAATTGACATGTCATATAGTATGTGCTAGTATGCCGAGGTTAGGTTTAACTTTAAATTTAGGAGAATATCGCCGGATGAGCGTCTTAGGACTTATCTAAATTAAGCAAGAATTGAAGCAAGAAGCGTTGGGTTTATTTAACCCTTTTTAAGGCGCATGCTTCTTTATTGATAAGATACCTAAAATACTCTTTTAGCGCTCCTAAAATTCATCAACATTTTTTGTTGAACCATTTTAGCTGTGCCGACATATTTTGTTTGGTACGATAAAACGCGACTATAATTGTTTGCCATGGGTATCCTCCATGGCTTTTTTTATTTCAATAAAATTTTAATGCTTAAAACCTAATATCAAGTTATATCACAACTTGCTAAAGGAGTTTAAAAGTGAGGTTACTTTTTTAAATTTGGATAGGTCAATTTATGTATAGCAAAATGATTAAAAAATAAAATAAAAAAAGAGGTTTAAAAATGACAACAGCAACGAAACTATGGAATAAAAACTTTATAAAATATATCTTTGCATATGAATTATCAGAAATTGGAACAGTATTGTTAACATTTGCTATTCCAATATATATTTTAATCGCAACAAATAATCCGGCATTGTTGGGGACTATATTTACTTTAAATTTGCTACCCCATGTCTTGGTTACACCAATCGGTGGCCTACTGGCAGATAGCGTTAGTAAGAAGTCGGTTATTGTAGTAAGCCAATTCTCAATCGTTTTTATAATTGGAATTTACGCTTTAATCAGTGGGAGCTTTAATACCCATTTAATTTCAGTCGGTTTATTGTTTTTAATGACAACACTACAAGCTATCCAAGGATCTAGTTTTGAAACGGTACTTTATTCTATCATTCCAATGGATGATTTAATGAAAGCCAATTCTGTTACGTATATTATGATGATCGGCTCAGGCGTTATTATTCCTATTTTATCTGGCTTTCTCTTGCGCCGCTTAGGGTTGGAATTTATTATTTATATTAGTCTTATACTTTTCTTTCTTTCAGCAGTCGTTAATGCATCCATGAAAGTAAAGTTTGAAAAGCCAGAAAAAATTGAGACAGGTTTTTTCAAGGCAGTACTTGCTGATTTTAATGCAGGGTTTAAGTATGTTTGGAAAGAAAATATCAATCTTAAACGTGCAACAATCGGGATATTTTTGTATGCCCTGCTTATTACCCCGGCCCTTAATCTTATTCCGTCAGTTTTTATCATTAATGGATTAGGAATGAATGAATCGAATTTAGGCTTAGCCCAGGGAATCATTGCTTTAGGTGGCATTACAGGCATCCTTATACAAAGGAAATCGGGCGAAAAAATTAATGTGTCTAAATTACCAGGGATGCTACTACTCATGTCAGTGGTGTCAATTTTTACATCAATCTTATTCCTATTAACCTCAGGTACATTGGCATATATTTTAATAGTCATTGGCATCACTTTCATGAATATCTTTATCATGATGTCTTCACTTATTTACTTCACTTATTTAGGAACAAATACACCTGAAGAAATTGTTGGCAAGGTCATGTCGTTTGCAATTGTAATCATGACACTAGGCGGTGCAATCGCTCAGTTTACAGTAAGCAGATTATTTAATATAGCTGGTGATAACTTAGCATTGGCGGCTTTAGTCTTACCGATAGTTGTATTGATTTCAGTTCCATTGATGATTACGAGGGGTAAGGGGCAAGAATGATAGCATAAGCAATTTTCCGCTTGACTTCAGATGTTGCTAAGCGCTTTTTATTATTGATAGATTTTGTCAATATCCCAAGTTTTAACTGCAACATCCCAAACATCATTACTCACAGGGCTGCTAGTGCAGCCCATTTTGCGGCCAGTCTCTACTATGTGCAAAACAAATGTAAAAAAATAATCCTGTGCGGAGAATAGCTGCTTTTCCATAATATTGCTCCATATTGGTGCGTATTTGGCATAACCGGATGTTCTTAGGCCTTCTGCCGCTAGGTTGAGATCGTATGCAACATGCCTTTCATCTACCGCCCAACCAGACTCTGATACTGTTAAAATCGAATAAGATGCGCCGGGCTTCCAGTTTAATGGTTCTCCGCAAGAGCCGGGGTTTATAAATATTCGTCCTTCGTGGGCCATATGAAATTGCAGATGATTGTGACCGAGTAAGTATATTCCTCTTGGTAGGGCGTCAATTTCGGCCATCACACCTGGGGTGGACAATAGCGCATCGCGTGCACGAATGAGATATTCTTCATGGGTAAATGGTGATTTGGCCATGAGTTTGCGAAATTCGTTTGAGTAAAAAAGCGCAATGCTAGGCGTCCGATAAAATAAATTCATTGCATGGGTTAGATGGATTTCTGTGTTATTGTCCGAAATTGTAGCGGCGGCAGGCAAGCCTGCCAAGTATTCGAGATTTTCCGCAGAGAGTGTATTGTATGACCAGTAGAGAGGCTTGAACTGCTCGGCGGTTAGGTCTTTCGAGTTACGTTTTTGTAAGTCTAAAAAATAGTCTTCACCATTTCCTCGTACAATTGTTGCGGATTTTATGCCGCGCATGGTATTAACCACATCGTTGCCAAATGGGAAGCTGCTTGCATAATCTCCAATTAGCAGGTATCTATCAACGTCTTGCGCCTCGGCATCGGCTAAAACAGCATTGAAGGCATGGATATTACCATGTATGTCTGAAATTATTGCGTATTTCATTATATTAGATCTCCTACAAAATTGTCTTCTGCCTTTTCATACAGCTCCATAAATTCTTCGCCGGTAATGGTTTCTTTGTTAAATAGAAATTCCGCAATATCGCGCATTTTGGTTGTGTTTCCTTGCAAGAGTTCTACGGCTTTTTGGTAACAGTTGTTTAAAATTTGACGCACTTCTTCGTCAAGGTCCGCACCCGTTCTGTCAGATACGTTCATTACAGAACGGCCGTCTAGATAGCGATTTTGCACGCTTTCCAGGCCCATCATGCCAAATTTTTCACTCATGCCATACATGCTTACCATGGATCGTGCCATGCGGGTAGCTACTTCTATATCGTTGGAAGCACCTGTTGTTTGGGTGTTAAACTCAACTTGCTCCGCAGCGCGGCCGGCAAGCAATACCACTATTTCTGCCAATATTTCATCTCTTGTTTGGATAAAACGTTCTTCTTCCGGCGCGGCAAGAACATAACCAAGGGAACCCTTTGTGCGGGGGATGATTGTAATTTTTTCTACAGGCTTTTTGTCTTTTTGTACGGCGCGGGCAAGGGCGTGACCCACTTCGTGGAAGGCGACAATACGCTTTTCTTTTTCCGTCATTATGCGATCCTTTTTCTCTTTGCCTGCGATTACAACCTCTACGGCCTCAAGTAAATCTTCTTGGTGTACTTCCTTGCGCTTCATGCGCACGGCGTGTAGTGCAGCCTCGTTAATCATATTTGCCAAGTCTGCACCGGCACCACCCGGAGTTATTTTTGCAATACGATTAAGATCAACGCTTGGGTGCATTTTAACTTTTTTGGCATGGACTTTTAAAATATCTTCCCGGCCTTTTAGGTCTGGGAGTTCTACATTTATACGGCGGTCGAAACGGCCGGGGCGAAGAAGGGCTTTATCCAGAGTTTCCGGCCTGTTGGTGGCACCTAAAATTACTACGCCCTTGGAGGAATCAAAGCCGTCCATTTCCGCCAGTAGTTGGTTTAGGGTTTGTTCTCGTTCATCGTTTGAGTTCATTTGGTTATCACGGCTTTTGCCGATTGCGTCAATTTCATCTATAAAAATAATACATGGTGAATTTGCGGCGGCCTGCTTAAACAAATCACGCACACGAGAGGCACCCACGCCCACAAACATTTCTACAAAGTCCGAACCTGACAAGGAGAAAAATACAACATTGGCTTCGCCTGCAACCGCTTTTGCAAGCAAGGTTTTCCCCGTACCCGGAGGGCCAACTAAGAGGGCGCCTTTTGGCTGCACCGCACCAATTTCTGTATACTTACCTGGGTTGTGAAGGAAATCTACAATTTCCATCATGCTTTCTTTGGCCTCTTCCTGGCCGGCAACATCTGCAAAGGTAACCCCTGTTTTCTTTTCCATATAAACCTTGGCGTTACTTTGCCCAATGGACATAAAGCCGCCTCGGCCGCCACCGCCCATCATATTACCCATAGAGCGCATGATTAGCCTAAATACGATATATAGCAGTGCAATTGGCAAAACCCAACTCATAAAAATAACTTGAAACCAGTTGGTTGTCACAATTACAGCCGCAAATTCTACGCCGTGGTAATCAAGTAAATCCACCAAATCGGGATGATATATGCGACCGGTGTAAAATGTTCTGGCCTGAAGTGCGCGCTGCTCTTGTATTTGAGTGTTTTGAGTGGTAAAGAGATTCATAAGATTAGTGGCCGGAGCCGGCTCGTAATCTTCTACTACATATTCTTCTGCTTCTTCAAATAGGATAATTGTTAACCGGTCGGATCGAATTTCTACCCTTTCGATTCGACCTTCTTCCAAGTGTTCTATAAATTGGTGATAGTCTATTTCGTGGGAATCGCTGCCACCCATTAATGTGCTAATTAATAAATTAAGGAGAATCACCAGGGTTATGGCTATTAGAACCATGGTTACCCCGCTTGGCGGTTTTAGTTTGTCTTTTTTATTATCGTTCAAGTTTGCATCAAACCTTTCTAAATACATTGGGGGAAAACTAATTCCTTTACATTTCGGCTATTCTATGGAAACTATCCTTTAAGGCGCTGTACAAATTTTTATAAATAGGGTAGCAATTGTCGTAAAGTTTAGCGGTTTTTTCATTTGGCAAAAATGTTTCTGTTGTTGTAATTAATTTGCCACAGGCCTCTTCTACATTTTTATATAGGCCTGCGCCTACCATTGCCAATATTGCCGCGCCAAAAGCCGGGCCTTCGCTTGCTTCTATTTTTTCTACTTTAAGTCGTAAAATATCTGCGGTTATTTGGCACCAAACGGAGCTTTTTGCACCGCCGCCAATTATACGTGCGGTTGATACCTTGGCGCCAAGTTCGCGCATACGCACCAAGCTGTCTCGCAGGCTGTATGTTACGCCTTCCAGCACGGCTTGGGTCATATTTGCGCGGGTGGTGGTCATGCTCATTCCTATAAACGCGCCCCGGGCCAATGGGTCATTATGAGGGGTACGTTCTCCTGATAAATATGGCAAGAAGTAAACCGGATTTGTACCAAGCGTGGTTATGCTTGCCTGCTCTGCATTGTGGTCTGTGGCTGCTAAAATATCTTCCATCCACCATTTATTAGAACCCGCTGCAGATAATGTGACACCCATAAAGCTATATTTCCCATTTGCATGGCAAAATGCATGTATTGCCGCAGGGCTTTTGTCTACGGCAAAATTATCTGCCGCCACAAATAATACACCGGATGTACCAAGAGAAACAGAACACATTCCTTCGGATACAATGCCTGAGCCTATTGCGCCAACGGCTTGATCGCCACCGCCTATTACCACTTTTGCAGTGGTGGGCAGGCCGGTTTCCTTTGCGGCTTTTGGCGTAACGGTTCCTACTGCTGCATATGAATGATAGAGTTTAGCAAGCTGACTTGGGTTTACACCTATTATCTCCATCATTTTAGCAGACCATGTTTGATTTTTTACATCCAGCAACAACATGCCGGATGCATCGGAATAGTCTGTTGCAAATACACCGGAAAGTTTATAGGCAATATAATCTTTTGGCAGCATGATTTTTTTTACTTTTGCAAAAATCTCCGGCTCATGCTCTTTTACCCATAGAATTTTTGGGGCGGTAAAACCGGTTAGCGCTATGTTTGCGGCGTTTTCCAGTAAAACTTCACGGCCTATGATGTTGTTTAAATAATCGCACTGGGGCTGGGTACGCTGGTCGTTCCAAAGTATTGCCCGGCGAAGCACATTGTCATTCTCGTCTAGCAGAACCAGACCGTGCATTTGACCGCTAAAGCTTACGGCTGCGATATCACCGGTTATGTTTTTGCAAAGTTGATTTAGGCCGCTTACGGTTTGTGTCCACCAGTCGGCCGGATCTTGCTCGCTTCTGCCATCGTCGTACATATATAGTGGGTAATCCTGTTTTACTACGTGCAGCACTTTACCGCTTTCATCCATTGCAAGTAACTTTACGGAGGATGTTCCTATGTCTATTCCAACTGTTATCATACGAATACCGCCTTTATATCCTAGTTCTAGCAATGTAAGTATAAACAAAATGTAAGATAAATGCAAACAGGTCACATTATTTTGTAATGATGGACGTTGTGTGTAGAGGGTAAGAGAAAATTCAAGTGGCTAGTGTGGCTAGGCACTTGAATTTTTTATTCGCTCCCATTAAACGAGTCATTGCAAAATTCGGAAAGCCAGTGGGTGAGTAACCACTTAATAAAATGGGTTTACATTTATGTATACAAAGCATATAATGTAGTCACAATAAAAAAATGGAGAACGCTCGAAACGTTCTCCTGGGCACTAGCCGCTATAAAGGCGGCAGGCTTGCTAAAGTATAGAGTAAAAAGTGGCCAGCTTACCTTTGCGATGGGGCTGGTTACTTTTTTGTGTTCTTCGTTTCGATATACATCAACAGAGCTAGAAAAAACAGCCCAGCTTGGAACAATAACGTAAATGTTTCGTATACCGTCATATATGCCGCCTCCCTTCAAGTTGGATTTTTCAACCCTCCTTTCCAGTCAGCAAGCCCACAAAAAATGCCCTTACACGCAGTGCTTATCTAAAATTATAGAGTCACTACTCCTAAAAGTCAAACAAAAGTTCGCATCATTCCTAATCCGGAATCCTTTGGATTTCCAGCATCCATTCAACTCCTACAAACGCCTTAATGAAAGGCTGAAAGAATTCCCCCAAAAGATTAACAATAATGATGTTGGATAGTATACGTACCTTAGTTTTGAACATATACTTATATTGGATTGTTGAGGTCGGAAATGGTTCCCGACACACCTCACAAGAGGTACCTGAGATGCAGGATACACCGCCCTGCCAGCAATCCGTTTTATAACGCAACTAAAACCAATCTCGTTTGAGGTTGGTTTTTTTAATATAAAAAGTCATAAAACTAGGTACAAGCAAGTAAAAAAATGTTACAATATAACCAATGAACGTAAAATTAAAAGGAGGATTTACACATGGAAAAAAGATTCATTCAACTGTATTCTGTAAAAGACGCTGCGTTTGCAGACTTTAAGGGAACCTTAGAGCGACTTGCGAAAATTGGGTACACAGGCGTAGAGTTTGCTATGGGCTACTATGGCCGCTACAGCGCCAAGGAGCTAAAGGACATTTTGGCAGAATTAAACCTAGAGCCAATAAGCACCCACATTACCCATGACAAAGCAATTGAGCACTTAGACTATGCGCAAGAATTGGGTATCAAGTATATTATTGACCCACAAGCAATTTTTTCTACCTATGAAGAAGCACTTGAACTTGCTAAAAAACTAAACGCCGTAGGCGAAG
>Ga0123352_10003915_pt1 | contig 21765 bp, 23 predicted proteins | sample TergutLab28metaG_FD_89700 | JGI IMG/M metagenome (GOLD analysis project Ga0123352, IMG submission 89700) | Labiotermes labralis P1 segment gut microbial communities from Petit-Saut dam, French Guiana - Lab288 P1 | ecosystem: Host-associated > Arthropoda: Insects > Digestive system > Gut ...
AAAATTACAGAGAGAAAGGATGGTGAAATGATGAAAGCGGCTATCCATCCGAAATATTATGATGCAAAAGTACGATGCAACTGCGGCAATGAGTTTGTAGCAGGCTCTACAAGAGAAAGTATTAATGTAGAGGTTTGCGCCAAATGCCATCCTTACTACACGGGCAGTCAAAAACTTCTTCTTGAAGCTGGTGGACGTGTTGAGCGGTTTAAGAAAAAATATAATCGCGACTAGACATATTTGTAACAAATACAGCGCGGCAATTTGCCGCGCTTTTTTTATTTCATCCCATTCATGATGGCGTCGGCTATGTCGTCTTCGTCCATGTGGTGGACAATTTCAGAATCGGAAAATGCCTTGATACCGTGTGCCTCTATCAGTTTTGTGGCAATATCTTTTAAATCCTCACTGTCCATATGGCCGGATACTTCGGATATGGTTTCTATAGAGAAACTACCTTTTGAAATGATGTCTCTTAAGTCTTCGCTATCAAGGTGGTCGGCAATGTTGATGAGGGTTTCGCCGCTTAGGTTAGCGTTGTGCATGGCGAATTCTTTTAAATCTTCACTTTCCATATAGTGAGCGATTTCAGAAATGGTTTGAGTGTTAAACGTACCGCTTAGGCTAATATCTTTTAAATCCTCACTTTCTAGGTGCGGGGCTATGGCTATTAGGGTTGTGTCGTCTATGTTACCGCTGTGTAAAGCTATTTCTTTTAAGTCATCGCTTTCCATATGGTGGGCGATTTGAGCGAGTGTATTTCCGTTTATGCCATTGCAGCGCAGTATTATTTCTTTTAATTTTTCGCTGCTTAAGTGGTGTGCCATGTTTGCGAGGGCTTCCATATTGCTTGTGCTAAAATTTTCTGCAATACTTTCTACTTGGCTGGGTTTTAATATGGGGGCTACTTCTGCCAATGTTGCCATATCTGGGACGTTTTGCGAAAAGTCTTGGCCGGTTAGTACGTTTTTTACCAGTTCAGCAGTTTTTGCATTGTCTAGAAGTGTATCTATAGATACTGCCAGTACTTGGGATATGTCAGGTAACTTTGCGATGTCGGGCATGGAATGTCCTCGTTCCCAGCTGGAAACAGCTTGGTAGGTTACGCCTAGCTTATCGGCAAGGTCTACTTGTGTCATGTCTCGTTCTTTTCTTAGGGCGGAAATTTTTCTGCCTATTGCTTGCATATTCATGGTAATTCCTCCTTGGATTTTAATGTGTTTAGCCTACAGGAGTTTGGGTGTAAAGTAAATAAAGTTGTACTTGCTCAAATGTTGCTTGAGTAATTATTTTAGGTATGCACATTTTTGTCCAAATCTCATAATATACAACTAGAAGTGTACATCCCTTCTTGAAAAAACAATTGTATAACAGGAGGTTTACCATGGTAGATCATTTAAAATGCTTATGTGAAAGCATGATTCGCCACATAGGGCAAACAGTTACTATTTTTACAACAAGCGGTGGCCTTAGCGGCAACGGCTTTACAGGAGTATTACTATCTGCAGACCTTAACTGCGTTAGACTCCTTGCAGATATTGGCGCACCACCGGCCTGTCCGATTGGCAGTTCTTGCACAAACGAAATGGGTCCAATGGGTTTCATCGACAACGAAGAAGGTTTCTTCTGGGGTAACCCACTTGGTGCGGTTTGTGTAATTCCAACCTGCTCTATTGCAGTGTTTACACACTCGGCTATCTAAGTTTGCAAAAAAATCAACCGGTTACAAATTGTAACCGGTTGATTTGCTTGTTGAGTTGTTTTGTTTGCCAGCTTAGTACATGTCATTATACTTTCAACGTGTTGACGCTGGAAGTATAGAATGTTATAGTAATTGAGAGGTGATCAATATGATTGCAACAAAATCAACTTTGAATGTGAAAATTGATAAAAATGTAAAAGAAAGAGCAGCGCAACTTTTAGAAAGCATGGGATTAGATCACACAACAGCAATTGATATGTATTACAGGCAGATTATAACGGAACGGCAACTGCCGTTTCAACCTAAGTCAAGTCTCACGCTTGATGAGCAAATTAGAACGGCAGCACTAAAGCGCAATCCCAAAAGGATAGTGCTCCAAACCGATGAAAATGGCAGCGTAATCGTTGACAAGGATAAGCACCCAGATATTTACGATTGGGCGGTGAACGGTTGATATCCCCTTATGAAATTTATATTATTTATTTGTCTTGGGGCAGCGGCGGCAAAGTGCGCCCTGTGTTGGCGTTTATTGTGGATGATGACACCATTGATATTTATCAAATAACAACCAAGTATGAAAGTAAGCGCGGGGAAATTAAAGCCTCGTATTTTAAGATAGGTGATTGGGCACAAGCAGGACTTGATAGAGAGTCATATGTGGATACAGGCACTTTGATTACTTTACCAATGGATGCTTTTAAAGGAAAAATACCTGCCGGGAAATTGACACACATGGATAAGCAGAGATTATTTGAGTTTCTTGGCGAGTAATGCACAAAGCGCGAATTTTCTAATGCCTTATACCAATAGAATAATATCCTTTTCTGTTGCATTATGTACTATGGTCATGTTATAGTTATATAAACCTAAAGCAAGCAAGCTTTAAGCAGTTAAAAATAAAAGAACCACAGCAACCACGTAACGTCGCCAAACGTTACATGGTACGCATTAGGGATGAAAGCCCCATCGCCTAACCCGCACAGGCTAAAAACCTGCTACTGTAGCCCACCTATTTTACACCACTTTCCCTCCTTCTTCAAGTTTGGGCGGATTTTGGTTTATAGTTGTAGCTCTTGGCGTGTTATTATTCTGTTATGTATTTTACATATACGCGCGTAGGCAATGTCGGATTATTATCCGCCGTCCCTACGCGTTTTTTGCTTGCTTTTGGGTTTTTTACACACTTTAATTAAGAAAGGAGGCAAAAGACTATGAATGAATCATTAAAAGTAACAATTGATGATTTAGGAAGGGTGAGTATCCCACATGCGCTTCGGGAGCAGGCAAATTTGAAACCCGGAGACAGGCTTACTATTTATCTAAATGGTAATTCAATTGTGATTCTGCTGTCGGATGAAGACGTGGAGTAACCTGATTTATGCGTTTGTGCAATAAAATTTCAACTGGTCCGGAAATCGGACCAGTTGATTTACCTATGAAATCGGAAAATCCAATTCAGTTGGTAACGTTTTGTTACCAACTGAATTTGGGCGAAGCCCTGTTGTTCCTACATGCTATAGTTTATCTCTAAAGTAAGCCAACAACAAATCTACAACCCTGCCATAACTTTGCACGCCGTCTTCTTGGCGGTTAGCGCGTAAGTACGCATCGTTTGCTGCTTGAGAAATTTCTGCAAGTGGACCTTCAAATTGCCGCCAGTATTCACGGTTGGCGTTAAAATCAACCCATGCAAGTTGGCATAATTCGCCCATTATGCGGGAATGTTCGTCGCGGCTGGCCCGGTGCAGTTGATTGGAGGTATATGCAAGTGCCAGCATTGTGCCAGAATACATAAAATCTGGGTGTCCACTGCGATACCCGATTAGCCAGCCTAAAAAATTAGCTTCGTCTTCCCGCATTATGCCCTTAAAATGCGCCAATTCGTGAATCATAATTGCCGGGATAAGATAGTCCATGATGTGTACATTCACATGGGGTTCCATGGTAAATGGGCTGTAAACTCCTGTAATTCTAAGGCGTGACATAAAATGAGAATACAGGATGGGGTTTGTGTGGGGAACAAAGCCTCTTAAAAAGGGAATATCTACAGATGCGTTTCTAAAAATCACCCTTGCTTCTTGGGAAAGCTGGGTGGTGCTACCGGCAGAAATCATCATGCGTCCATATTCGTCCCGCGCAACTTGTGTGGAAAGTTCGTTTGCGTGATTTACTAAAATTTCGGTTAGGGCGGCAAGCTCTTGGACAGAGGATGGGCGAACTTCCAGTCCAATCAGTTCACCAAGCTCAAGTCTTGCATAATTTAAACCGGCTCCAAGTGTGAACATAATTGATATAATTCCGATTGCACATGCCGTGTTTGCAATTAAGTTTGCGGCGCATTTTTTGCGTAAATGAGGCTTGACGATCATACGATATAATGCAGAAAAAATATATAGGACACAGGTAATTGGAAACAGAATAATTAAAAACTGTGAAACCGAAAATGGCAAATATCCAAACACACGCCCATATGTCTCGGTTATAATGCGATATATCCCCTGAGAAAAAATACGATCGGTTAAGGTTGGGCTTTGATGCGCTAACAACATGGATAGTGCCGAAAATGGTAAAAATAGAATGCACCAGAAACGTTTTGTGCGAAATAGCATGGTGGTTCCTCCTTTAAAATGGGGCTCTGCCCCAAACCCCGCCGCTCCGCCAGGCAAAGCCCAGCTACGCTTCCGACCCGTCTGCTACGGGTGCGCTCAGTATTTTCGCTGCGCGAAAACGGCTCTTCGAGCCGCCCGCCTTCTTGCGGGTACATGCTGTGCACGCAGATAGTTGTCGCTTGCAGCTTTATACTGTTTGAAATTTGATGCTTTGCAAACTTCTCAGTGTTTGTTATAATTACTATGACTTATTCTTAGCAAAATGTCAAAAATGATATTGTGAAGGGAACGATTTGATATGACAGAAATTAAATCCGAAGATGGCGGCAAAGTGATAGTTTCAAACGATGTGCTTGCCACTATTGCAAGTAAGGCTGCACGAGAAGTTGAGGGCGTTATGGGGCTTGGCGGGTATTTTTCAAGTGTTGTAAACAATAAAACCGTTCGCAGATATATGGCAAAGGGTGTAAGCGTTGTAGTTGCCGGACAAAATGTGCGTTTGGCACTTGCTGTCAGGGTTAAAATGGATACAAAACTTCACGAGGTGTCCAAAGAAATTCAGCAGCGTGTTAAAAATGCGATCGAAACAATGACAGGGCTTGATGTTACAGAGGTTAATATTCGTATTGGTGCAATTTCTGTGGAAAGACGCAAAGCATAATGACTCGACGTGATGCGCGGCGCCATGCTTTTATGTTGGTATTTCAGTTGCCATTTCATACAGAAATTACTGTAGAAGATTTGGCGCTCACAAAAAAAAACTATTACGAAGATTTGGAAGACCGACCAAGCGGCAAAAATGCAGAATATATCGACCGGGTTGTATGGGGCGTTTTTGAAAGAGGCAGACAGCTGGACGCTGTAATAGAAAATTTTCTGAGAGACTGGGATATTGCGCGTATTAGCAAAATTGACTTGGCGCTTATGCGGCTGTCTATATACGAAATGCTTTGCGAGGGAGATGTGCCTCTTGGTGTGGCCGTAAACGAAGCTGTTGAACTTGCGAAGGAATATGGCACGGATGAATCGTCGGCTTTTATTAATGGCGTGCTTGGTAATGTTTCCCGCAGTATAAAAGAAAAGGGACGTCCAAGGGATGGTGAACTGCTTGGCTAGGCAGGTTTTCACCGTTTCTCAAGTGAATCGCTATGTAAAACGTATGCTTGATGCAGATGCGCTGCTTGCAGGGGTTTTTATCGAAGGTGAAATTTCTAACTTTAATGCGCATTCATCCGGGCACTTGTACTTTACTTTAAAGGACGCAAACGCAGCAATAAGCGGTGTTATGTTTAGGGCACATACTTCAAATTTAAATTTTGAGCCTAAAAATGGTATGAAAGTAATTGCTTTCGGGCAAATTTCATTATATGAAAAAACCGGACAGTATCAAATATATGTAGAAATTTTTGAGCCTGCGGGTATTGGCGGCTTGCAGCTTGCTTTTAGGCAATTAAGCGAAAAGCTGCAAAATGAAGGCCTTTTTGATGAAGGGCGTAAACGTCAGATTCCCCCATTTGCAAGTACAGTTGCGGTAATTACAAGCCCGACCGGTGCAGTTGTTCACGATATTATTCGCACGGTACAAGGGCGGAATAGGGCAGCAAAAATTGTTATTGTACCTGCAAAAGTACAAGGTGAGGGTGCTGCAACAGACTTAACCCGGGCTATAAAAGATGTCAATACCTGGGGCCGTGCAGATGTGATAATATTAGGACGCGGCGGCGGCTCTATAGAAGACTTATGGGCATTTAACGAAGAGATTTTAGCGAGGGCAATTGCCGCATCAAAAATACCAATCATATCTGCCGTGGGGCATGAAACGGATTTTACAATTGCGGATTTTGTTGCAGATAAACGTGCCGCAACACCAACAGCAGCGGCTGTGGCAGCGGTGTATGACCACATGCAAGTTGTTGGTTATGTTACAGGCTTACGTGAGAGAATAACTAAAGACATGGCTTCTCGCATACCTAACACACATGGTATGATACAAGACTTTAGAAATCAATTAACCAAAGGTCTAAACGCCAGTCTTTATAAACGATTAGAAAATACAAAATCCATGCTTGACCAATTAAACCAAAAATCTAGAGACAGATTAAATAAAGAGTGGCAAAATCTGAACCATAATGAAACGTTGCTTGAAAAGGTTTCGCCATATGCTGCATTTAAGCGTGGTTACGCCCTTGTACATGCAAAGGATAACATGCTGGTTACAAGTGCTAAAGGACTAAGTATAGGACAAAGTTTGCAGCTTGCCTGGGCGGATGGAAGTGTAGCCGCTACAATAGATAAAGTAGGGGAAATTTAAATGCCTAAAAAAAAGACAAGCTTTGAAGCAGATATTGCCCGCTTGGCAGAAATTGTAGAGCAAGTTGAAGATGCCGCAACCCCCCTTGATAATGCAATAAGTTTATACAAAGAAGGGCTATTGCTTGCAGCCAAATGCGGAAAAACCCTAGGACAATACGAAGAAGACATATTGATATTGCAAAAAGATGTTGATGAGAATTTTACTTTAAAAACACAAATTATTAAAAGCGTGGATTGAGGAATTATTATTATGCCATATGCAGTTGCAGCATTTTTAACTAACCGTCACATGCTTACCGCATTAGTCGCACTGGTTTTGGCACAAGTTTTAAAAACCTTGTTCGATTATTGGCGTACAAAGTCTTGGCAAAGGGCTTTGCTTTTTAGTACAGGGGGCATGCCAAGTTCTCATAGTGCACTTGCGGTGTCGGTAGCGGTATCAATTGGTGTTTATGAAGGTTTTGAAACAACACTATTTGCTGTAAGTGCTGTGCTTGCATTGGTGGTTATGCATGATGCACAAGGTATTCGCCGTGCGGCAGGTATGCAAGCCGAGGCTATCAATTTTTTATTTTCTAGACTTGAAAACCAAGGTATTAAACTTGATAAAAAATTAAAAGAATTACTAGGACACCGCCCAATAGAAGTAATGGCCGGTGCAATTTTAGGGTTAGTAGTAGCCCTTGCAGCGTTTGTTATTTTTCCGCCTGCAAGGTAAAAGTTTCATTGGGGAGACAATATGACACTATCTAAACTGCGCACAAAACGCGCATTAAAACGGCTAAGCGTACAGGAACTAACAACTTTAGCTGCTGATATTCGCAATTTCTTAATCCATAGTATCAGTGATACTGGCGGGCATTTGGCTTCAAACCTTGGGGTGGTGGAGCTTACTTTGGCACTTCATACTGTTTTTAACACGCCTCATGATAAAATTGTTTGGGACGTAGGGCATCAGTCCTATGTACATAAGATTTTAACAGGCCGGCGAAAGCGGTTTGATTCCTTACGCCAGTTAAATGGCCTTAGCGGCTTTCCAAAGTCTGGCGAAAGCCCTCACGATGCTTTTGATACAGGACATAGTTCAACAGCAATTTCTGCAGCACTTGGGCTTGCCGTTGCCCGGGATATTAAAAGTGGGGATAATAAAAAAAGTAAAGTAATTGCTGTCGTTGGGGATGGATCTATGACAGGCGGCCTCGCATTTGAAGGGCTGAATAACGCAGGACGTTCTCATACAGATTTGATTGTTGTTTTAAACGATAATCAGATGTCTATCGGCAAAAATGTTGGGGCAATTTCTCGTCATCTTAATCGCCTGCGTACGGCCAGTGGCTACCTTGGGGCAAAAAAAGACGTGAAAAATATGTTGGACAACCTCCCCATAGCCGGTAAAGCTTTAACAAAAGGTATAGAGGCTGTAAAAGATATTATTAAATATGCAATGCTGCCCGGGGTTATTTTTGAAGAAATGGGCTTTAGATATTTTGGCCCAATTGATGGGCATGACATCGTGGAGCTCACGAAGGTTCTGCGCCAGACAAAGGATATTAAAGGCCCTGTGCTTGTGCATGTGTTAACCAAAAAGGGTAAGGGTTACAAGAACGCTGAACTTTCTCCATCAAGTTTTCATGGGGTAGGTAGGTTTAATGTAGAAACCGGTAAGCCGCGGGCAGCACCTACAAGCCCAAGATATACGGATATTTTTGCAAAAGCACTTTGTTGCAATGCCAAAAACAACCCAAACATTGTGGCCATTACTGCCGCAATGCATGATGGAACGGGTTTGGCAAATTTTAGCGAAAAGTTTCCAAAACGCTTTTTTGATGTTGGCATTGCAGAAGGATGCGCTGTCACTTTTGCGGCAGGGCTTGCAAAAGGCGGAATGCGTCCTGTTGTGGCAATTTATTCAAGTTTTATGCAGCGTGCTTACGATCAGATCATTCACGATATAGCAATACAAAACTTACCTGTAACACTTATACTTGATAGAGCCGGGGCAGTTTCTGCCGAAGGAGAAACCCATCAAGGGCTTTATGATTTTGCATATCTTTCTCATATACCAAATATGACAATTCTTGCCCCAAGTACAGGGGAAGAGCTTAATGCAATGGTAGACTTTGCCTTAAATCATAATGGACCGGTAGCAATACGCTACCCCAACGCACAGGCATATGAACATGCAACTTCTGTGTCAAATGAAATGGTAGTATATGGACGTTCACAGACAATTGTTACTGGGCAGGATATTGCAATTGTTTCAATAGGGGTTATGCTGGATATCTCACTAAAAGTTGTAGATAAACTGAAGGCACAGGGATATAACCCAAGTCTTTATAACGCACGTTTTGTAAAACCGGTGGATGCCCTACTTGTAGAAAAATTAGCAAGTTACAAACATGTTTTTACAATAGAAGATGCTGCAAAAATTGGCGGGTACAACACACATATAAATACAACACATGCCTTTGCCTTTCCCGATACATTTATACCAACAGGTACGAGAGAAGAATTATTTAACATCTACGGACTTGACGCAACGTCTATAGCCGAAAAGATACAATCACTAACAAAAGGAGAATTAAAATGAAAAACCGCAAAAAACAAAATCTAGAAATCGAACGTAAAAACAAACAAAGACGCTATGCATTTAGAGGGGTAACAACGTTGGTAGTACTTGCGCTTGTGGCCGCAATTGTATGGGTTGCATGGGATGCGCGTAACCGTGGTTGGGTTATGACATTTGATGGAGATCGTATTTCTGTAAGCGAAATGCAATTTTTCTCGACTCTTTTTCAACAAAACTGGTTTGACCCAGAAGGCCGCGAAGATGTATTAGACCGTATGGTCGAAGTTTATGCCGCAATGGACCGGGCAGAACGCCTTGGTTTGGGTATGACAGATGAGGAATATGAAAGCATGTTGGCCGTGGTATCAATGAACCGCCAAATGGGAACTATTCCGGAGGGTGTGACCGATGAAAGGGCTGCAGAAATTTATGGTTTAGTTGAATTTCTTTGGCCGCGACTGCGTGACCATTATGTGCCGGAATATACTTTAAACTTGGCTGACTTTGCAGAAGAACTTGCTGAATACGTTGAAAATAACCGAGATTTTTATGCAGATACAGTCGTGCATTATATTGCAAGTGATGAATTTCTGCATCTGGAACAAATACGCGCTTTATATGGAGTTGAAGCAGGCTATGAAGATTTTGACCAGCTAATCCGGGAGCATTCAATTTTTTATAGCGAAGAGGTTGGTATAACCTCAGCATCTATAATGGACTTATGGCGTGAATTTAACATCCAAAGTTTTGACGTGCAAATGCTGTTGGAATTGCAAGAAGGCGAAGTATCCCATGTTGTTGAGGCCGGCGGTATTTTCTTGTTAATATATGTAGAAAGTCGCACAGAAGCAGAAGACAGTGAAATAGAAGATTCTTTTGTAGAGCAAATGACAGAAATCCGTCGTGAGCAAACTTTTATAGAAATAATAGAACAATGGGCAGTAGAAGCGAATTACACCATTAACCGCCGAGCATTGAACGCGCTGTAAAACCCATGGTTGCCGGTATTGTTACAAACCAGGAAAAAGATCCAACTTTGGCGTACACTACACTGGTATGTGAATTTTTAAAAAATAATGGTGTGGACTTTTATACACAAAACACCCAGGCCCATGTAGATTTTTGGATAGTGCTTGGCGGAGATGGTACAATGCTTCGTCAAGCACATGTCACTGCGAAACAGGGTGTGCCAATTATTGGTATAAACTTGGGCAACTTAGGATTTTTAACGGACGTAGAAAATCAGGATGGCTTAGATGCCATTTCAAAAGTTCTGGCGGGGCAATATAAAGTGGAAGAACGTCTTATGCTTGAAGTAGAGGCTGGGATTGTGCTTAATGATGTGGTTGTTGGTACAGTGGGTGGACTCAACACCTTTACCATATATGTAAATGACCAACTGCTGGACACTGTACGTGCGGATGGCGTTATTGTTGCAACCCCTACAGGTTCTACAGCATATAACCTTTCTGCAGGCGGGCCAATTTTAGTGCCTTGGGGTAAAATGATAGTTATAACCCCTGTGTGCCCTCATAGTTTAAGCACAAGGCCATGGGTTATTGGTGCGGAAGATACTGTGCAAATTAAGGTTCATCAAAACTCGCCAATCATATTAGATGGGGATAGCAAGGGCGAAATTAAAACCAGTGACACCATATGTATTAAAAAGTCTAAATATTGCACCAAAATTATAAGAACATCCCAAACAAATTTTTACCATGCACTACGAAATAAACTGTGAGGGGCAAGCTATGAAAATTCAGAGGCAACAGGCAATTTTGCACCTAGTGCGCACAAAAGATATTTTTACTCAAGAAGAGTTAACGGCGGAGCTTATGTCTGCCGGGTTTTCTGCTGCACAGGCTACAGTTAGCCGAGATATTCGTGAATTGCGCCTTACAAAAGAATCTACGGCTAAAGGGCAAAAATACGTCCCTCCAAAAGAAAGTGACGAACCGGGCAATCGTTTAGCGCGTATTTTTAAAGATGGACTTGTGTCCATGGATTATGCGGGCAACATGTTGGTTTTGCGTACTTTAAGCGGACTTGCTATGGCAGTGGCACTGGCACTTGACACGATGGAGCTGCCGGAAGTGCTTGGCACAATTGCAGGAGATGATGTTGTTATGTGCGTTGTAAAGTCTGAAGCACAGGCAGCCGAATTAATGGAGAAATTGGCCATATGATAAATCACTTGCGTATCGAAAATGTCGCACTAATAGACGAAGTAGAAGTAAATTTTGCGCCAGGTTTAAACATCTTAACCGGCGAAACTGGGGCGGGTAAATCTATTTTGGTAGATTCCATAAACTTTTTGCTAGGGGGAAAAGCCACTCGTGACCTTGTGCGTGCGGGGGCCAAATTTGCCCATGTAGAGGGAGTGCTTACATGTACAGACCCCTTTGTTACAAAGGGTCTATTAGAGCTTGGCATCGACACGCAAGACGAACAAATTATATTAGCGCGCACCATGCAAACAGATACAGGTAAATCGGTTTGCCGTATAAATGGGCGTAATGTGACTGTTGGCACATTAAAAGATGCTGCATCACTTTTGGTGGATGTGCATGGTCAGCACGAGCACCAAAGTTTGCTGGACCCTGTCAAGCAAATGCAAATGCTAGACCAATTTTGCGGGGCCGAACTTGAAATTTATAAATCAAAATTAGATGAAGCATTAAAGCGGTACCGGGAAACAGACCGGGCGATAAAACGTATAACCGGTGTTGGAAACCAACGGCAGGAGCAAATTGAAATATGGCGTTTTCAGTTAAGTGAAATTGAAAGAGCTGCCCTAAAACCGGGAGAAGAAGAAACCCTAACCGCCAAGCGTGACCGTTTGGCAGGGGTAGATAAATTAAATAAAAATGCGACGGAGTCACTGTCACTATTATATAGAAGCAATAATATACAGCTATGTGCCGTAGACCAAGTTGGCCGTGCCATGGGGCTTATTGCAGAAATATCTCGCATAGACTCGTCTCGTGAGCAAATGTATGCAAATTCAATAGAAGCATCACAATTGCTGCAGGACATTGTTGCAGAATTGCGTGATTATGTTGACGAACTTGATGCAGACCCAAATGAACTTGAAAAAATAGAAAGCCGCTTAGATGTAATTTATCGCACGAAAAAGAAATATGGCGGCGATGTTGATTATATATTAAAAAAACAACAAGAAATAAAGCAAAACTTAGATAATTTAGAAAATAGCGATGCAGAAATAGCAAGACTAAAACAAGCGCGCCGCAAAATAGTTGCAGAAATAACCTCTATTTGTGATGAAATAAACGTTATTCGTACGTCTACTGCCGTCATGGTTGCAAACGGCATAAGCGATGTGCTAAAAGACTTGGGCATGAGAAACGCTCGATTCTCTATTAGCATAACTCGCAAAACCGCCTTTAGCGCAGACGGTAACGATCTTATAGAATTTATGATTTCTCCAAACCCGGGGGAGCCAGAAAAGCCTTTAAAACGCACAGCATCTGGCGGGGAAATGTCCCGGATAATGCTTGCAATAAAAACAATTTTAGCAGATGCAGACCATATGGATACCGTAATATTTGACGAGGTTGATACAGGTGTTAGCGGACGTACGGCCCAAATGGTGGCGGAAAAGTTAATGGTTATCAGCCGCCGTCGTCAAATTTTATGTATAACCCACTTGCCGCAAATTGCTGCTATGGCAGATACTCATTTTTTAATAGAAAAATCTACAGAGGGTGAGCGCACTGTAACTCGCGTTTTTCCCTTAGAAAATGAAGCAATGACAAATGAGCTTGCGCGCTTAATAGGCGGCGCAGAAATAACTGCTGCGACTCTAACCGCCGCAAGTGAAATGAAAAGTCAGGCGGATGGACTAAAGTGATAAGTATATCTAAGCTTACAAAAAAATACGGACGCAAGATTGTTTTAAATGATATAAATTTAGAAATAAACCGTGGGGATTCCATTGCCTTTATTGGGCGAAACGGCTGTGGTAAAAGCACATTGCTAAAAATAATTGCAGGACTTTTGCCATTTGAAAAAGGGAAGGTTACCCATAACAAAAAGTTGAAATTTGGATATGTGCCGGAGCGTTTCCCGGCTATGAACTTAACTGCAAGGGACTATGTTCGCCACATAGGTATGATACAAGGCCTGCAAAAAGATGATTTAGATGCACGCAGCAAAGAATTATTTGAAGGGTTATTTATACATGACATGGTGGAGACGCCTATACGATATCTTTCAAAGGGCACCATTCAAAAAGTTGCTGTTGTGCAGGCATTTTTAACAACACCGGATGTTCTGCTTTTGGACGAACCAATTTCTGGTCAAGACATGGCATCCCAGCAGGTTTTTATTGAAATGGTGAATAGATTAAACCGGGAATATGGCGTTACTATACTGTGTTCTTGCCATGAGGATTATATGGTTAAAGCCATTAGCCATTCTGCCTATGAAATAGTAGGCGGCAATTTGTGTCAGGTTGAGCAAATAAAAAAGCTAGAAATCGGCAACGTCCATAAGCTGCTGTTTGTAAAGAATCAGAGAGATGAAATTACTGTTCCACAAGATGTAAGTGATTTGGCGATAAAATATGAGTTGCTTGAAGGACGTGAAGTTGCAATTTATGCTACATCTTCAAATAGTGATAGGGTTATACGCCAAATGTTACATGATAATTTTGAATTAAGAGGATTGAATAATGAGAGATTGTTTTAATATTGCACCAAAGCTGGCTTATCTTACAAGATATTACTGTTCTGTTTTTTTGACAAAAGTTAGATCTTATCCGCCGCTGGCATTATGGCTAACGGCTCTTTTTTTAATGTATGAGCAGCCGCCTGTAAATATGGTACAGGGTTATATTCCTACAACTATGTTAATATTTTTTATTATGGTATGGTTCGGTTATTTATTCTTATCAGATTTTGATACGGTAACGGAGCATTTGATCATTTTGCAGACAAATAGCCGGGTTGTGTATGCCGTAAGTAAAATTCTTTTTTTATTGGCTATATCTCTGGCTGTTAGTGTAATTGGCGGTGTATTTCCGGTTGTAGTGGATTTGGTAACCAGGGCAAGGGGTTCGATATATTTTGCGGATGGCATACATGTTGTCGATTTTTTTGGCGGGATTATTTTGCACTTTATTGTTGGAACTTTAGGTGTGTCTGTCGCATTTCTTTTTCATCCTAATCATAACAAGCGTAACGATGCTATAACTATAATAATGATGCTGTCATTTGCATTGTTGGCTTTTGTTAAGCATCAGATTTTTAATTTTGAGGGGATATTGCGCCATTTTTTGCTTGTGTTTACCCCGGTGTATGAGATTATTAGCCGATTTTCTAATGAAAGTGCATTTATGCTGAGGGATTTGGCGATATCTGCAATTTATGGGGGTAGTTATTTTGTCGTAATTATTTTGGTGGGGTATTGGTTTTATAGCAAAAGGGTATATGGGCCACGTATAGGCGGAGGACTATAAATGCAGGATAAATTCCAAAGTATTATTGAAAAATATCACGCTCAAATAGAGCAAGACAGCAAGACATTTAATACGCTGGGGTTTGCTAAGCTTGCGGTTGTTGTGGCCTTGGTGGTTTGCATTGTTTTTTTGTTTGCTGGCGGCGGTGTTATTTGGGCAGTATTTACCGTGGTTTTGGCTGTGACAGCTATATTGTGGGTATGGCACTTTAGGCTGGATAATAAAATCAGATATGCTAAGGGTATAGTTAAAATATGTAATGAACATCTTGATAGGATTACAGGGGAATGGACAAAGTTTGAAGATACTGGCAGGGAGTTTATAGATTTTGAACATCCTTATGCCTGTGATTTAGATATTGTAGGACCAAAGTCGTTTTTTCAATTTCTTAATACTACGCATACATGGCATGGCAGGCAGGCCTTTGCCGGAGACTTATTGGGTCCGGCCTATAATATTGCGGATGTGCAGGAGAGGCAGAAGGCTATTACTGAGCTTAGTCATGATATACATTTTACAAATGACATACAATTTTTTTTATCACAAATTGGAGCAAAAGCCCAGGATGCAGAGCTTGTGAAAGAATTGTCCGATGACAGTTCCTTTATTGGTGGGGCAAATATTTGGAGGCTGCTGTTAAGTTATTTGCCGGTAATCTCGGTAATTTTACTGCTGGCTGGTGTTATATTTCAAATGCCCCCGATGTATCTTACTGGTAGTGGTTTTGTTATTGTGCAAATGGTTTTATGTAAAATTTCTGGTGGTAATGCCGCAAAATATTTGGGGATTATGAACCGTATGCCGTATAAGCTGGATAAATATGTTCGGGTTATAGACACTATTACCGTAAAGGATTTTTCTTCTGCCAAGCTTAACCAGATAAAATCTCAATTGATGATGGCGTCAAAAGCGGTGAAAGAACTTGAGAAGATTGATAATAAGCTAAGCATCAGAGCAAATCCTTTGATATATGTTGTTTTTAACATGCTTTTATTGTGGGATTTCCATTGTGCTTTTTTGCTTGAACGTTGGAAAGGGAAGTATTCTCATTTGGCGGCACAGTGGTTTACAGCCATTGGCGAGTTTGAGAGTTTGGTCTCATTTTCTCACTTGCCTAAGGTTTGTAATAATGTTTGCTTGCCGGATATTTGTGAAGATGGCAAAATATTTACAAAAAACCTTGGGCATCCATTGTTACAAAATGGCAGTAGAGTAAATAATGATGTGCAGTTTAACAATAATATTTTTATAATAAGCGGATCCAATATGTCGGGAAAAACTACATTTATGCGCACGGTTGGGGTTAATTTACTGCTGGCTAGGGTAGGTAGTTTTGTGTGTGCGCGTGAAATGATGTGTACGCGTTTTGACATCATTACCTCTATGCGGATTGCAGATGATTTAAATGAGGGTGTGTCTACTTTTTATGCGGAACTGAGGCGTGTTAAACAAATTATTGACCGGGCTGAAAATCCGAACATGCTTTTCTTGATAGATGAAATATTTAAAGGTACAAATTCTGTAGACAGGCTTGCGGGGGCCGATGCTGTAATTTCTAAGTTGTCGGAGCTAAATGCTATGGGCATGGTTTCTACCCACGATTTGGAGTTGTGCAAGTTGGCGGATTTGCATGTGAGGATTGAAAACCATAGTTTTTCTGAATATTATGAAAATGGAAATATATATTTTGATTATAAAATACGTCATAGGCAGTCGAAAACTACAAATGCTAAATTTTTAATGGAGATGGTGGGTATATAGCTTTCTTAATAAATAATTTTTTTTGAGGGACTATGAATAGTTCCTTTTTTAATTATAATGAAAGTTTATTATTGCATTTAAAACATAATTGGTGTATATCATATAACTAAAATTGCTATGAAGGGAAACGTATTATAATGAAGGCAAACGGTGGTGAATTAATTAAAAATTTACGCAAAAATATGGGTGTAAGCCAAGAAGAGTTGGCAAAAAAGCTTTTTATGAGCCAGCAAAAACTATCGCGTATAGAAATGGGAGAACTTGAGCTGGATATTGTGGAGTTTATTACAGCATTTTCAACATTAGGGTTTGAAACTGATGATTTTTGGATAGTACATCTCAATCCCGAAGAGTTTGAAGGGTATGCCCAATACTTAGAAATTAGGCGATTAATAAAAAATGATAAAGTTGATAAGATTCGTGATATCTTCCCATGTTTAAGTAAAAATCCGTTAATGCAGCGCTCTTTTATGAGCCAGTTTTTATCATTTATAAGTGTTATTATTGATGAAAAGATGGAGACTTATAAGAAACTTAAAATGCTTTATAATGCGCTTAAACTCTCAATTAAAGATTTCGAGGATAAAAAAATAGCAGAATACTGCCTAACCTATTGCGAAATACTTATTATAAGTGAAATATCACGGCTATATGCCAAACAGGAGGCATATGATAGGGCAATTATATTACTAAGTGGAATGCTGGAAAATGTAGATAATTTTCGTATAACGCCTAAAGAAAGGCGTTTGGTTTTACCTGAGCCACTGATATACTTATATGAATTGCTTATGAAAATGGGCGAGTATGAAAATGCTTCTCAAATATGTAAAAAAGCCTTAGATCATTGTGTTACGTTTTTAGATCTTAAGTTTGCCCCTTATGCAGCTTATACGTTAGGGCTGTGTTATCAAAAGATGGGCAGGGATGGCTATATGTCGTTGTTTACACAGGCATATCATTCTGCGCGTGCAATAGAGCAGCATGAACTGGCTAATAAAATAAAGGAAGCGCATGGTGTATTATGACAATTACAGGTGGAGAACTTGTTAAAAGTTTACGCAAAAAACTAAATTTATCTCAAGAAAAGTTTGCAGAGGAAGTGTCTATTAGTACGCGACAGCTTTCTCGTATTGAAACAGGCCAAGCGGATATAAGTATATTAGATATTTTAGATATGATGGAAGTCTTTAACATGCCAATGGCAGATTTAAAGATGTTGTATTTGGAGAGTCAGGAGTTATATTGGTATCGTATACTTAGTGATGCCTATAAGTACAGGCAAAATAGAGATGCAGCGGCATTTTACGAAACATTTAGTACGCTAGAGGGAAGCCCCTTATGGGATAGCCCTTATGTACAGCAAATACATGCTTTTGTTAAATTACGAGAAGCTGAGTTATTAAAAACTTTAGAGTTAGAGTCCTTTAATGACCCTAGCCGATTTAATAAAGATGATGTACAGAGGTGGCATGATACGATATCTATAACAATAAAGGATTTTGACTATGAAAAAGTTTCTGATTATTTGCTGACGCGGGATGAGGTTTATACAATATCGGGGTTATGTGATGCCTTATCATGTGTAGGTGCCCATGATAAGGCTATAGGTCTTGCTCAATCTTTAATAAATAATAAAAGCGTAAAGGCGAGGTTTGCTATGGATAGCAGTGACTATTTATATGCATATGCTATGTTTGACCTTACGCATACTTATTGGATGGCAGGAATGTATAACGAAGCTTTTGACATGGCTACAAAAGCACTAAGGCATTGTATAAACGAGAATTTGCTATCATCTATGTGTTATATCAATAGACAGTTTGCAGAAGCTTCTAAGATGTTAGGGGAAGAAGAATCCTTGTATATGCCTTATTTTATGAGGGCTTACCATTTGGCTGTGTTAACTGAAAATACCCACGAAATAATCACTATTAGAAAAAAGGTTAAAGATATATGTGGTGTATCATTAGGGGACTAAGCCAAAAAGCATGTAAAATAATTTGTAAACTACGCTGGTTCAGGCGTGGTTTTTTTATTTGATGCACAGTATAATCGGTAAAATTTATACGAATCCCACTTTAAAATATGATTTTAAATAAGGATTGGTATTCCTTTTTCTCTAGCTTTGCGCCTTTACTAGGACATGACCCGCACTCTGGATTGCATTACCGCGGGTCAAGTCCACGATGGCGGGACTGTAGTAAAAAAATAATAAGGAGGTAACAAAAATGTGTAACTTAAGTAGTAAAAAATTGTGGTGTTTAATAGCATTAGTTGCTGTGTTTGCACTCGTAGGATGTACAGGTGATAGTAATGACAGTGGAGATGCAACACCAGCAGCTGCACCGGCGGAAACAGCACCAGTCGCTGCAACCGTGCCACCTGCAGATGAGGTTGAAGTTGTTATTGCTGAAGAATTGCAAGAGGCATTTGATGCGTTGGCAGACCTTCGTGCATTAGAAGCACAGTTTAACATGGCATGTCAAAATCCTAATCCAATTATTCCGGGTGGTATATTCCAATGGGCTCGTGTGCAAAACACTGGCTTTCCGGGCTTGTTTATGCCAAAGTTTAGTTCAGATAACGCAGACTCGGTTCTTGGGGAAATACTTATCTATCCATTGCTTGGCATGAATGATGATGGAACATTTAATCAAAATGGTATTGTTACATGGGAGTATGATCTTGATGCTTTAACCGTTACTATGACAATGCGTGATGATATTCCTACAATTTACTGGCATGATGGTGTGGAGTTAACACTAAATGACGTAGTATTTACGTATTATGTTATTGCGCACCCGGAATACACAGGGCCACGTTTTACGGCAGAGTTTGCTGTTGTTTTTGTAGAAGGTGTGGATGAGTTTAAAGCTGGCGAAGTAGATTATATTGCAGGATTAGTGTTAAGTGATGACCATCGCCAGTTGACCGTTCATTACACTCAAATGCCGCCAAGTATGTTGTTTAACGGTATTTTATCAACACCACTGCCAAGGCATTTTTGGGAAGCAAATGGTGTTTCTGTAGCTGATATGCCAAGCCATCCTGGTGCAAGGCACGAGCTGCTTGGGTTTGGTCCATTTAGAATTGAACGTGTAGTACCTGGCGAATCTGTTTATTTGGTAGCAAACCCAAATTACTGGCAAGGCGCGCCATATCTAGATGGCATTGTGTATCAAATTGTTCATCCTGATATTTTCCCTGAAGTAATGCGTGCAGGTCTTGTAGATTTTGGCTGGCTTCGCAACTTAGACTGGGAAGACCATAATGACATGACAAATGTTCAATATTTAAGCCGTGTTGCTAATAACCAAGCATTCTTCTACTTTAATCTTGGTGCTGCACGTAGGGATGAAAATAATGAAATTTTCTTCACACCACGTGATGACAATCATCCGATTACAGACAGAATGGTGCGCCGTGCAATAGGTTATGCGCTAGATCGTTTGTCTATTTGTATGGCGGTTAATAATGGAATGTCACGTCCGGCAACAGGTATATTACATCCACATAACACAGGACGTTGGATTGATCCAACATCTGCAGGTATGTCTATATTTGACTTAGATCGTGCAAATCAAATTCTTGATGATGCTGGTTATGTAATGGGGCCGGATGGTTTCCGTTTAGACCTTGAGGGCAACCCATGGTATATTAATATCGCTATCGCAGATTCTGCGGCAAATCAAATAATACTTCCTTTGCATATGCAAAATTTGGCGCGCATTGGTATTGATTTGAGGCAATATGGCGGTACTTGGGTAGACCATAATGTAATTGTATCAACAGTTACTACTGTTTTTGCTGATGATGCTGACTTTTCTCCAAATCCTGAAATTCATGCGTTTATTATGGGTTGGAACATGGGCTTTAACCCTAATCCATTTACCCTTTGGGGCCATAGCGCAAACTTTAACATGGGACGTTTTACAAATCCAACATTCCAGACAATTCTTGCAGACATCGTTTCTATGGAAGCATGGAATGAAGACTTCCTTGCAGATGCCTACAGGCGTTGGGCTGATGCTTTTGAGTACTATATGCCTGCAATTTACCAAGATTGGTCTATGAGAACTTACTTGGTAAACAATCGTGTATCTGGTATGACATTGCACCGTGGCGAACGATTAAACCCTGATGGACGCGCCTGGCACAGGATTGGATTTACTGCTGAGCAGCCTTATGTTGACTAATATTTACTGAGATTTTTACTCTACCCCTCTAAAGAAGTGCCCATATGTGGCATCTTCGATTGGAGGGGTGTTTTTTTTGTTTGACAATGCGTCTTGGTAGCGTGCGATGGCGTTTAAGATGGTTTTTTCGTCTTCGTTTGTAAATATCAGGCGGAAGTATTCGGCATTTGTGTTTTTTAGGGATTGAAATTTGGGGGCGGTGTCTAGGATTTTGCTGTTTTGTATATAGGCTATACAGTTGCGGCAGTCTGTTTGGATAGGGAAGTGCATACCCATTTTGTCCCGGAGGGCAGCGGTCTGTGATTGCTTGCAAATATTGTTTTTGCTGTAAATGCCAATGGGGCAGTTGTGGGTTGCCATTAGGATTTGCCTGCCATATGCGATAAGTTCGATTGAGGCGGCGGGGTTTTGTTCTATACATGTAGTTATTTCGTTGATATTTAATTCTTGTGAGAGGGTTATGCCCATGCCTTGGAAGGCTTGTATTGCGTGGCTGTTGAAAATATTGAAGGTATGGTTTAGCATAATTTTTTTTGTTGTGTGTTGTAGTAAATGAAGCTGGCCATAGGTGGATACTAAGTAACCGGTTATGTTGGAAGATTCGAGCTGGGGTAGAATAGATTTTATACGTGTTTCGGTTGTGTTGCGGCTGATTTGGGGTAGGGCAGCGAAAACTTCTGTGTTTTGGCTGTGGGGCAGGGGGTATGTTGAAATGTCTTGGAAGTTTACATATATGCGGGAAATGTTTGATTTTAGTATGGTGGGCAGGTGGGCTATATTACTTAATTGTATGGATAGTTTTTGTGGGGTGGGATGCGTACCTTTTATAGGTTCGATGCTTGTGGGGGATAGATTCATGTTTGTATTGGGAGGTTTTTTTATTTGTGCAAGTATTTGTTTTTCTAGTGATTCTAAAGTGTCTCGTCTTAGTTTGTTTAGTTCGGCTTTGCCTATAAAAATATTTTCGCCAATGGTGGCTTGGATAAAGTTGATTTCGAAGGGCGTGTTTCCTGTCTTTGATAGCTGGGTAAGAATATCTTCTTTTGAGATTGGTGCGTTTTGGGCAGTTTCTACTGTGTTACCGTATATTGTGGCGGTTACGTTGTTGGTTGATAATGATAAGCTTAGCGGTTTGC
>Ga0123352_10003916_pt1 | contig 21764 bp, 10 predicted proteins | sample TergutLab28metaG_FD_89700 | JGI IMG/M metagenome (GOLD analysis project Ga0123352, IMG submission 89700) | Labiotermes labralis P1 segment gut microbial communities from Petit-Saut dam, French Guiana - Lab288 P1 | ecosystem: Host-associated > Arthropoda: Insects > Digestive system > Gut ...
CCTGTTGTGTTTTACAGCTTTTTTCCCATTTTTCTTATTTGGGGCACCATTTTGGGGGGGGGGGGGGTTATTGCATATAAAATGTGTGTTTTGATTTTCTCTGCAACTTTGTCTGAAATATTTCTCATATAAGAATTCAATGATATACTATCACAAGTGTACATAGTCTTCATGTAAAGTGCCCGTTATTCTTGCCAGATTTTAATGAAATTTGAATTCGAATCCTCTCGACACATCTTCGAATATACTCAAATATAAAATTTAAAGAAAATCCGTTCAGTGGGAGCCGAGTTGTTCCACGCGGACAGAAGGCAGACAGAGACAGACATGACAAGGCTAATAGTCACTTTTCGAAATCTTGCAAACGCGTCTAAAAACTGAAATAATAAAACAGTACAATACCTGCTGAAACTTTAACATCAAACCTGGAATGGTAAAAAATAAAAGTATTTCCCATGCATAATACAACTGCTGATGACGGTCCCAGTAGCCGCGCGGTCTAAGGCGTAGGTGTACGGCTGAGATTGTGGGTTCGAATCCCACCAGGGACATGGATGTCTGTCTGTTGTGAGTGTTGTGTGTTGTCACGTAGATGTCTCTGCGACGCGCTGATCACGCGTCCAGAGGAGTCCTACCGACGGTGCTGCGTCGTTGTGTGTGATCTAGAAACCTCAAGAATGAGGAGGCCATGGCCCGCGTTGGGCCGCAGCGCCACAGGGGAAAAAAAAAATACAACTGCTGATACTTATACACAAAGGCTCTATTATACTGCATTTAATTAAGAAGAACTGAAGTCTTCACGAATCCTGTACGTCTTCATATCTTCATGCAAATAAATGGAAGACTGAACAGTTCAGCAATTTAAGGCATGTACCGTAGGTAGACGATCAAGTGTCTGCTGTACCCGTGACTGAAGTGAAGTATTATGCAATCAGAAGTATTCACTTTCTTTGCTTTGCTCTGCTCACAGAACACTGATTACATTCAGCAGGACAATCGCGTGAGTTATTCAAGCGGAACACGGGACAGCAGTAATAAGAGAAAACGACAGCGACAAGATTTCCGCACTCAGGTTTGAAACCACCTCACGACGCTCTGACGTATCATCGATTCAATGGGCCGTTATTTTTGCTCGCATTCCGGAGACGGTCGCAGGGTCAGACCAGGTAGAACAACTATCCTACAGCGCGTTGTTCACTTTCAGAATGCTTAGCAAATTGAGTCGTACGATTTCTTCCCGCATGAAAATCCATTGGTCATTAACAAATATCCCACACTTTTCACTTCAGGATGTACAGAAACAAAAATCAATAAATAATCCACAGAACAGCGTCCTCCTGCAGTAAACGGCAGCCGATAAACTAGCAAAGAAATTCTAATCCCTTTATAAGGCCTGGAGCAATCTGATAATTTGGCAGCCCTTCAAATAGACATTCTTAAACTTTCTTGGGTTAAGGCAAGGTTAGCGCACATGACTGAGGGGGCGTGCCGAAATTGCAGATAATTTTCGGAGAAATTCTTTCGCATGTGGGAATCTGAGTGTACGAGCTCCGTATTTCTTATCATCATTTATTGGTTGACACCCCGGGAAGCTTGCCGGCTGCCCCCCCCCTCCCCCATATTCCGGCACTGCCTTTTTTCGGATTCCGGAAGTAACGTCCTGCAAGACGAGTTTCTCGAAGTGGTTCTGTGAAAATTTAAATATTCTTAGAAGTTGCTCTGTGTTGAATGGCAAACATTTCTCGGCGTTTCGGAGGATGGTAGTGGCCTTTATCTTAAGGATCAGACAGTCCAAGAAGAGTGACTGCTTGGTTATGAAGATGACACACTAGCTCCTTCGAAACGACACATCTTTAACATTCCCATGATCAGATGATCCCTCAAACCGTATTCTATGCCACTTCACTTCTGTCTACACACCCAGTCCATGTTTCTCCACCACATGTTAATATTACCCTGTTGTCTTCCCATGGATCTCTCAAGTAATATTTATCCTCGAAGTTTTCCGACAACAAAGTCTTGTCTCTGCATGCCTCATTACATGTTCCACATCCCTCTTCCTTGAAGTAGAAGACAATTTTCCACTTACATTAGTTATATCAACACAACTTTAAATCCAAAATATCAGCTGAATGTGACCAATAAGGAAGGAAGATTTCGAAGAATTATTCCAAAGAAACGAAGGGATAAGCAGCAGCCCATGCTACAATGTCTTTCTGTAGTGAACAATTCAGACTCTGTTCTTACGCTCTGAACTTTCCGCATTACTCCCAAGCGTCTTTGGTGGCTAGTTTAGTGTGATATATCTGTATAAATGTATGATTTAGTTTCATTTAAGTGCAGTGTTACAAAATATATAGTATAGGTTTAAAATGTTAAGCGTTAAAATTATTGATAATCAAGCATCTTTACATCCATGAGGCAGGAAAGCAATATTGCTCGGAGCCAAACTCATTTTCAGTCCACTGTCTACTAACCATTTATCAGACAATCGAGTAGCACCCATTACGAAGCAAAACATACAGTATGGTGGTATAAAAACATGGCGCGGATCGAAACACAAAACAAATGAATCAGTCGGCTCAACAATAGTCCAGTTATATCTACAAGCAGTGAAGGGGAACAAGCTATCATGATTCTCTTATTATATCATTTCCTAGTCCTAGAATGGAGAACAGTCTTATAACGGGCACTTGTGTCTCCACTTACAAACGTCACGGTTTTCTTCATCGATTGTTTCTGTGATTATTATGTCATAAGCAAACCTGTCGCTAATAACAGCATATATGTAGCAGGTTCCACGCAATACGGCTGCTCTTTGCTAGCATTCTATCAGGGAATTATATGTTATGTGGATGAGTTGGACTGTTTAGTGCCTGTAGTGGCTAGAGCAGCAGACTGATTGCTCTATGGTTTAGCACTTAGCGTCTCTAATGTTTAAAGCCACAAACTAATGTTAAGGTGGAAGAATTACTAAGTCTGTCACGTCCAATCCATGCAAATTATATAATGCAACAAATGAGGAGAGCTGTGGGCTCTATTTCGAATCGCTGACGACACTAAGAATTTTTTCAGGAGTGACACAATAGGCTATACCACGGCGATAAGGAGTGATACGACAACTATATCATGGATATTAGGAGTGACTCAATAGGCTGTAACACGGATATTATAAGGAATGACACTATAAGCTATATAACGGCGATTAGGAGTGACACAATAGGCTATATAACGGCGATTAAGTGACCCAACAGGCTATATCACGAATATTAGGAGTGATACAATAGGCTATATAACGGAGATTAAGAGTGACACATTAGGTTATATAACGAATATTAGGAGTGACACAATAGGCTATATAACGGAGATTAAGAGTGACCCAACAGGCTATATCACGAATATTAGGAGTGACACAATAGGCTATATAACGGAGATTAAGAGTGACACATTAGGTTATATAACGAATATTAGGAGTGACACATTAGGCTATATAACGGAGATTAAGAGTGACCCAACAGGCTATATCACAAATATTAGGAGTGACACATTAGGCTATATGACGGAGATTAAAAGTGACACATTAGGTTATATAACGAATATTAGGAGTGGCACAATAGGCTATATAACGGATATTATAAGGAATGACGCAATAGGCCATTTAACGGCGATTAGAATTTGCTTAAATAAAAAAAAATACTTGTTTCTTTTCATAAACTTGTTTCGTAGCGAAGTTCCAGTGAGATGTGTTTCGGCCACGGTACGTTCTTCGTCATCTTCCCGTCAGATATCATAGTCCGGGGTTTTCGTTTAGGGCCCTGTCTGAAGTACTGCATTCGGTGGATTACTTCGGGGTTTGATGTAGGAACCTGACTTCGACAATAATTATCCATCAAATAAAGTAACTGTTAGAAGCGTCTGAATTCTGGTCCGTTGAAGCAGACAAATTGCCATCAGCGCGTCTTCAGAGTACGCCGTGAGAAAAACTTTACGTTACCACTTTGCTCCTATCTGCGTACCAATTTATGAATTCATTTCATATTCATGTTTTCTCTGACACGACATAAACTTCGGTATGTTATGCTTAAGTACGTACCCTAGCAATACATAACCAGTCAAGCTGACACGGCGCGTGTCAATTAAAGAAAGCTCTTCTGGGTTGTTATGTCGAGCACACAGAACTATGGAGAGAGAGAGAGAGGTGATACCCTTCAATTAGATTTTATTGGAAACCAACTCTGTTATTCTCCCGTATAATCGACGCACGTCAGCATCCACTTGCAACAAATTTATTTGTATAAAGATGGAGATAGCAGATTTCTCTGAAACATTGCAACAAACTTCTTATCCTACACAATGTGATAATCCACACGAATGTCATATGACTTCTTAAAAGTTTTGATAATACAGGACAGTCGAAACATTCTCACTAGACATAAATATTTTAAATTACGAAAGAAATATGACGGTTCACAATGATAGAAAGGGCAGGTACGTAATTTTTTCAGTAAATAAATCAGACAGAATGACGAACGGAGCGTAAAGAGAAGTCGTGCAGTGTACGGCCTTACTGCGATAACATTCTATGCAGTATGCGGTATCTGCAACAATACGAGTATCAATCCGGTATCGACCTTTCTCGATAGATACGGTTTCGACACAATCGCTGCCCTATATCCCTTCCCTCTTTCCAATTTTGTTTTTATTTTCGTCAGGTCAAATAAGCTGACTTACAGTACACTTACCGTACACTTACAGTACACTTACCGTAAACTTACCATAGGACAGAACTGCGTAAGACGCTTCCTGTTTGGTGATGAAACATAAAGCGACTTAGCATAGTGAATCCTCATGAAGGATCCTGAGCTCGCAGATTTAGTACGCCTAGTGACAAATACACGATCAGATCGTTTGTACCTAACGGGAAGTTCATTGCCGTCTACACAAGGGTCCGCTTACTGAATCTTATACTGACCCACTTGGAATAGGGCCAAGTCCTTCTATCGTGCAGCTTTAATATCAGTGTGAAAACTATCTTCCCCCACAGCCTGGTATCTCCCAAGTATTTCCCCCCTTCGGGTTTTCAGACTAAATTTTCCATGTATTTTTCAGCCATCCCACGTATGCTACATGCCTGAACATCTCACGCTCTTAGATTTTATGACACAAATAATATTTGGTACAGAGTACTCTCCAATATAGACGTTTTCCCCCCTCCTGCTGTCTGTATCTCCAGTCCAACGCCAATCAAGAGATAATAGGACATTCAAACGATAATTTTGCAAACAAATTTATTTCTATAGTAAAAACAACCAGATGCACATTTTCTCAATTTATTTTGGAATAGTACACTCTACATGTTTCGGACGGTCTCTCCGTCCATCATCAGGAGTTTAAGACTGTACTTACAGCATCAGGTATACGTCGTGCAGGTTCTGGTGCCTGCCTACTGACAGGCAGGCACCAGAACCTGCACGACGTATACCTGATGTCGTATGTACAGTCTTAAACTCCTGATGATGGACGGAGAGACCGTCCGAAACATGTAGAGTGTACTATTCCAAAATAAACTGAGAAAATGTGCATCTGGTTGGTTTTACTATAGAAATATATCACGATGCACGGTCTCATGTATGTCAAATTTGCAAACAAACTTATGTTTTCTCTGTTATTTCACAATTTTTATAGTTATAATTTTCACTTTTATGCCACTGCAGCATACCGCAACGGTAACCCAACACGTTTTATAATCTTCCACGCAGTTTATTACATAATTATCAACGTAAAGACGTAGCCCATAGATTTGTGTACCGGGCAACGACACTTCAATCAAAACCTGCGGTGTTTATATCAAATTACCTAGTCCGATGTACCACACTCTCTTGCATATCTTACATAAGGAACGCAGACAAATCCATATAAAGTGGTGCAGCTTCTATTACCATAAGTGGAACTGAAGGGCAATGACTTATTAGCAACACATATTGTTCCTCAGGTTAATTTACATTTTGCACGAAAGACATTATGCGTGTATTAATTGTAAATTTTCATAGTCTTTCTTCACAAGACTGAGTAATGGCACCGGATATTCAGAAAATATTTCTCTTTTCTGTTGTCACTAAGAAGAGAGACATTATTGTGAACAGATGTGAGATGGTTGAGTGATGTAGTAATGAAGGTGGAGATGAGAAATATATACAGTGCTAGACACGGGGCCTGAAGAGAGGTGACAAGTTGGGAGTCACATGCGTACACATGCATACGGGAACAAAACTGACAATATGTCTTAAAGAAATAGGGTGTGAGCAGGAGTAGATCAGTGGGTATGGTGACCTTGCTGTGGTTGGACAACGAAGGAATCGGGGCTCCCTTCCGGCTGAAGCAAGAGGTTTCTCTCTTCTCTAAAGCCTGCAGACCGGATGTGGGTACCACCCAGCCTCCTATTCAATGTGAACCAGCAGAGCTTTCGGTGGGAGTTAAGCGGCCGAAACCTGAAGTAGCCCACTCGTCTTCATCCAGTGCCGTGGTTAAAAGTGAGTGGAGTTACATCTCCACTTATTAGTCCGTAATGTCCTGCACATGTAGACATCTACCTTAACATAAACAAATTAGGGGGGTGGAATAAATCCAATGTGTTGATGGCTGGGTTTAGCTGAGGGCACTTCCGACACGCAATGACCCTTGTTCTTGCATAGAAGTATGGGAGTTTTTTGACCATCTGACAGAATATCAGCAGCACCAGAAGGACTGCGGCCGAAAGGAAGTTGTCTCTAGAATACAGGATTAGAAAGCTGTGTCGACGTTTAAGAGCGGAAGCCGAAGGTAACGTGAGCCTAATTTAGACAAGTAATGTTCTAATTTGTTGAACATTTAAAAGAATTTTTAAACATTATAATTTTTTTACATTCTACCTCTATATGTTTTTAAAACTGTTTATGACGCTGAAGATGACGCAGCCTAGACCAAAAAATGTTGTTCTATAAAATAAAACAGAATTTATGTTTGGACTGACAACAATTTGGTATATGGCGTCTAACGTCAAAGTTGGACATGAAGGTGGGTGGGCTCTGTACTTAGGCAATTGAAAGATGCTTGTGGATGATGCTGACCGAAGAAACAGTCATTAATCTTTACTAAGTTCATTAATACAGCTTCACTATTTATGAATTCTGCCGTGTGATAACGATTCTTTCCGAATCAGAATAGTCGACACGACTGTTCACTCTTTCATTCACTAGATTTCAAATATCGCAAATTAACAAGGACACAAATCTTATGGGGCGGCAGAATTCTAAGATGCAACACCCATATTCTCCGCATGTACATACTCGATAATTTGTTTTAGGAATAAGGTACAGGATTTTGAATTTCAGCAGAAGCTGTCACCCTTCTTAACCATACGTTGGGCTGCTAACGATTCGTGTGTTCTACAGTAGGAGTAGGCTTAAGGAAATTAGAATACATTATCACTGCACTTCTACAGAAACAAATTAGAATACATTATCACTGCACTTCTACAGAAAAAAATTTCCTAAAGAATTCATATCTTTCGGAAAAGACGTAAGGAGAGAAAATTGATGAAACAGAATTTATAAAATGGTTCTTTCTCGACGGCAAAGCAAATTCCATTCTGCCAGATCTGAGGGTCTGAGCGGTGTTGACGCGTTTACAATTCTAATGACATGTGACGCCGGCAGACGTAAGTCTTTGCCAGTCAACATAGCATATCAACCTGCAGATTTGAATGTTTTATTCAATTTTTTTTTTTACCTACCAAAAACTCATTCCAATATGTGCTGTCTGTAATCAAAGATGAGGCTACGAATGCTTCAAAATCTCTTTCCATCCAGTGCTCCTTGCTACCACATTCTTGCAGCTTCCGAAATACGAATCATCCTTATCACCTGCGAGGCACTAGGACACACACACACACACACACACACTTCACCATCTTGGAAAGCAATCGGAAGAAGAACCGAGACTTGATAATCTTAGCCACACCCTGTATTTATTCTTTTGCTAATCACACATGAGTTTAATTTTCACTTCTTAGTTTGTTCTCAAATTTCCCTACTTTAAACTTCTAAAAACTGCAATTTGCAGTATATATAATTATGCCAGAGAATTTCGTGATTTTCCAAGGGAACAACATGCGTAAGAACATTTCTTTTTTATACATTTTACCGACTATAACACAGGCCTCTTAATAAACTGCATACACAGAATGTCCTAACGTAAGTACCTTGTGCCACAACACATTAATGTCAGTCGATGTGAATATGATGAATAACAGCGAGGAAGTACTAATGGCAGCTCAACTTCTAATACGGCGATGACATGCTTGAGAAGGCAGTGGGATCTTTCCGTGCAGACTAAGTTCCCAGAAGTGCAGAAAAGATAAGATTCGTCTTCATTACGTGGGCTGTGCTCAGCTCTGAATTACGTAAAGTTCGAAGGGCAAAACTGCATATTTAAATAGGCAAGAACCAGACAGGTGACTGCACGCGAAAATGATGTGCATGAAGCTTGTAATATCAATAATTAAGGAGCATTTTCCAATGTGATATTATTGGAAAAAATTATAGAAATGAACTTCTTCTGCATTAGGTCAGCTGCCCTGTGAACTTTGTCATTAAGTTTGGCTGTGAGTTTTACATCGAACACGGACAAAGGAACAAACAAGAACAACCCAGACATCAGAAGCACAGCTACTGTAACAGGTCTCACAGTGATAATTATCTACATAATTAAGCTATTACAGACTTAATTTGAAAGGTGTGTATCAATAGTATAAGGAAAACAATTACAAAAATGGCCAGAATATGTTAAAAGAATATGTATAACGACCAGATGTCGAAGCTACCAAAAATATGTATGTACTGATAAGTAGAAACTGCCAGGGATGTCTGTCCAAGAGACTTAAGCTTATTGCATGAAGTAACACATTTGAATTTTAATCTTAAGTCTTTTATATAACACACCACAATTATTTTACCCAAATCTTGTAACACAAGAGCTCGTAAATTTAAAGCATTATCAACTGTACACTCCAACTCTTCAAAGATCAGCCTGAAGATGGCCCTACAAATACAGCCGAAACGTGTAGATGTAATTATACCCTAATATAATTTAATAAAATATAGAATTGTGTATGATTATATATTTTTTATATTATATTTTAGCTGACTGAAGGAACAGTTGTAATACTTGCAGCTGGGTTGGTCCAAGAATTTAATTCGTGTTGCTGAGCGAAATATTGGAATAAGGCTTGGTGAGTAGACAGACCAATTGTGTTGACGAGCTGGAGAGAAACGCCAAGTAAATAGCTGCCACAGAGATGGACATGCTGGTACTATGTGGAGAAAAATATATTTTGTCACATTGTCATCACATTCGTCTTACAACAGGTAGAGTTTTTGGTGTCACGTGTTTTGTATTCGAGAGATTCTCTGTTCATATATCAGCTGAAGGACCTGCTAACTTGACTTATGTTTGTGGAAAGAGATTCAGTCCCTGCAGCCAAATTCCAGAACCGGATCTTAAGATATGTCACTGCCACTTCCAAATTTATGTTTCTTCTTCAATTTATCCCGCACGTCTTTTACGTCAATATAAAAATCGTCAGCGCAACATAAATGGCGAATGAATTCTTTCATTTGCATGTTGTTAGTTTTCATTGGTTTGGTTAGTAGCGTTAACACTTTCACATGTTTTACGTGACTGTTGTACAAAGAAGGACGACTGTTACACCCAAGTACACGGCGTCATATCCCGGAACACTTTACCTTGCTACTCAGAACTGCAAAAACCTCAGACCACCCCTAGTATGGACTTCTCCTTTATGAGCCAGATAAGAGTTTACGAAATGGTGAAAAGTTCAAAGAAGGACGGACGGACAGGTTACTCTTGTTGGTATGGATGGTCATCGACCCTAACGTGTTTTGAAATTAAGAGTTTCGATCAGCGTGTCCGGAACAACAGCAGATGCAACATCTGAGAGAGCATGAATAATGGCTAGCATGGGTGCATGAATAAACCGAGACATAAGCCAAAAGCTTTTGTTCCGAAGAAATCAGTGAATTTTGTGAGCAGCTGGACAAAATGCATTGAAAAGCAAGTTAACTGAGTAGAAAAATAAGAAAAATTTAACTACTATGTGATTATTTTGTCAAAACGAATAACAAAATTGCTTCTAATTTTCTACTTCCTTTCGTAAATTGCCTTGTTATTTCTTCGCTACGCTTCCACTCTTCCCAGAGACGGCAGATCATTTGGCTATAAAATAGCATGACACGGAAAAAAATAGATCCAGTTCAAGTTGTTTCCCGCTCTGAGAATAACACAAAACACGTACAAACAACAGCAATTCATTGTTTTGCGTATGCCAGGTGCAGGATCGACATAACGTCCCTTAAAATTTTTATGTTGCTCTCGAGAACCTACAACTTGCAAATTTCCATGTTGCTGTTTTCCGTCAAGACGGGGTGTGTAAATTGCGGAATAAAGACGTTCAACGGTCGGGCAGCGTCGCGGGTGAAATGGGTAAAGAGTGGCTGTGAGGAACATCGTCTTTCGACCTGCCACGCTACACTAACACATGATAAAGCACATTCGAAACCAATCATGTCTTAATACGTATAGTGGATGAAGATAAATCATTTCGCCATGGAAGGCGATAGTGAGAAAAATGACTCCGAAGTTGTGACAGTTGTGTTGCAGGACAGCGGATGTTGGTCGTTGTCGGAAGTTGGTATGAAACGGGACAGCACAGCATGTTCCGGAGTTTAGACGCGTGTTCGAGCAGAAGGAGAAGATAGTTTCGAACTTTTAGATTTGTTTCTTCTTCTCTTTATTTGTTTTCCTTCTTTATGTTTATTTCTTCCTTCCTTTCTTCCTATCTTCTTTCCCTTCCCTTCTCCCTTCTTCATTCTTCCTATTCTTCTTGCCGACCGAAAGTTTAGCTCTATCCGTAAAGGTTCTGGCCTTTATGACGTACTGAATATTGAGATACAGACCCTCCTGACTCAGGCTTTTAATTATTTCTATCGGTCTGTCCAGGTAATTACAAATTGAAACTTCTAGTTAGGCCAAGACCGCTTTCCTTCTATATCCTGTCCAGTTCATTGTTCATATATCATGGCATCTTTCAATGTCATAAAATCTGACGTACTTATGACTACGTCCAATTAGACGTAATTGAAACAACAACAAATATATTCCTTTTTTTCACTTCTGCATATTTCTTTCTTTTTAGTCTTCCTTTCTTTTATGTCCGCTCTTAATTTCTTTATCCCCCCACTTTTTTATTGTCTATAATTATTCTCTTCGCGCCGAAGAAGAAATACAGTGTAACAAGCACGTAAGAATGGCCACCGCAAGTGCATTGTGTGTCCTGCCTCTCAGGAACGGTGCAGCATACGGCTCACTCATGTTTAAGATGTAGCCTATATACCCGACCCCAATGTTGTTCCAGTCGGTACAAAGTCTGTTTCAACAATAACTCTCAAGTATTGCAATTTTATAAATGAAAATCTATAATTAGATAAACAAACTACACTATGAGCAGTTTTCTGTTTTATGTACCTTCAATCCCCCTTTTTGTTTATGCTTTATATAATATTATTCGAGGCAGCCAGTATAACAAGGAGCATGAAAATACATACACTTCAGCGACTACTGTTAGGGTTATCCAAATAAGGACATTTGATATGGGTGGGGCGTACAGCTTGCATGGGGTTATGAAAATGGAATATATTAATATTGGGATCGGAAAGCAGGAAATTATGAGAACATTAAGAGACTTAGTCGCAGTGAGGAAAACCTCTAAAAATGTATGCTTTCTTGAAGAAACTGGGTATAAAAATTTTGGCGACTTCGTGGGGGGTTGATGTGAAAGCGACAATGAAATTTGAGGTTCGGTAACAAGAGAATTTGTGGATAAAAAGAACTTGCTTGATGGACTTGGACAACCCTATCTTCACATTCTCGCTTGTCATTATTTCAGTTAATGACTGGAATCAAATGCGAAATGAAGATGTACCTGTTCACAAGCATTCACTGAAAAAGGCTCCTCTTTAGAATGTGGACGTGAAGAATCATTGATTGAGACGAGTTTCGTCAAGGTGTTCTGAGCAGGACCTGCCCTAATCATCCTTCAAATGAGGGTGAGCTGGGCTGACTCGACGTAACCCTGTCACTGTCATCCCTCTCCGCGCGTGAAAACCCTTGCTTTGAGTTGAGTTTTTTCAAAGGAAAGCCCCTCCTGTCATGCAACAAAAGAACGCGTTATATTTTAATGACGTCATTAAACCTTTCAAGCCCATTTTAACGAACTGAATACAAGCACGTCAATAATTCAGATCTCTGAAAGTGTTCAAACAATCCTAACCTGTTTGGACAGAATTCTGTAACATTCAGATTTGTATCAAAAGAAAAAGCTCTTGGAAATATTGTTTTGTAAAGTTTTTCAAAAATTCTTTATTTTTTCCTCCTGTGGTTCAGTGATTTTAACACTAATTTGATTCTCTTCCTATTACGTCCCGTATAAAGGGAACAAATTTAGATTATTTTAAAACGTCTTACTTCTAAATGAAAAATTGCATGATCTTCCACTCATTGATAAATTTATGATGCTGGCAGAATTCTGTGCAAACCTTTAGTTTTACGAGCCCTGTAATTAACGAATACAAAATGTACTAACGTGTTCTATAAATGTAAAATTTGAAAGGTTTCTACCTACTGATAAACTTCTAAAGTTGGCAAAAGTTTGCCCTATCATGTACAGTTACACCTGTTTCATTGTTTTCAAATCGAAACCCAAAACAGTTTTGGGCTAAGACGGTTAAGTTAATTTTTACTTGGGCTCGCAGTGGCTTAAACATTTAAATTTTGGGGTCGCGTGTTAAAACCACTTCTCAATTAAACTATTGTTATCTACATGTTATCTCCTTCAAAGTGATCTCAAATAGTAACTGCACAGCGCTCCATCCACTCCTTTTGAAGCCTCGAGGCATCGCACGAAGAGAGTTTGTGCGTGTGTTTTAAGCGGGCCTATCTCTGCCAACTTCTCCATAAATCTCATGCAATAAATTGAAGAATTCTGTGGCAGTTTCCTTCAGGTTCACGAGAAATTTCATATTTATTTCTTCCATTACCTAATTTTGTTATCAAACATGATTGCGGCACGTTAAGGGCCATTTTTTTTAGAAATTATTTACTAGAACTACATAAGAGTAACAAAATTAACTTTGGCAGTCTTCATGGAGAACTTACGGCGTTAACTAATATGTGTTTACTTCGGTGATAACGGCCACTTTTAGGAGTTCCGGAGCAGAGTCTCGTTATTTAATTGCCAGACCTAGTAATAATCGGAACAGGTCATCGTACTAAAGCACTTCGTGGACTTACATATAGAAGGGTTAAAATATTAATACCCATTGTGCTACAGTGATATTGAATGGATGACACCAAATAGGAGTATTCTGCAGACCCTAGACTCTGAAAACCTTGCAAATATTTCGCGTTAAAACAGCCTCCTTAGAAGGTGAAAGGGAATCAATTTATGTGCTATTGTCGGGATCCGCCACTGATAGTGCAGATGCGATTGCCCGAACTGGAACTAATATTTATACTACTTTCGCTGAAGCAACACATAAATATAAGGCTGAAAATTCTTTGTGAGTCAGAGTTGACACCAAAAGGCTTCTTCTTCGTCTGGCCGTTGACACTGACGTATTGAGATATCGAGCTGTCCATACTTTCACATATCACATTCCTTGTAACGCAAATTAATTGAATCGACCAGATCATTATATAGTAGTTTTATTTTGGGCAAACAAACCTTTGTCGGCCGAGAAGTTTGAACTTCGCTGAAAACATCGACTGACATAAAAAAGTTAATATGAAACTTCTCTCCTTTCTCTGAAGGTGGATGATCGTGGCTTCGTTCTTAATCATGTGTATCCGAATACAAACAGCCTCAGATCCCAATCTCATTAAGACATATCTTTTAATCCCAGGAGCACTGCGACACCAAATCATTTGAATTTATGCGTCCAAAATCTTACTATTTTACCAGGTCCTGATGATATATATCAATATGGAATATTGCTGGAATAATAATGTTCAAGGCAAATCCGAAATACTAGGAGAAATACCGGTCACGTGAGAATTTGCTAATAACAAACTTCATAAATTCCCACATAACCTAACCTGGGAGAGAATGCGAACCTCCTCGATAAGGATCTGGCAACTGCCAGAACCATGGCATGGCCATTAAATTATCTAGTTCCTAAACTCTCCGTCGTGACTGACTGTCTGACTGCAGCTTCTACCATTCCGACAAAGAGACCAAAATTTCCCATTTACTATCCATTATACCTCAGACACGCGTGCAGAATCGAACACCCAGTTAAGTAAAGATGAAGTTGCCTTGTGCATTGCATGAAGACGTATTGTGGAGAGGCCTTATGACTCCAGTCATTCTTAACCTTGGTACTGTATGGACAGCCAGTTCATACTATGCCTTTCCCCAGACCAATCACGAGAAAGAACTTCTAGTGTCCATTGAACACAAGGCAGTGTGGTCACCGGAGACGATGTGAACTTTTGAAGACGAGAATTCTCCTCACTCTAGCGGAAGTCGAAACGAAATTTATTCCCTGAACAACCCTATCTTAGTCACTACACCGTCTAAGCCATAACCGCTCTTAAAACACGCGGATATGAAAAAAAAGTGTGCTGAACTCAATACAGTATTCTTAGAACAGAAGTCAACAAGATGCACCATTTCTCAGCTTTATTTGGTAAAGAAATCTACAAGAGAAATAGTGCATCTTACTGACTTCTGTTATAAGAATATGTCATGATGCACGGTCCCCTGAATGTCAAATTCAATACAGCATATCGTCCGCAGGTCAAAAACTGAACCAACAATATTTGTCCAGGAGCGTAGCTGTGTAATTGCTTATGGTCAACATCAGTTTATATTTGTGGAATAGATATAACACATGGAACCTTTCTCCACGGCTCTGATTACTTCGAACGTTTGTCGGCCGTAGGAGGTAAAACAGGATTTGAACAAAATGGAATGACAGTGCGTTCAGGAAACCCCCACTTGTGACTAATATCCGGTTGTACGCTTTACAACACATTTATATGTAATCCAACACAGAAAATTTCTGTTCGAAATGGTTTCTTTATAAGTCTGCACTTTCCTGTGTTACTTAAATCTGTCTATTGCAGACTAAAGTCAGTACAGTCGTGTCTGCCTGTTAAAAGAATGTGGCAGAACTGAGAGCCAGATTCGTCGTTTTTGACGAACCTAATCACAAGCAGGTGGTGTAAAGTCTTTCACTTGTGTGTGACTAAAAATTAACAATTGTGATGAAAACTGGTTTTATAATTTGGAAACGAAGAAAATACTAAAATGACATGTAGATTCCTACACAGCCAATCAATAAATACGAAAATTTTCAAATTGTTAAGCGTCTCAACCTTTTCCAGCAGTTGCACGCATATTTGAGTCTGTATGCAGTACAGAGTACGGTATCCAAGAATTAACATATGCTAATCGTAAAAAACGGACAACAGTTTATTAATAAGGACAACATACGTTGGTAAGTGCTGTCCTGGGCGGGGCGGGGCGGGGCGGGGAGGGGTGGGAGTCTAAACACAACAATGGTCCAGTCACAATCCAAGGAGCTAGAATTCTTCTCCAAGTAGTCTGCCCCCAACGGAAGTCAGGTTTGCAGGGCTCTTCTTTCGATAAACAAAGGGATTGTTTAACCGTAAATGCAATGGCTTACTACCGTCACTTATTCAGTTTGTATATTCATTGTTCAAGCCAACGATGTGTTACGCAACGCCGTGTGGCTTTCCGTGGTATGCTAAGAGCAGAGAGACCTCCTGTTGTGAGAGTGCATCGAAGTGAGAAGGTGCAGTGGTCAGAGTGGCAGCAAAGCCAGTTCTTTATTCGAATCGCCCTCCACCTGTGTCCTCACCACACAAAGCACCAAGTATCAACTCCATACGAAGACAGAGAAAATTTTTTTGACGATAAAATACTGTGATCACCAACGCAGCAAGTTCTCCTCCAAGTTCACCACTCTCTCATTTTCTTAGGGAATTTAATTCTAATCTGTAAATCCCGTTCCCATCGTATATAACACACTATGAACCAGTGGTGCACAAATTTTTCAGAAATCTAAGCGATATTCCAAAATTCTAGGCGCCAGATGGGTGACATTAAGCAACTGCCATAACGATGATCCACAAATCTTAGGTTCTACCGTCAGATCACTGCAATCTGGCTTACGGAATTTGCGCACAAATTCAGACGGATTATGAGTACGTGCAACATATAATTTACATTTGTGCAAAAATGATGCTTTTGAATTTGTTTACAAAATGTTTTGTACGAACCCACCGCAACCACCCACACCTCTCTCCCAGCCACAATGAAACTTCCATTAGCTGGAAACATAAATTGAAATATTCATACTAAGCCAAAAAGTGTTAGAAAATTTCACATAAATTCTGTTGCCAGTGAGGTCTGGAGCTAACAAGATGGTTTTAGTCTGGAGGAAACAAAATGTCCACATTAATATTTTAGACATTAAAAATATATCCACAGTCCACAGCGAAAGCCTTTAGTGTGTCCAAGCACTTCCAATAAGAGAACTCATTCCGAAACACAGCGGTTACCTTATGTACGATATGGTTTACCATAAAATTCTACATTCTACGCACACAGTGTATTTATATGTTTCTTACGTATCTTAGAACAGTCTATATTTCCCTATCCAGCATTAAGTGGCTTCTTTTCATAACCGAAAAGGATAGTGTCTACTGCGCAGTATGAGTTGAATATTTAAATATACTACAGTATATTATTAGTCTCAAAGAATTAATATTATAACCTGAATAGTTTAAAATTATATATGTTAAGCAGGCGGTTAATTTTGTGCAACCAACAATTTGTTAAATTTGTGAGATTATGTAAAGCTCTCTTCTTCCCTAACCTCTGCACGCGATTAGAAATCAGGAGTAAGTTTAAAGTTCCGAAAGTTATACACCGGATCACCCCTACAAATTAATTTTTTTTTTTTGGCGCAACAGCCCCTAGAGGGCGGGGGCCTCCTCATTCACGAGGTTTCTAGATCACACACAACGACTTACCACAGTCGGTAGGACCCCTCTGGACAAGTGATTAGCACGTCGCAGAGACCTCTACCTGAAAACACTCAACATTCACAACAGACAGACATCCATGCCCCCGGTGGGACTCGAACCCACATTCTCAACAGGCGAGAGGCCGCAGACCTACGCCTTAGACAGCGCGGTTACTGGGATCGGCTGTACAGATTAATATATTGCGTTAAAGAAGAACTTTGTAATGTGCAGGCCTACAAATGGCTTAGAAATGTAAGGAATAGTGAAATATAAGATTAGTATAGGCTGAGTATATGGCTAAAGGGGACAGACAAGGACTGTATAAAAAATATTGGGTAGGAGGGGGGTGGTACTGAAGCACGTGGAAGACCAAACAGTGTAAGGAAGGGTCACATGAAGGTTCCAAGAATCGGAAGTTTATGGAATTGTCTCAGAAGTTTTACAAATGCCCTGCTGTGGTACTGGTTGTTACTGAATCTTTGAATACTTTAATTGGCTTTATATGGATCTATACAGGGTTTGTATTAGAGAAACGTGGTCCTTGATAATAGCAACTCTCTGGACAGCAAGCAGTGTTCAGGAGGTGAATGGTGTGACACTTCAGCCTTAACCCATACAATTCACGAGCGTGTTAATACAGCATAAAGAAAGGGACTCGTTTAACACAGAATGAAACTGGGCCTTGTCGAAAATACGAGATAGGGGTCACCTGTCTGACATGTGCGGCGAAACCCTGACTGTATAGCATGTCACACCACAAAAGTGAATGGCAAATGCATTCCAATACAATTTAACCCGCCCAAATATTGAAAGTTAAGAAATAATAATTGGAGCAAGCCAGTTATTAATATGGAAGAAAAAAAAAAGCACAAGTCCTTGAGGGGGGAATCGATAAACGTGCAGCAGCAGCCACAGTGTAATAGCTTGATACCGTGCAATGATATGCCGAACAAGAGAAGCTGGCGTGTTTACGTAAGAATTTACCTGCGAAAATGCGGCTGATCGGTACTGACAATCACATTATGATATTTCTGTTGTCTTGTAACATTTAACGTTTTGAATAATGCAGGTGTATCCTCGTTCCCGAGTCACAACTTTTCTTCTTTCTTCTTTCTTTCTTTCTTAACTTCTTTATTTCTTTCGTTCGTTCTTTCTTTCCTTCTTTCTTTCTTTCTTTCTTTCTTTGTTTCTGTCCTTCCTACTTCGGCACCACCTCTCTTTCCTGCTTCATTTTTCGCTGTTTTCATTCCTAATCTCATATTCTGTTCTACACTTTTATCTCACTTTGTTTCCGTCTCTTCCCATATATACATTTTTTGTTTCTTCCTTGTCGCCTTTAATTCCTTTTTTTACTTATTTTTTTCTAGCTTTTTCGTTTTTTGCTTTCGTAACTTGCACTACATTCATCCCACTGTCTCTTCCATCGCAATTTATTTTTCGTACCCATCCACCTTTCCCATCTCCATTTGCTGTCATGGCACTTGCTGCTGTGTGTGCCACAAGCTACCAAACATTTGATAACACTCCACTATTCGAATTAGCTGCATTGCGACAAATTCATAACTCAGTAAACGAGGACACAGTTCCTGTCACCTGGACAGTCCATTCTATCAAGCGGAAAGGGTCCTTCCGAATATGGCGCAGTTTACGTGTCTGTTCTAAATAACAAATTGCAAGCTCATTAGTTCATACCCTGGTGTTCACGATTTGTAACGTCTCCATTGTAACTTAATTGTTCATCTAGTCTTGAATTTAAAATTTAACCGGAACAACTTTTCTGTTGTTCGTGTCTCAATGAAGGTTCTTTGGGTTAAGGTTACCAGTAATAACAATAGTTAAGGTTACCAGTAATAACAATAGTTTACATTTGCTCGAATGCTTTTCTTCGAGTGTGTCATAATTCCTGACAGAGGTGTGACCACGACTATTGGGACCTATCGCAAGAGGTTCTGTCTGTCTGTCGACCTGAATAACATAATATTTCCACGCGAAATGCAAGGTTACAGGAAACACACAACATTAGTAATGGTGTCGGAAATCCTCTTCCTTCCAGGATTCATTGAACGTTCTGTTCCATATTCAAGACCCTTTCTTTGTCTTGTCGGACACAAATTCTACACACCTGACCGAAAGTCGCCGGACACTGCTGTCCAGCTATATATCGGAACGCTCAGGGCTCGACTCGTCCTTGACGTCACCCAACACGACAATTATTTAAACTTTTTCTGAGACCTTCAAAGTAGATTTTACATTTAACTACTGAACCCCAACTCCACCAACTGAACAGCCCCCCTCCCATACACTTATTCTGTCTCGCTAAGCTTCGTATCATGTCGTTTGTCTCTTGTTTCGTCTAAACTTCCTTGTAGGCTCATATCCTGATATCCCGTTCTTATTTCTGTGTTTCGTATTCTAGTTTTGTCTTGTATTCCACATCAGTATCTTGAGACTGCCGCAACCAGCATTTTGTGCAATTCGTAACAAGGATAAAATTAAGCGGAAGCATCAGCATATTACCCAGTAAGTAAGGCAAAGTGCACCCCTGTACAGGCACTGAGGCTCTGTACAGGCTGTACGGCCCTTAGGGGGAGTAGAGGTATAGTTCTACTCTTACTTGGCTACGGCACTAGAAGAGGGTGAGTGGTCAACGTCATGCCCCGGCCGCTCTTTACCCCGGTACCCATTGTACAGGAGGCTGGGTGGGCCCAAGGACCGGTCTGGACAGGTGCGGAAAATCTCGCCCCCACCGGGATTCGATCCCCGGACCGTCCAGCCCGTAGCCAGTCGCTATACCGACTACGCTACCCGGCCCACATATTACCCAGTAAATATGTATAAGTATTAAATATATACTTTCTAAAAGTGTCATTCCAGCTGCCATTATTAATTTTTCTGGCAATAAATTCAAGTACTGTAGATTTCTGTCCTTGTTACGCTATTGCCTAACACAGCCTTATATCTCATAAGTTAGCACGATTCTTAAATAGTATTTTGTGCTTTAACACTTAATTTCATTTAATGTTTCATCACCTTAACACATTCATTAAGAAATTCAGTTTGACATGTCGGCATGCCTTTATATATCACTAGTGACAGTTGTTTGCTCTGTGACGTCACTATAGCCAGTCCCGTTTTTGTTCACCGCAGGCAGCATCATTTGATACCTTTCCGAAAGGCACAATTAAATCCTTGTACAGTGTCCTGCTTTCATTCTATTTCTGACCTTGAATGTTCATTGTGTCTCACTCCAGTTTCGAACAGGGGAATGTTGCATGCACTGAGGGGGAAAAAAGCTCTGTTCTTTGGCTATTTGTACGTACAGCATGCTGTGTACAGTAACAGTTACCTTAAGCACTCGTGGACTGGAGAGACCTTCCTAAATTTTCCATAAAACGTTTGTGGTCGCCAATAGCACGCCACGATGCGTGTTAGGAAGCCCATCATTCTCTGGTTTATTTTACGTCCAAATAGGTCTGCAATTTGGGGTGAAGCTGCATATCACGCAGTTTTCTCCATTCTTCATTTAGGACGTACTTGAGTCCAAAATTTATTAATTTTTTTTTTCAAACTTACTTAAATTACCGTCTTCTGAGATATGACGTCGTCTAACGGTGAATTGTTTTCGTATATTTTCGTAAATGAGCACCATCCATTCGAAGAAATGTCTGCTTCCGTCATCAGAGTTGAAGTCTTTTACCCCGAAGATTAATGAAACAAAAAAATATGAAATTTTGTACCTTTCTACCAAACTAATTGACGTCACAATGATCTGAATACTGAAAGAACCCCCAAGTTTCACCCTCAGACTTTTGTACTTTTTTAGGCGGACAGAAAATTCGTCCACTTTCAGTGCCAACACATTTCCTGTCAGTCATTCAGCAGTGTCAAGAAATTATAGTCCAATATTCATTTACGAAGAATGTTTGGAATCCTAAGGCTGTCAAATCATAACCTACTTGCCACAGGGACAGTGAAAGTACTACAAGCCTTACCCTTGTGATCTGTAACGTGTATCGCGTAAGTAAACGTGACCTTACAAAAATACTTAGTATATGACTTAACATTCTGTGGTAGACGGAAACAGATTTAGTAGGAAGAAAAAGAGATACTGACCTTGAAAATTGAACGTTTTACAGGCAGGCAACGTATTCAACAGACTTAGAAAAAATTATTTTGCAATTTTGGGAAGCAATTTGTATTAGTAAATGTAAAGGAGCCGACAGGTGAATAGACTGTCGGAGGATGCTTTTCGATTGTGTAATGCAGAGTCCCTGCATAAAACAATACAGCCTTTTGAATGCGTAATAGGGAAGTCGCTAGAAATCAAAACAGGACGGCCTTCAGATTGTGTAATATAGGATTCAATACATAAGAAAGAATTTAAGATCTCGAAACATGATATTGCTGCTGGGGGGGGGGGGGTGTAAATTAAAGTTTGGTTTGCTTTTTTATCTTCATGTGTTGAAGAAGGGGTTTTATTTTCTCTATTTATTTTTTTTTTTTTTCCTTTCAAATTTATTTTAAATTATTCGTTTTTTGGCAGAAACCTACGAAAAAATGAACGTTGAAAATTGTGTAAATAAAGTTTTGGAAAA
>Ga0123352_10003917_pt1 | contig 21763 bp, 8 predicted proteins | sample TergutLab28metaG_FD_89700 | JGI IMG/M metagenome (GOLD analysis project Ga0123352, IMG submission 89700) | Labiotermes labralis P1 segment gut microbial communities from Petit-Saut dam, French Guiana - Lab288 P1 | ecosystem: Host-associated > Arthropoda: Insects > Digestive system > Gut ...
GACATATATCTCAGTATTTAACCTAATTGCAGCACAAAATTTGTTTCATCCAACTCATAGTTGTGATGATACCAGAGGCGGTGTAATGCAATTTTGACCTCCTGATGATGAGCACATGTGCTCGAAACATGTAGAGCCATGAAATAGAACTTATTGTGAAACAAATTTTGTGCATCAAGTTGGTTAAATACTGCGATAAATAACTATTTGCGGTTTTGTTTGGTTGTATGTTTTAAAAACCCACAGTTGTTTCGGCACACAAATTAGTGCGGCCGTGTCGGTATTGAGTAGCACACAGCCGTTTATTTCCCTTCGGTGTCTCTGTTTTTTTTTAAATTCCAGCTACTGCCCAGGGCGGAAAGGTTTTAAATTTTTAGTGCTTTTAAGTGCATTGATAATCTTGTGGTGCACCGAGACGGGCAGCACGTGAGGAATAATAAGGTCCATGCAGTTCACCGAGGCGGGCGTTGGAACGTTTAGAATGTATTACAGCGTCTGTATTCATCCTATTTGCTTGTGACGTCAACGTTTTTTGTCCGTATTTAGAACAGCCACATGTAGTTGTGTTGTCTGTTTGATCTCTTGAATTATCTCCGCCCTTAAGCAGTTGGACATTGTTACAGGTGTTTAACCCTTCAATGCCGGACTCGGTGCATTGTACGGACCTTTAATTCTCAAATGCTGCCGGCCTGTGTGCATCTTACGGTCGTGAATGCATTTAAGGGTACTCTAAATCTCAAGGGTAGAGCCAAGAAAGGGGGAAGCTACCGGGCTTCAGCCCCTCCCCCCATATCCCCAGAGTATAAAATTAAAAAAGCGCAGATTTTGTAGACACGGTGAAATCAGAAGTTTACGTCATTCATACCCTGAAACTGAAATCGGCTGATGACCAGTACATTAGAATTTTGAAAAATAAACGAATAAAATTAAAAAGAATACAAGAACATTGGATACTGTGGGTGAGTCATGGGACATGTAGTTATTTGCGTTGTGTAAGCAAATGCAGTTGCGAACAACGTTATGTTACAGTTATACTTACGACGTGATTATTATAACATTATCTTTAAAATGGAACATAATTCTATATAACCTCACGGTCAGCCCCCCCGCCAACCCCCCCCCCCCCCCCCCCCAGTAAAAATTTCTGGGTGCCCGCCTGATAAATTTAAAAACCCCTCCGCCTCAGGCAGTAATGGGAATTTAAAACCCGGCGTCAGTCAAGTCACTAAAAAATACTGCAGCTTATTGGCACAGTGTATTAACCCTTTAAACGCCGGAGTTAAATCCCATCTACCATCTGCTGGCATTATTAGGAGCTCACCATATTCTCCACGTTAGCAGGTTAAGGGTTAAAGTGTGAAGAAATTTCACAATACTCGGGGTGACGTTGACCAAATTCAGTCACCTTGAAGATGCAGGCAGCTCGTCCCTCCGAAACGTCGGTACTGCCTTATTATCCTACATGATTAAGAACTTTAAAAACCATCTTTCTTGCTTGACCCACAGCGAAAACCTGAAAAATCCTTAAAGTTTCTCATGTAACTGGCACTATGTGAGCTGTTAACATGGGCTGGTTGGGTTATGACATGAGTTTTATCATATAATTACTGGTTTATATGCCTATAATAGAGTATTACCACATGGTTGATCGTGGCGGTTTGCAGTCCGTATCCTGTCCTACATTTAACCTCCATGAAAATAAGTTACAAAAATAAGATTCATAGGAACGTAAGACGTCGAAATAATTTATTGGGTTGCTTGCTAATTCCGTAGTATAAAATTATTATATAAAATGTTATGCAATCTGGACTATTGTTTATTTCATAACACGAAATAACGGAGTAATGAAATACATACTTTTAAAATTCTTAATTTGGTTTTGTGGTTATGAAATTTAAAATTGTTGTAGGCGACCGCTTGATAAAAATGATAGTTGATTGTAATAATTTATGAGTCTGGGAGTAATTTAATTTGAATACTGGTATAGTTGTATTTTAGTTGAGTGCAGATCTACACGTATTTTGTAATATTAGGACTTTCTTCCTTCGTATCACCTATACAAAAAAAAAATCTGTGTTGGGTTTATCAGGAAATGGTATTAGCTGGCTTATCATTTTGGTTTAAGAAATTAAACTGACACAGTTGTTTTAATTACACTCGGCATTGTTATATAAATACACTGTACCACTCCAAATTTAATTACTCCCACTTCTTATAATCTATTTTTTTGTGTTATAAAATAAACAGAAATATAGTTTTGGATTTGCTGCCCGAAATTAATTTTCAAATTATTTTCTGACCAGGCCTCCCGCCTTCTAATAAAGGATGAACCAGTAACCGGATCACAGTCGTTGCTTTACAAGGTAGGCTGTATGCACCCTGTATTAATTAGCGCGTTTCATATATAAGTATGTGAAGTATTCCTCCACTTAACGTGATGTAGATTTACATTATTTACATCGTATGTGTCCTACATAACATGCTCACAAAATTCATAAATTCTTGTTGCAGAACTTAAGTGCTAAGATATCTTTTGAAGTCGGGAACTAGCTTCTTTATGTACTCTGAGAAATCCAGTTTGCATCGTGCCTTATGTTATATTTGGGGGAAATGATATTTTACTATACATTAGAAGTTTTCCATTTTTAATGTAAAACCAGTTTGCATCGTACTTTATGTTATATTTGGGGGAAACGATATTTTACTATACATTAGAAGTTTTCCATTTTTAATGTAAAACCAGTTTGCATCGTACTTTATGTTATATTTGGGGGAAACGATATTGTACTATACATTAGAAGTTTTCCATTTTTAATGTAAAAGTTCAGTATTTCAATGGATACTGGTTTTCACTCCCATCTTTGATTTTGGTAGAACTCGCTTCCATTCTTCCTTAATTATTTAATCCTTGTTTTAAAATTAACACAGAGTTCCTTGCTTAACAACTGTTGCATTTTTTATTACAACTTTTGTAAGTTACTCTGTTAGATGTGTTCCCATTGTCTGGGCAGGGCAGAACTAATCAGTCCTACAACTGACTGACAGCATGTTGATTGACATCTTCAGCCATCAGTCCACTGAATTTTACCTCATCTGAGGGACACCAGTGCTTTTTTTTTTGTTACTATTTCCTTCTTGTACAAGGACATTTAAATTTAATTGTCACTGCCCCCTTTAATGTGTTGCAAGTGAAAAGAATGATATTTGAACATTTGAGTAGCATGAAAATGAACATTACATGAAGTAATTTACTCTTCACTCAGTATTCCTAGAGTCATTGAATCGATGACGATTAGATGGGTGGGCAAGAGCGATAATAAATCCTTAGCCTACTAGGTGATAGTTACAAAACCTCAGACGAAGAGACTACAAAACGTGATCTAGCGCACAGGATAATATTAAAATATTTGTTTAAAAATGGGTTTGTAGCAGTGGACTAAATTCTGCTGATTTATTGGGCTTTGAACATGGTAATGGACCTTCGCGTTCTTTAAAACCAGGACAATCATTGACCAGAATGATGCTGTAACCTGAACCAGTGTTTCAGATAGTCACACAGTGTTCAAATATAGTGTCATTCACTGGCCTGGTATGGATGGAATATTGCATTATTTAAATGACACATTGAGTTAATATTACTTGGTAGTAGTTAACAGAAAGGTGTAAGGGCTTTGGTTGTTGGCTTAGATATAATTTATTTCATATTTTTAAAACAATTTAACTTGTGTGGAAATAACGTTATATTTAAATACAGGGTATAACTGTAGGATTAAACCTGTGTATATAATCTGGTACGTGTACGTCAGCACATTAAACACTCTGTTTGCGTCCTTCGATGTAACCATGTGATGTTTACACTACTGACAGAACTACACATGGAAATCATGTCTACCCTGTAACTCGTTTTATTTTTAAATTTTATATACGTAGTACACGAATATATCCTCCTGATATATGTTCAATTAAACAGTAGAATTTATAACAAATTTAGGATTTGTATGTGCGGTATAGTGTATATATATAAATAGGCAAACAAAATAACATTTGTTAATTTTATAAAAAGAATTTATTTAACAAGTGTACTTTTACAGAAAACACTTAATGTAGTTTTCATTTCAAATTTCGCACTAATTATTTTGTGATCCAGTAGTATTTATAGAGCATTAAAAAGTCCATCGTATCCCATGTATGTAGTAGAGATTATAATGATCATGCTGGTTAGTAAACACATTTAACCTTACTTCCTTAAATATAATATAGACCTCTCCTATGCTGAATATTATTCAAGATATTCAATAGGTTTCAGATTTGAAACACAAGAACATGACTCGACCTTTCCATTTATTTATTGTACGTAAAACTACAAACTGCAAATTAAAATATATGAAACGCGCAAATGTAATTCAGTAAAAGTTATGTCATATTATTGCGTACTATATCATAGAACAGTTTCATTCATATTGAGGTATAAACGGGGCCTCAGCGGTATATAATACGTGTAAAATGTACAAATCAATCAACACTGAAGCACGGAACAGCAAGGTTTGTGTCAACTGCACCATGGTAAGTTATTTTTACCGCTGTATTACCAGGATAAAGTAGGATAGATAGTATGTGCATTGACCAATGCCAGTTTCATCTGATTTCTTTCATTGTATGTTGATGTAGCAGATGAGGGATGTTTTGTAGAAGAAGCAACTGACTCGTTAGGTTGGCATCACCCTATAAAAACAGCACGTCAGTCTATGGCCGTCCATCCGTGCAGATGTTAGTTGTGGCCAAGAAGATTGTAATGAAGTTAATTAGGGCTAGAATTTCTTCTGCGACTAAATGTTACGTAAAGGAGGGGTATAGGGGCATGCAAGTAAAGCTCCACACATTTCTGGCACCAGACAAAGGTGAGTGGCCTGCTTCATGCTCTGAGAACTTGGTCCCTGTGGGGAAAGACGTCGTCATAGCATTGTAGAGGTTATGTGCACTGACGTATAAGACATCATATGATAAGGAAAGTTCGGTGTGGTCAGCAGGGTAAAACAGCGTGCAAGTGTTTGGTAGTTACACGTATTTAATTGTTTAAATTTGCTATTTAACTTGAAACTACACTGCATTCCTTAGTGTGATAACATGTGCTGTGTCAGTGTCAGAATCTTTAAATATGGAATGGAAGGAAATGTGTTTGAAATTATGGAGTTGCTTCCCATTATTTGTGCTATTGCATACTTTGAAGTGTATCATTAAAATATTATCTACTAAATAGTTCATTCATTTGTCGTATGGTAAAGACCACATTCCAAGAATCGGGAAGAGAAAGACTGGGACATTCCTCATAATACAGACATCCTAAATTTAGTATCCCAATAAAAGGAACATAACGTGGAAGCATACAATTGCGCATTTCTGTCTTTAGTCACGGGGACTCTTTTCCTTCCAGGGTGGTCATATTACACCCAAGTCGGGCTCCCCACCTCGGCCGAATTCTGGAGGATGGAATCCACAAGGCCCTCCACCCCGGGAACAGATCCCAGACTTCCCTCCGGTTCAGCCCCTGCACCCAGATGATGATGACAGCGGTGACAGCAGTGACCCAGAGTCTGTCAAAAGACAGAAACTCTAGGACTGTCCTGTAGATGGCAGCATCAGGCGAGGGGGTGAACAGAGTGGGCCACAGAAGCAGCTAAGACAGGGAAATGTTAAAGCCAACCTTAATTTTGCCAATAATTTGTTGTAGAAATAAAGAAAGAAAGAAAAATGTAATGAAATAAGAATACAAACTTCAAAGGAGGAGGGAAGGCAGATTCAAGATGAGGTGTTCTCCAGGAATTTATACATCAGGGAAAATTTCAGCTGATAGATGTTGGCCACAACTTGCTGTAGTGTTTACTGTGTGGTTATGTGACAAGAAATCCCATGATTGTCAGCAGGATTAAAACAATAGTTGGCTTATGCTTGCAACGCTGGGGATCACAAGATGGCAGTCCTTGCACCAACTTCAGTAAATACCATTGCAGTGAAGATGAAAATATTGAGTAGTGCCACCAGACGTAAAACAGGATAACCTTTGTATGCTATTTCCTATTTCTGAGAAAGATACGAGAAGATGAAGATATCATGGAGAAGTGGAAGATAATACGAGTAAATGCATCTTCATGAGAGCTTTTTTTTTTTTATTTTAGTTAAGTTTATGTTGATCTTTCGTAAAACAAATGATTTTTGTCGTACTGAATCCCTGTCAAGCATAAGTCCCATCCAACTGGGCGAGAGGGTCCCTCTTTGGAACTCAAAGTATTCTGGTAATAGCTTAACTGCCGTATTGAGGGAGCAGATACCAATGTTCATGTTGAGCTGCTTGTAAAGTGTATTCTTCATTAACTTGTGTACAGTGATTGTATGAACAAAACAACTGCTATACTTTACATGATAGTTATACTGGTGCCTGTAACTCAAAGGGGAAAAAGGGCAGAACATTTAAACTAAAAATAACTGTTTATTTAAAAAAAACTGAATGGTATCATTGCAATCCATTTTAACATATGAATTGGACAGCCCTTGATATCTGGTAACATTAACTTTAAGTTGTCAATATAAATGACATCCCTCTAGTTACATGGATCAAAAGGTCAAGCATATCTGTCAATTCTTCAGTGAATGTATTGCCAGCTATAAGAATTTTATTATAGGATAAGCCAATCACACCAGTTGGAAAGTGGAATAATTGGAACTTTGTAATTGTGTACATAAATTTCTCATGAAATTATGATTATTTTATAGGAGTATATTGCTATTAACAAATAAAGTAATAAAATGTAATTCTAAAAACTATTTTTTCCGAAACTATTGTTTAAATAAAAGTTTAGTTTGCATCAGAATGAACTTCAGACCTTCTGCAAACGTTGTCAGGAAGGGCACAAGGATTATATAGTGCCAAAATGTAGTGGCAGTGCAGAACAGGGATTCAGCATGACTGTTATCATTTTCTTGGGCCCTATTTATCCAGGAACAAAAGCTGTGATTGTACAGGTGTAATAAATGTGGCAGCATCTTTGTTTTCTTTATTCTCCTTGTGACTTAAATGTGCACATGTGAGTAACATGTCTTAGAGGTTAATTAAAGAACTTAGGATAATTACTAGTAGCAGAGACAAATATAAACATACTCACCAATTAATTGCTTCCTGTCTTCTTCTAACCTTATGAGTCACAATTTTTAGGTTGTCATTTTCAATATAGTAATTCTTATGCAAATGGTAGTCGATTTTTTTAATAAACATAATGTGAAGATAGTACACAGATTAATATAATATTGGTGGTGGTTATGTCACTAGTTCAACGATACGTTTAAAATATTCGGGTGATAAATAAACTGAATCTAAATAAATATATAAATATATATATATCAACAAATCAACTTGCAGAGGAAATCAAGTCTCATGCAATGGCAGTCCAGTGTTTCTGATTGTACGGTTGGAATAAGTAAGTTTGCAGTGTAAGTGCAAATGTTGCATATGCAATGGCGAGGATTAAGCAGCTGAAATGACTGGACATCACTGAGCAAGTGCTGTTAGTATACAATGTGATGACAATGATACGATGGATCAGATATCTCCATTTCTGTTGCTTCCGAGACAGTGGCGACAGAAGAAAAAAATGAAAAGAAGTTTATAGAACAGTGGAAGGAAGAGAGTCTAACATTTTTACATCATTGGTGGTCCAATCATTATCCACAATACTCTGTGAAAAATGTTTTCTTTCTCTTCGATATTTCTTGTTTGCTAGTTAGTACGGGAATAGATTTGATGATAATTTTTTGAAGGAAGTACTTACCTTTGTTAGAGTGTTTGTTCAGTAGTGTGCTAATTCACAGGCAATCTTAATATCGCAGATGTTTAAAATGAGTGGTAATATCCCCAGATGTCAAACGTATTTTGTTTACGTTAATATTTCTGGAATGTTTAGAGTCACATCTGTTCATTTTAGAAACTGTTTGAAAGACATGTAATTGCATAAATCCAGTTAAGGACTGATGACATGAAACTGATTCCTTCTTAAGAAGCTAATAGTTGCTCAGCTGGCTAAGAAATTCTGCACGTCTTATGGAACATGAAGGTTCATTAACGTGTTGACATGAGTCTGGTCCCTGTTCTATGCCAGATGAAACCAGTCTATAGCCCCATTCCCTATCCTATTTCTTTAAGGCACATTTTAATATTATTCTCCCATATATCCAAAGCTCTTCAAAGCAGTTGCCTGTGTATAGGTTTTCTGACCAAAACTTTGTATCCGTTTCTCGTCTTGCCCTTGCCAGTAATAATGCCTTTGGTATCTGTAAATACCAGTAACAGGAATTAAAACATTCCTAATATTCTTCATTTACACATAAGATAAAACTGTTCAATTGCCTTCGCCCATTAAAGACAACGGGTTTTAAATTTTGTTGTTCCTAATTTGTTTGTAGCTTCTTTTAGTTATCACAAATCCCAGGTTTGTTGCAGTCCCACTTTGATTAGAATACCAGAACATTACTCTATAATAATTATAATTTGGTGGATGTAAAGCAGTGGATAACAGTGTATTATCTCTATTAAATTAACTTTATTATTGATATAAATATTTAATGCTGCGCATTTCTGCAGATGTAGTGGGGAGGTCAGTACCATTCAATTTTGCCGTATGTAATAATTATGTGACGGATGTCTTATAGCAAACAGGATTTACTCGAAGAGTTTACAAACAATTTTGGCACTTTGTGTGTCCATAACTCTGGTATACGTACACATAAACATCATTTTTTCTCTTTCAAGTTTATATCAGTAGTGTGAAGAAAATTATTTTGTCACTCGTACTATAATTAAGCATTACAAAGAACAGTGTCCTTGTTAAGCCTTTATATACTTAAAATATATGGCAGTTTTCTCGAGTACTGCACGGAAGGAATTTTATGTCTCGTGCAACCATGTATGGTGAATAATTTTTACAAGAAAATGTAAGAAACTTTATAGAATGCCATGGAATCAAGGTTTATAATATGTTGTTATGCCTATGCATCATTATTGTTACATAAGACATAAATGCATTTTATCTGCAAAGTATGCCATTTTCATCATAATTGTTACCTTAAAATTACATTAATGCCCATTATAGTGTCCACATAGATTTGACTAGCTTCCAGAACACTTTCCGAACTTCACGAAATATATCTGCCTGAAATAAATGATGATATTGCCATGATTTATCACTGTCTTGCATGATAGTGAAGCAAAGTATTATCAAAAATTTTATTGACCTGGAGATCACATATACAGTAATGCCTGTCAGTACAATAGACTCTGAACCAAAAGTTTAATATCCTTTAGTGTTTTGATTTGGAACATTTTTTGTCATACGGCTGGGTGTTTATGCACACTGTCAAGCAATGCAAAATTTTGTTTTTCAGTATATGCAGTGGTCAGGTAACAGTACTTTTTCTTGCACAAGGATATACTAAAAGGCAGACGTACTCCCACTTTGAAATACTATTTCGTTTTCATATAGGATTGTCACCTGTTTGATTTTAGAGGAGTTTCTAGAAACCTAAAAATAATATCTGTTTGGGTTTTAATCAGGATTGTAGAATCTTTACATGTATCTGTGCCATTTTTTATTTATGTAATCTGAAATTTATACGTTTGTATTTCAGTGGAATTTTTAAATTGATTGCAAGATTTATTGACTGCAGTTTCATTTTTGTTCTGTTTATGGGAGCCACCACAACTCTTTCCCCATGAGAGGGGACACAGAATTTTTGTTTTAAAAGTCCATTATTCCTTTCAGTGAGGAAGTTGTTAAACACTTTTCATTTGGGATATAATCATTTTCAATAGGTTTTAGTCTGTGCTGTTTGTTTGGTTTATTTATGTCCCTGTTTTTAAGAATTTTCAATTTTTTTGTATTTTTTCCGAATCTCCAGAACAGGGGCTAGTTGGATGGCTTGCTTCCCTCCTCTCATACCCCTTTGGTGGCACCCTTCATCCCATGCTATGTATAAGTGGCAGATGAATTTGTTCAAAACAAATTATCATTATAACTTACATTGTTTTTCACCACTTCTTTTTCTCTGGATTTCTGAATGAAGCCTCAGAGGAAGTCTCCATACTTGAAAACCTTGTAAGGTAGCAGTCCAATCTACATTTGAACAATGTATGTATGACATATTCCACTATAAAAACGAGCATTAAGTTTTTGTTTTTCCAAACCTGGAACCAATAGTCAGGACATGTCTTTATACTGTACATTTGTTGATTAATTGACTGTCATTCCATAAATAACAGAAATTGGACACTTATGGGAAGCTTACTTTCTTGTCTGTTCAAGGTAATTATCATTATTTCATCTCCAGTTCAGTGAGAATGGAATTAACGTTTTACTAATTATTCTGGCTCCTTTTTATTTGGTTTACATTCTGGGTGTGTAGAAATTTTAAATTACATTTCCTGGATGTAATTGATTTTGTATCAAATCCAAGTTTTGTAGTTACTTGTGTTGTGATCATGGTTCTCATCAGTTACGCTGTTTCATAACTCCAAGTGAAAGTGGAACTGTGGTTTTCATATTTTAATATTTCCCACATACTGTTGTCTAATCCAACAGCCAAACATTAAGCACTTTGAGAAACAAAGAGCCTTCATGTAAACTTGATAGAGGTATATTTTGGTTTTAGTGTATAAAGGAGGAAAGAGAAAAAGGGACAGAGTTAAGAAGTTTAATCACACTTTGTTGGAGACATAATTAACTTGCTTACGTAGCTGTCACTCTTTCTTTTAATTATCTGGATTACTGCGTGGAGTTTCAACTTTAAGTACTCTAAGTAGTTCCGTTTGCTTCTTTGTCTTTCCTCAGGAGATAGCCTACATTGTGCTCACAGTGAAATAATTGATGATTATCATATGCGTTCCCTTGTGAACAGAAACTTGCGAAGGATGACCAACAATGAACTAATTTGGCATCATTGGTACATTTCATTGTAACTGGTTTTATTAACCTTATTTAAAAACACTTTTCCAATGTGCCATTATTGGCGAATTACCAAGCCATGCTCCTTTATAATTATGAATTAAAATTATGATGAACACAATTTTCATGTTTTCCTATTCTTGAGATTATATCTGCCTTATCATCATTGATCAGTGGGCTGATAGTTTTCATAATTGTGAAAGTATATTTTATTTTTGGCTTCTGAAATTTATTATTTACACAGACTTTAGCGCTCTAAAAACAAATAACATGCATAAAACAAACATAATTTAACCTTTCTGAGTGGAAATCATTCCACTGCTGGAATGTTTGGACTACATATGATTTATGTTGCAAAGTTAACACAGCATAGAGCTTTTAAGTGAGCCATCCCCATTGTGCTGCATACAATCATAAAGATAGGTTGTGTTTGACTTTGCTCTACCTATCTTTATGACAGCATAGAGCATTCATTGATGCAGTTGTGTATGATTTATTAAAGAACTCTCAGATATTGCACAGTTTACTGCCATTCTATAAAACCATAAGAATTCTTGCTGTATTCAGAGAATTACCCACAGAAATATTCAGTATATGAAGCTTCAAGTCTTCAGGGATATGATGGTGCTACTGTGTCACTTTGTCAGTGGATGGAAACCGTCTAGAATTTAGAAAGATTGTGGTGCCATCAGAAGGTCAGAATTTATGCAGTGAAACAGGGTAGCATTCCAGAACACTTAAATCTTCAGTAACACTGCTGTGAGAACCTCAAATATTGCTTTTACTATGTGATTTGGCCTATCAGGTTGACATGTCAGTAATTCTGTAGGCTTGTTTTTGGAATTTAAATGTAAGCATTTCAAGTCTCAGTCATGCTGCGTATTCTCATGACTGAGATTCTTTAATTGAGGCTTTCCTGTCTCTAAAATGTAAAGAGGCCATGATCACCTCTTTCCAAATTTTGTATACCTACTCCTTATTCATGTTTTTTCCCCTACCTCATCTGACACTGTTCACATATAGCCTCTGCAGTACATTCAACCTGTCAAATGTCTTCTTTCAGATCATTCTCTATTTATTATGTCATGTTACATAATACTGAGAGAAAGTATATAGTACTAACTTCTTGTGTGATCTACTGAAACCATGCAGTATCATTTTTAACATGATGTACAATTTATTCATTATGACAAATCATACTAAAATCACTGACATGTAATTAGTGATAGAAATGTGAAACGCACTTGATCTCCTATAAAGCAATGTCTCAAATACAGAAATATAGGTTGGTTCTCTTGTAATGGGTGTTAATTGAAGGACCTGTTTGATGCATATCTTTTCACATCATTCTTTAACATTAATTTTAATCTGCCTGGACCCAAGCTTCATATTACGCAAGCATAGTATGACTTTAAATTTTGGTGCAGATGCACTTCGTTACTATTTCTATAGTAAAACCAACTAGATTCACCAGTGTATCTAGTTGGTTTTACCACATGAATAATATTACGATGCACAGCCCTATGAACGTCAATTTTGCACCTCATCACTATTGTTGCCACGCATTTAATTGCAGTGAAAACGCTCGAAATATGATATGATGAAAGGTTTTTGAAGTCTGCTGTATGAACTGCATTGGGGCTTATAATACAACATATAGGAGTGTTCAGTACTTCTCCATGGAGTGCCCTCATATTCTTTCTTACATTCCTGAGTCATTTATATTTGTATATGTACTTTTGTTCGATATTAACATAGAGCATATACATGAGATTTCTTTCATCTACAAGCATCAGTGTGTAACCTTGTTGCATCATGTTTCTGTACACTAATAAGAAGAATATTGTATAATACACTAGTCAATCCTGCATAATTTGGGACACTCACAGCATTGTTAAATTAATTGTTATAAAAATACTAAGTCAAATGTAGGATGATTTATGACTGATGAGTTCAAAAGACTGGAAGGAAATGATTATGCTTCTGTAATGTAATATCATGGCACACACTGCAGGAGTAAAGGAAGTAATAACATTCAGGTTACCTGACCTTCAGGCTCATATTTGAAGTTTAGATGTCACAAACATGAATGAAAAGGTAATCACCGCCAATGTAAAGACTGTGTCCCCAGATTAGGGTGTTCTTCGAGTTTGCTAAAGCTGTTAAACACTGTGCATACACACAAAACTGTGTTCCATGTGAGCATAATGTAGTGCATATGTTTCATGTTTTAATTTTTTTTTTCTGTATGCAATATTGTATATTTACACTCGCATGTGATTTTGTTTGCATGTTCTTATTCTGTTACTCTCTAATGTGGCATATTAATTTTTAGTAATTTAAAGCATGCTGTTCAAATCTTCCCTTTTCAGTAATGTTACTGTGGTTTTCATACACACCTCACTGTATCATGTCACTCTGTACTGAGTAAATATGGCAAATATTTTCTGTCTGTTGGTAATGGAAAATATTTTGTATTTTTGGGGGGGCATACTTTTCAGATTGCATTGTCACTTCTATCATAGAAGGAAAGTTAAATTTTAAAATTTCACTGTGAACTTTGTAGAACATAAAATTTTCATTTCCTTAGTGCCCTTCAAATAATAATGTTTTATTTTTGTCACATGTACTTATTTAAGAGCATTGTTTCTATAATATCATTAATTTGCTACCATTTGAAAGTACTGATCAAAAGCAGGTAACATTTTGCATGTGGGAAATATAAGTAAAATTTATTGAATTATGGTATCATCCATGTTTATCGTTCATTCATTGGTTGTGTCATTTTGGCACAATTAGTGCCTAAAATTTAGGTTTTGTATCATATGTATTGTGCTTCTCAGGAAAAACAAAAAGGGATAATACATACCTCTGCTTTCAGGATGATGAATCACCTTGACAGAAGTTTTCTTCTGTGAGTATGTGAAGTAGAAGGTGGAGGTTGGCAGCTCAGGTTTTTACAACAGTATACTATGTCAATAAATTTTCTACAGAACTCATGCAGACATTGGCAACATTGATTTACAAATTAAAGAGGCCACTATCAAATGTTGGCACATGTCTCGGTATTGTTTATGTTTAAATTAGACACATTGTGTAAAAGATTATGAAGACAAATAGTCCTATTGCCTCAATAGAACTGTTAGAATAGAAGTGAATACTGAAATGTTTTGAATATGCAATTATAAATATTCATTAAATGTGTAATATTTATTTTACATATTTCTTGTATTTATAAAAGCACTAATTGCAGCTTAAATACATTTGTAGCACTTAGTTGAGAGTGTTTTGAAATGTTCTGAAAAAATGTTAATTTCTTTATCTTGGATTCAGAAACGTTAACCAGAAAAGTATTTGTCATGGTACACACCCAGAACTTGTGAATTGAAAACAAGAAGGAAATAACTTTAATTGTCTGAATGAGTTCTGTAGTAATTGTAATGCTTAATTAATAGTAAGTCACACTATGAAAAAACAGAAACATTATTAAATTTTACCAACCCTTACATCCCCCAAGAATGTATACGATTTTTCAATATCAAATTAATAGATATTCTATACTTATACACTACAATTAAAATAAGATTGCATATACTGTATGTAATTATTTTGTTTCACAACACACTAGTACACAGTTGAATTGTGATGTCAATCGTATTCACAAAGCCATGTTTTACATAAGTATAAGGGATAAATCTCTTGTGCAATTAATTTCGGTAGTTATACCAGTATTTTACTTGAGAAGTGTATTAGTATTAGCATACAAGAGTACACAATGACAAGACGGTACTAAATATGAATAATGACTGTTTCATCAAGCAAAAACCATCCTAGCTTTTAGTTGATTATAACTTTGGTTTATGTATTGTATAATGTGGATGGTTCTAGGGGATTCTATTCTATTCTTGTAGTTTGTACGTAGAATAAAAGAGCGCAGTAGCCTGCTGTATTGCTAACACTGTGAATGCCTTATCATTGTTTCATTTATCATGTCTAGAAGTGATTATTATAAAACATTTTGTTGTCATACCTCTTCATTAAATCTTAATCTCTTGGCATTATATTGTTTTGGATTCTGGATACATTTAATAATTGAGTTATTGCATTATTTACAATATATATCTCATTGAAACATACAAATTTGTTTGTAAAATGTATATCTTTTAGTACAAAGAAACATGTTTGTAGTAGTCATCAAAGTTGGAAAGTGACATGGTAACCATTTGAAAGATGTTAAGGTGATAGTGACATTTAAAAAGCAACAAGAACACATGTGTTTTGTCAGTGCAACTTCCAGCAATTAAATAATGCCAAGAGATTGTTAATTATTAATGTGTCTTGAACCTTCAGTATGGTGGGAATGAATGCTATGACACCTTGTATGTTGAAAGGGGAAACAGTGAAGTGTTCAGTATTGTATTTTTTTGTATAAAAGATGATCCAACAGAGCATTTGAATTGATATGGACAGAGTAAAGGTGCATTACTTAATATTGTTTAAGCACAATTAGCAATTTTCACATGGTGTAATTCTGATGCAGATAAAATTGTGTAGGGATATAACATTTACCATAAATGCTTCATTGTGTTCTGTACGGAATGTGTTTAAGGTATTATGTATTTTTCTTTGCATTATTTTTGGCAGATGACAATACTGCAATATTAATAGAGCATCGTGTACTCAGCGAATTGCATTTACAAAATCATCTTACATCAGAATGTTTGAAAGAGCAATTATTATTACTGAACTCATATTATCCATTGCATAAGTTTAACACTGGGAAATGTGTGTTTCCTTTACATGCAGCTTATCATACAACACTGACACATTAGTTTTAGGTTGATTTGTAAGATACACTTTCAACATGGAGAAAATTCATATACTGGAGTAATGGTTGCTTATTGACAAAAGTCATGGAGCAGACATGTGAAATGTGAAAGCTGCCCTTTGCAAGTACTATGTGTATTTCAAATTAAGTAACATTATTTGTATTGTTTTTGCATCAAATTATATTGGTTAGATGCTGAACCTATGTCATATTTTATCTTGCATTTTCATTATTAACAAATCACCAGCTTTAGTGGTGACTTTTACACATTGTGGTATATATATGAAGACCTTTCTTTCCTTATTAACGAAGATCTAATAAGATGTTAAAATTTTGGGACAAGTTCGCATTTACCATGAGACCATATGAATTTGTTTACTGGGTAAATTAAAGCCTGTGATAATGATACTATAAAACACAGTATCCCAAGCCTAGAGAAAAACACTGAGCCCAGTTTTTGGTTCTGCATGAACTCCAGTATGGGAGATGCAGTTATTCATAGTATTCCATACTCTAGTATACGAATTTGTTTGAGTGTCAGTTGCTACATTGTTCAGGTTTGAGGAAAAAAAGTTGGTGTCCATAGAAAAAAATACTGTATCCACTAAACAAAGCAAGTAATATATTTTCACCGTTTGCACTGCAAAAACTTTGTTAAAAATGGTCTTTTGATATCATGTACAGTATGTGTGTTCACCTAATCCCTACCCCTCAAGTTAGATTGAAAAGAATAAAAGTAATTTGTTTTTGCATTTCATTAATAACTCAGTTTTAGAAATTTTCAGGAGATAAAATTTTTTTTGTAAATGTTTATGAGTGATGACTAGCAAAACTATTTTTAAGGTCTCTAAAAAGTGCAGAAATGCATGTCTCAGTATACGTTACAAACAAGTGAAAAGTAAAATGAGTCCAGGTACAACTGTACAGTGTCTTTTTTCATATTCATGTTCACAGTCGAGGGACTGAAAAATCGACTATATATTGCCTTGGATAAGTCATATGTTTATTAAATTTTTATTATTATTTTGCCAAGATTAGTGTAGTTATATTCAGTCAGTTTTTCAGCCACTCACAAGAGGAGCACGAAAATATACTGTAATGGTTGAATACAATTTTTATTAAGAAAGTGTGATTATTATTGTCAATTCTTTGACAAAACATCTGCAACAGACTTTTTTCTTGTCTTCATGTAAGTTAATATTGACATCTGTATGTATTGTAAAATATGCAGTTTTCAAAATATAATAATGGATGTTGATATGGAGTTTGTTTTTTCTCAGGTCATGTACATTCTTTCTTCCACAGCTGGGGGGGGGAGGGGGGGTGGCCTCTATTACTCTCACCTCATAGCATTTTTGATCATTTGTTGATTGGATATAGATCTGTCGGCAGCTGAGTTGTTGGTTTAGGGCTGTGAGGTGTCATGTGAGTAGGGCCCACATTTGCTCAACAAACTGCATAAATTTCCACCTGTGTGTGTGTGTCACAGTATCAACTGACAAGAGAAAACAGATAATCTGAATTCAGTTTGATTTGTTCAAATTCATTTGCTTTCTACATTTATGTGTATGAATTTAACCTACCCTTTTCTTTACAGTTACATTTGCTGGAACTTAGGAAGTTGTCAAGTCAACCTTGACAGTGTGACTTTGAATAAGTTTGCTGGAACACAACAGTGTTTTCTTGTATGTGTTCTGGCTGAAGTAAGTGCTGGATTTATCTTCCATTAAAGAGCGTGCAGAATTTAATTGGCTGGAAAAGGGTTATATCCACCATTTAACCTCTTCAAATGTTCTGTCCTCTAGTTTTTCAATTCATTATTGTTAACAACAATGATAAGCTGATAACCTGTGTGCACAAAGATACAAGTCTTACCTGTCAGTGCAGAATTGTAATTAACCACCCCATAATTATGTTAAATAGGGCTGCTTTTTTGAAAAAGTTGTAATGAAATCACTGCTGGAAGAGCACAAAAACATAGCCAGTAGTTACACTTGTGAACCAATATACAAATTCAGCAGAAAGGAAATTTTCCCATAGTGACTAAATGTAATTACATATCATGACTGCAGTTCTTCCAGGAGAATTCACAATTTTTTTTCTTCATGAACTTTGTAACTTACATGTAGTGTTATTTTAAAATATGAGTTCATGCTTATTTCCACAATGAAAGCAGAGAAGGTTGGTAGAAAGTTTGTTTTGTTATGTGATATGTTAGACTGAAGTTCTCTCAGGTGCATTAATGGAGATACAATTCTCCAGCAGTATGATGCCATGTTGATTGATAAATACCAATGTTCGGAGGGGCTTTATCAACGTCCTCAGCGTCTACAAAATCCAACAAAAGATGCTTGGAAGATACTGGAAGCAAATCCGTCTGAAAAGGCTAGGACACTTTACCAATATATACGGCGTCTTATAGCAGACGACTTAATGTCACGTTGGCTGGTGGAAGGGGGAGAAACTTATTTCCCTTGCAGTTGCGTCGTTACCTCCAATAGGTATATGAGCTATCTGTGGGATTCGTGGTTTTCACCAGGCGGTAGGATCCATGTTTCAAGACATTAACAGTTTGGTCCAGTTTTGTGTGTTTTGCGCATAAACCGTGCATGTTACAAAATGGTGGATGTAGTGAGATTGTGGTTAGGTTTCAGAAGACTACAGCGTTTATTGAGGTAAGTTTATGCTTAACAAATATTTAGCGTAATCCGTGTATAAATCTTTAACAGTTTTATGAAGTAATGTAGTACTGCCATACAATATATTAATAGAAATAAAGACGTACCTTCCAGCAGAGTATAGTAGCACACTTAGAGCGTAGGTATGTTACTGATGCAGAATTCGAAAGTTTTACGCATGTCAAAGTCAAGGTTCATAACAAGTACTTTGTACAGTTCCAAAGCATTGTATTCATGCAATGCTAATTGTTTATATAGTGCCATACACGATTAGTGGTTTGAATTGAATCATTTTGGTAGTTACTATGGGCTACACTGCATTAACGGGGCTCCAATCTTTCGCTCACTCCCGCGTGTGTGGCTGTTGTGGTTTCCGTTTCAAACACCCACAATGCAACACGCTTTGTCTTCGAGCTGTGTGCTGTTCGTTTCCCGCGTGATGTAAATAGTGTTGCCTCTTTCGCAAATAGAATGGTGGAACAAATCATGCAGGTTACATCGGAATACGAAGAGAGATTGCGGAGGTGTGAAGACGTACCGATGTTCTCATTCGGACGTCGGATGCTGAAAAATGACGGTGATCCGAAAAGGTTTTTCCTGATGTACCCTTTCTGTGAACAATCACTTGCGATAACGTGGCGATCTGTGAAGGCTTTTCTCGGCCAATACAACCGCGGGGAAGACTACGAATTCAGCGTACAATACTCCTCATCTTTAGGTTAGGTTTGGTGCTATTTTTCTTTTAAGAACCTATCACGTACAATACTCATCTTCAGGTTAGGCTTGGTTTTATTTTTCTTTTAATAACCTATCACCTACCCATCATTTCCATAAAACAATTTCCACATTACACACATTCCTCCTTACGCCCTCGCGGTCACGGTCGTCTGCTTCTGCGTCATTTCCGTGACGTCACTGCTTGTATGCACGGATATTACTCGGTCGCGGATAACTACTTTGCTCGCCGCCATATTGGAGCTCCGTTACTGCAGTAGATCCGTTACTATGTTCTGTTATGATAGATCCAAGATGTATAAAGGGAATTGCGTTTTGGTCGTTCGCAGAGAGTTAGAGTAGGAGGACAATTACCCGAGGAAGACAGAGTAACGAAAGGGGTACTTAAAGGGAAGGTACTGGGCCCACTTCTGTTCCTCGCGTGCGTAAATGATATTTGGAGGAACATGGAATCAACTATTAAACTTTTCACAGACGACTGTATAATAATATAGGAAAGTCATGAACGATAGCGACAGACACGTTGCAGATAGATTTGGACAGACTGGAGGAGTGGGCGTTAGAAAATACGATGAAAGTAAATCCAGGTAAAAGTAAAGCTGTAAGCTACACGAAAGCTCGTGTGAAGGATCCTCTGAATTATTTTTTGGGGGACAAAAAAATTCCAGAAGCAATTCGCTGGGCTAGTCAGGTTAGTTACACAGTACAAAAAACCTGGAAGGCACTTAATTTTATAATGCGTATTCCTAAAAAGGGAAATAGTAACACGAAAAGTTTAGCCTGCAGTCACTAGTGCGTCCGATTCTGGAATATGGGGCTTCGTGTTGAGACCCTTACGGGGAAGTTCAGATAAACGCGTCAGACCGTGTGCAAAAGAAAACGGCTAAATCTCCGAATCATAGACCGATTCGGGCTGGGAAACCTTCGCACAGCGTAGGAAGAAAGCTCCCATGTGCGCCATGTTCACAGCATGCACCCCGGAGAATGGGCGTGGAAATCTATATGGGACAGGTTAAATGGACTTTGCTACCTGAGCAGGGATGATCACGATCGTAAAATTAGGACCAGGAAACAAAGTAAGGATATCGGTAAATACTCCTTTCTCAATAGGACAAACTGTGGAATCAACTGCCTGCAGAGACGCTAACGAATTTCACTTGTAAATCACATATTTTTAGAAGTATTAGGAAAGTAATTATAAGTGAGGAGAGATTGAAGGTTTTCGACGCATGGTGACGAAACAGTCAAACGTGCAGGGACGTGAAAAATGCAGAGTGAAGTGAATTTATGACCTTGGGTGAAATGTGTGTATTTATCATTGATTTATATTTGTGTAGCTATATGTAGGTTCTGTGTAGTATGTCTCATTATTATTTGCTGATGTTTGTTATTTTCTAATTACTCTACTTATGTTTTTTTAATATTCTTTTTATGTTTGTTTCCCTGATTTCTGTTTTGTGTATTCTGGGTTTTTGTATTGTTTCTCCTTTTGTATATAGCTCTCTCATTCCTATTTTCATACAAGTTTACTGACCACTGCCACCAAGTGGAAACCTGTTTGCAGTAAATAAATATCATATCGTACTTAACAAGGCATTCCTCTTCACAAAAGATATTCTTGTAGTTAAATTCTGTACCAGTTAGAGACGTGTTATGTAATTGAACCTCACCAAATTTAGTAATATTTCTGTGTGTGTGTGTCCAGAATAATGGGAAGTTAGGATCTTAAAGAATTTGTCACACCAGGCATGTCTCAAAGCTTATTCTTGTACTCCCCCCTCCTGTCTACCTTTGCATAGTTTTGGTTGGGAGGCAACTTAGAAAGAAGTACTTGGGTTAGAAAGGAAGCGGTGATGGTAACACTAAAAGTAAAGTTGTCCCTGTTCAAACCATGAAAGCATGAGGTGGAGATGAGTAGTGAACTTCACACCCCAGCCTCTTTACCCATAAGAAAAAGAGCTCCTGGTGCCAATTAAATGGGAGGCTGGGTTGCCCCCACAGCTGGTCTGAACAATTTGGAAAAAGAGAAATGGGGAATTGAAACCTATATCACGTAGCCCACCAAGTAAACAGTATACTGACTGTACTGTTCTGGCATCCAGCCAAGAAAGTGATGGAAGGGTAAGATGCTCAGTAGCATCTAAAGTACAACCTCAACCCTACAAGGATTCAAGTTTGATTCCTGGTGGGACAGGTTTTCTGTTTGCCAGTGTGTCTGGTTTGGCTCTGGAGGTCACCCAGTTTCCCATGCAGTAAGTACCAGAGATATTGGACACATGCTGACTGGGAGCTGTGGTAATATTCATGGTGATGAAGCTTCAGGTTGTACCATGACAGAAGGAAAGAGGACAACTCAGTATAGTAACTAGGGTATGGTCTGGACACTGGGGTTCAAATTCCAGCAAGAGCAAGAGATTTACCTCTTCTTAAAATGTGAAGCCCAGCTGTGGGGCCTACCCAGTCTCCTATTCAGTAGGTACCAGGGACTGTTTTTCTGGGGGGAAGGTAAAGTTCACCCTATAACATCCTAAATCGGA
>Ga0123352_10003918_pt1 | contig 21762 bp, 10 predicted proteins | sample TergutLab28metaG_FD_89700 | JGI IMG/M metagenome (GOLD analysis project Ga0123352, IMG submission 89700) | Labiotermes labralis P1 segment gut microbial communities from Petit-Saut dam, French Guiana - Lab288 P1 | ecosystem: Host-associated > Arthropoda: Insects > Digestive system > Gut ...
TAAATTCCCTTCTTTTCTCAATTAGTAATTTAAGGCAAAATGTTGAATCTGTGCATGACCGTCCTTTTCGAAATCCATTTTGTGGTTCTTTCATAAATGCTTCTGAAAAATCCTGCAGTTTCGTGTTAAGGATTTTTGAGTATATCTTATAACATGTGTTAAGAATACAAATTCCTCTGTAGTTTTTGGGTTCCCTTCTGTCACCTTTCTTAAATATTGGAGCTATAACAGCATTTCTCCATTCAGCTGGAATGCAATTTTCTCTGTATACATTGTTTAAAAATTGTAGTAATCTCAGTTTAAACTCTTCTGGTGCATACTTGTATAGTTCTGAGTTAATGTTATCTAGTCCTGGGGTTTTCCCATTTTTTGTTATTTTAACGCCTTTTCCAGTTCATCTAAGGTTATAAAAGCATGTAAGTAACCGGCTGAGTTGTCTTCTAGCTGTAATTCATTTATGTTTGTTGTGTTCCATAACTTTCCATAGTATTGAAGAAATGTGTTCTCGTCTATGTTTCCTTGGATACGTGCTGTTTCCTTTACATCCTTCCTAATTTGTTTTAAAATTTTGTACACTTTAGGTTGAGTCCTGTATGTGTCATGTTCTAAATTTGTGACAAATTTGTCCCAGGAAAGTCTTTGTCTTTTTCTTACTTCTCGTTTAGCCAGTGCAGTGTTTCTTTTGTATTCTAGTTTGTCTTCTAGTTTTTTTTAGTTCAACCATTTTCTATATGATTTTTTCTTTGTTTCTATTAATTATTTTATTTGGTCATCCCAAATTTTTAATTATTTTCTCCTATTTCGCCTCTTTGTTGTTCCTAAACTTTCATTTGCTGCTGATTTTAGTATGTTTTGTAAAGTTTTCCATTCCCTCTCAGTGTTTATTTCATTTTCCTTTGTATTGTTTAAGTGGAGTTTCACTCTTTGGGTGTAGAGCCATCTTATGTATAGTGAAGAAATAGTGTGGACGGGAGTGGATTGGATTTATTTGGCTCAGAATGTGGACAAATGATGTGGCATTGTAAATACGGTAATGAATATTCGTGTTTGCATAAACCGCAGAGTATTTCTTTACCAGGGGGGATCTGTCAGCTTTTGAAGAAGAACCCTGCTGCATGGATCCATTTAGATTATACAGTTGTGATTCACTGTTTTCGTTGGGTGTGGGTTTGTGCATGGACATACCGCTGGACCTCTTCACAGCGGAATTTAGTTTCTGAGCAGGGTTTACGTTGCTTTGCCGTGACTCGGAAGTCCTTTTATGTCTTATGGAACAGGCAAGGCGGACACCATAAGAGATTCTAACAAGTTAATTGAAGTGCCGCTGTGGGCCAGCCACGTACCTGCAACGTTCCGCTCTTTGTTAAGAGCTGAATTTGACGGGCGATCCAAATCAGTACTTTTTTTTTTATTTCTTGCTAGGAATTCAACCCGTGTTTCACCAAGTGGTATATCACGGGGTATTTACAGTATTGTACAGCTTTGATTTTTTTTTAATAATTGTAGGTGTGTTTCTCTGGAGTACAGTTGTAGCATCGGTGGTTATGGAGTCTGGCTTGGTTGTGGTTGGTCTTGCAGCATTTGGAATATGGCAGTGATGAATCTGGTGACTTCCACTGTGTTTATGTGATATTTCTTTATCGTTGGTAAGGGGGGGGGGGTGTTTGTATTACAGTTGGACGTTCATTACAAAGTAGGCTGCACCCTAGCATGAGATGACTCGCTGTTTGTTCGGATTCTTCTGGGCAAGAACAAATTGGTGTGGGTACCTTTTTCATTTTATGGAGGTATGCGCGGAAGCAGCCGTTGTTTGTTAGCAGTTGTGTGAGTGAGTAGTTTGGCCAGAGGGATAGGGCCATTCTTTGGGGGATGGAGGGAATGAGTAGTTTGGTGTGGGAGGCTTTTGTGGAGTTTACATATGTAGAGTACTTTGCCTGCAGAATGATGATGTTCGCTGCCGTGCCTCTCTGGCGACCATTACACGGTGTGTCACGTTGTGAGCTGCGGTGAAACAGTCTGGGGCCGAACAGAAAATTATTTATGTGTGAGGAAATATGAGGGGCGATTTTCCCCGCAGGCTCAGAGTGTGCAAAATTACGAAAATGTTCAGGTTATACATCAGTAGCTGTGGAGATAACTGTGTTATAGAAGGTAATGAAACGTTTTCCTCTCCTGCTTCTATCACCTTGAAGATGGAAGCCGGATATTCTGTCGAAACATCGGTAGGACCGATCTTCCAAATTACATGATATCACGTCCCACCGGACCTTGTCTTAATGAGAGCCTCAGATACAATGCAATTATTGTTGGTGATGAGAGACGCTTGGGTATGTGCCACTGAACTGTACAGTAAGTGGCACTGAACTGCACAGTAAGTGCCACTGAAGTGTACAGTAAGTACCACTGAACCGTACAGTAAGTGGCACTGAACTGTACAGTAGGTGTCACTGAAGTGTACAGTAAATGCCACTGAAGTGTACAGTAAATGCCACTGAACTGTACAGTAAGTGCCACTGAACTGTAAGTGTCACTGAAGTGTACAGTAAGTGCCACTGAATTGTACAGTAAATGCCACTGAACTGTACAGTAAGTGCCACTGAACTGTAAGTGTCACTGAAGTGTACAGTAAGTGCCACTGAACTGTACAGTAAGTGCCACTGAAATGTACAATAAAGACACGTGCTGTGTTGCTGCCAACGAGATGTCTCGTATGAAACCCGTGAGTGTTCAGCTTCACCGGTACTTCCTAGAGGGTTGCTGCCCCAATTGTCTTTCTGGTTGTCCTTCTCTCCTCTCATAACTTTACTTTTGTTTCTCTTGATGTATGTCCTGTGTTGACGGCCGTCATATTTAAGGATGATGTAGGCGCGCTCCTCGCCCGCGGACCGTCAGCAGGACCACAGTTCGCTATCCGAATGCAAGCGATGCGCTGTGTTGATAGGTGCAGGAAATGTAACACGTCCGTGTGCCTAAATGCGCACAACGCCATGTGCATATGCATGGAGGACTGGAGGTGTCGCTCCACCCATTCTTAAACTCAGCATGGAGTGATGTGATTTGTAACTTTTACACCTCGGTCATCTTACCGTCTAGAAAAGAGTTGGGTGGCCCCCTGACAGTTCTGGAGGGGATGGCGAATGGAAAATTTCTTCCTTTGCCAGGCAGTCAACTGGCTGGGAACAGGCAGACATGCAACTTCGCTTGTAATTGGCTCCATGAATATATATATATATATATATATATATATATATGTGTGTGTGTGTGTGTGTGTATATATATATATTATTGAACGGCCACGTGTTGTTAAACAAACTTACATATGTAAGTGGGAGAAGCATGCATCGCCAGCGTTGAGGGTTACGTTCTGGAGAAGCACCATGTTTAGCAAAATAGCGGCCGACGAGACCAATATCTTATGAAACATGGGGATTGAGGGACCGCGGCGTCTGTTGACATTTGTCATAGCCGTTGCTGTCCGTCCCTTCGTTAAATACGACAAATAATATCAAACACAACATATCGATGTGTGTCACCAAGGGCCCAATCAGCGGTTTTAATCTGAAAAGCAAAGATTTCATTTTTCGTTGTTCATTATTTACATTCCTGCCTCAATATATGTGGATTTTGTGATCTGGCAACTACCGGCTTTTACCGACAATACGTGGAGAGTGAGTCGTGCGTTTGGCAGTGATGATACAAGTGAATGGTCACTGATAATTTAAATGTGTGTGTCTTTTAAAAGCTCTACAGATTGTCCTCTGCTTTAGGATTATGTATTGCTTTAAAGCATGGAATGACAGCAGTTAATCCTTTAAAACCCAGTGGTCACTATATGTACCGCCAGTTTAACATTCAACAATTCCACGTTCTGCCCACACAGCTGTATTTATCTGTTTTGTGTGGATCTCAGAACAAACAGCGTTTATTTCCCCATACAACATTAACTGACTGATTTGTATAACAGAGACTGAGTGTGTTTACTGCGCGGTACGCACTGAATTTTCGAATAAAATTTATGTTAATGTTTTCTTCATAGGCCGTGACATGGGTCAGGCGGTCATTCCCCGGGCTGTCACCCCGCACTTCCCCAACACCCACGCTCATCTTCATCCACACGCTGCTCTGACCAGGAGGACAAAGGGGTCAAGCCTGGGAACCTGAAAATAGCAATGTCTTTTCGGAAATCGTGGAGCGTTCTGTAGAAAATAACTTTCGCTTTTAGCCGTTACAACAAGTAGCGCCCATTTTGCTTCTCGTAAAGTGAGGCCTGTAGGCTAACAAGAAAGATGAGTCGATATTGAATTGAGTACGGAACATGGCGTCTAGATATTAATTTTCCTATGAGGCGCTTGTAAACCTTTTGTATAGAGACAGCGGGTTATTGAGCACTGCCATTAATGATTCATATCTTAGCAACTCCACTGCCACACCTACCCCAACTCCTAAATACCGACCGAATGAAGTGCGCAGGCCTGTACATCGCACAGGAATAACTTCACGTAACTTCAACTGAAATTAATGTGCTTTTAATTTTCAAGCCCAGTCATAGTATTGTAATGTAAGTTAGCCGCACGGGATGAAAACTCGCTCGTTCTGCTGCTTCCCTTCAGTTGTGACCACCCTTACTGTTCCCTGCTCTACATTATGCCCTCTCTTGACGGTTCTTAATAGCAATACAAACAGAATGAATATGACCAAAATTTGTTTGCACTGATAGCAATGTGCGGGTGAACACTTCCGACGTCCTAAGGGCAAACGATATAATTTCAAAAACCCTGCACTCTGGTCGCTATTCAAATTACTCTTCATATATTAGCCTGTCTTTAAGTTAATGAATAAAATTGTGCACCTGTAAAATATTAAGACAGTCAGTTGACGGGAGCTGTTTGTGTCGTCTTGAGGACCGAGTGTATTGTAAGAGAGTTTTCTAACGCTTGGCATTGGACAGTTTGTGTCAGTCTAGGTAATTGTGCAGGTGATACTGTCAGGTAATTGTGCAGGTGATGACACTGTCAGGTAATTGTGCAGATGATGACACTGTCAGGTAATTGTGGAGGTGATACTATCAGGTAATTGTGCAGGTAATACTGTCAGGTAATTATGCAGGTGATACTGTCAGGTAATTGTGCAGATGAAACTCTCAGGTAATTGTGCAGATGATGATATTGTCAGGTAATTGTGCAGGTGATGATACTGTCAGGTAATTGTGCGGGTGATGATAGTGTCAGGTAATTGTGCGAGTGATGATACTGTCAGCTAATTGTGCAGGTGATGATACTGTCAGGTAATTGTGGATTTGATACTGTCAGGTAATCGTGCAGGTGATACTGTCAGGTAATTGTGCAAGTGATGATACTGTCAGGTAATACGAAAATTTTACTGCGTTTTTATGTTTCCATATACTTTAAACTGAAAGAGGCAGCACTCGATCGCACTGTGTGGGGAACTGGCTGTGGTGCAGGCTGTGGACCTGCCGTAAGAAAGGCTATAGAATGAATGGTATAACCAATACATTAGAGTGGGGCAGGGGGGGGGGAATAACTGGATTTTCGACAAATTTCCAGTTGCATTTTTACCGAAGGAAGTCACGTGACCGTTTTGTGGCCGAGTTCTTGTACAGAGCGACTGGCGTCTAATGTGAAGTGTTTTGATGTACTGCAATCAAAGGTGTAAAGACGGACGGAACGTACATTGTCGATCGAGTAGGTGGGAGAAAACAGACAGTCGTGCTGATCGAAGTGTGCCTGTCTGTGTCACGCACACAAACACACGCACACGCGCGCACGCACACACACACACACACGCACACACACTTTTCCTGTGCACTGTGGCTAGACATCCTAATGTCAACAATAAATTCTAGGCCAGACTTCACGACGTCTGCTGAACATTATCTGCCCATTAAAAATACCATAAAGATTTTGCCTCTGAAATACAGGAACAGCCGACCTTCATGACGTAACCCAAAAGGGCTGAAAATGAATGACATATAACACCGTACAATTAATGTCTGCTGTATATTGGTCTAGCAGAGCCGTACTGGCGTTTATAGTACATTCACTGTTAATGATCCGTGTAATTGCGCGCTTTGAGTCCGGGTCTGACCAAGCTTCTGCATCAAACGGAACGACATAACTGAAAGTACAGAAACACAAAACAAGGATAAAACGTCACATTTCAAACCAAGTTCCCATTATCCTTTAAGAAGCTTCAAATGTGCAAAAATACCAACACGTTTACTAAGGGTTTAGGTCTTCTCGAATGTGACGCCGTGTCAGTAAGCGTTTCCCGGCTTTTCGAAGAAACGTTGTGCCCTCATATTCAGGGTCAAGCAGGCTGTTTCTCGAACTACTTGACCCGTCAGCTGAAGGAACCACGACCCTTCGAGGCCCCGGGAACCGCTTACAGACACGGCGTCACACCCCAGAAGGTAGGCATCTTCAACAGCAGCGCTGTGACTAGTGTCCAAGTGTCATTTCATACGGCCCTACAGTCTGTGCGGCACTGCGCGTTCTGATGTTGTATCGTTAGAGTTAGTGTATTAGCAATGATTTGCTGTTTTGCAGCAGCGGATGTCTCTGATCTTTCGATATGGTATTTGCTGCTATTCGCTACACGACATCGCAAATGAAACTGGATCAGAAAAATGCGTTTTGGGCACGAACGCTTCGACACTTCTTGTGTGCATGACCTGCAGCGTCGTAACGGCTTTACGATTAGGAGCGGAGGATGGCAGTGTGCCTGGCCTTGATCAATTCATCCATAAATTCATTTGATCCGCATTTAATATTTAAGAACACTGCCGACTACACAGTGTTAAATCTGTAATTGTGACTTCCTGTATTTAAGTTGTGGGGTGTTCCCTTGTACGCTCCATAAGACATGCCAAATATTTTTTTGGCCAAAATTGTGGCCAATCTGAGAATCGAGTATGTGCGTTTGAAAGACTTGCCGTGTATTTGTAAAAATTACACTGATATGACGGTACATGCTGAGAAGTGGCTGGTAGTGGCAAGCACAGCACACGAGTAGGTGATCGTAATCACAGTGCATACTGCTGTGAGAACTAGTGTCGTCCTTGAGAAGAGTGCCGCTTGTTACTGGCGATGGGGAATTTAAAAGTGGCGGCGAGATTTAGTGCTTAGTTTAGTGTGTAGAAAACAAAGAAGTAATGAAGAGGAAGTTTCGAGGAAACACCAAAGTTCGAGAATCAAATGACGGCACTTGCCGGACGACAGTGGCTCAGTCGCGTCTGTTTTGAGGAAACTGAATTATTGGAAAAGTTGATGAAGGTGCTGGTGTGTGTGTCCTGGCGCAGCCGTTCGGTCGGTCGATCGCAACATCTGGTTCACGCTGCAATATTGGAATGCTCTGTCAATCAGAACCACAACGTAATCACTCCAGTTTACCGACGCAACACTCAGTCAGTGTTCTGGTGCACAGTGAACAGTTGAGGTTCAGGAAGAGTTTTGATAACTTTTAACCCACAGGAATTCTTGGGGGAGATGCTAACATCGGATGTGCAGATTATCATCATGGCTGACTGAATGCAACGTATCAACTGACGGAGTTCTGATTGTGTCTAAGGAGAGACTCTGAAGGAAGCCAGGCTTTAAACAATTCAAAATTAATAATAATAATAATAATATGAACTTCATGTTCCGTTTCAACGCAAAATTTTATGTAATACGCGACTGTGTGTATTTATGTATTATGTACATATGTGTATATATATATATGTATGTATGTTTGTATGTATGTATGTACAATATGTGTGTTTGTATGTGTCCGTCAGATTATTCACCTTTTAATCATTTGGCAGTTTTTCGTAAACTTCAGTATTAACTCGTAAATTCAACGGTAAATGTGGGCTCCACCCTATAGAACTCTTTACTCAGCCCACACAGCTGTATTTACGTGTTTTGTGTGGATCTCAGAACAAACAGCGATTATTACCCTATACAACATTAACTGACTGGTTTGTATAACAGAGACGGAGAGTGTTTACTGCGCGGTACGGACTGGATATCTATAGTTGTAATGCAAGTTATTCGTAGCCCTCGAAGGGCCGAGTGCAGTGCAATGCAATGCAGTGCAGTGCAATGCAGTGCACTTCACTTTGTTTGTTGCTCCAGTTGCAACAAGAGCTTCTCTGTTTGCAAATAGTCACTGTGTGGTAACTCATCTGAATAATAAACAAATTGAATGTCTCCACATTATATTGCCTGTCGGCAGCCTATGTCCTTCCTAACGTTATAAAAAGTCTTAGTGGTGAGGAAGGAACAAAAGAACGATAAGAGTCAGCTGCAGGCATTATCCTGCGGAATGAAATGTTATTGTCACTGTTTGGCTTACAACCACAATCGAACACCTCTCAAACAACATTTAGTGACCTACAGAACTACAACCGCCAATCCTCACTTGCTTCATTTAGAAACCAATACAAGCGCCGTGAGCAACACAGCCCAGAATGCCGCTCTTTTTTCTAGGAATTCGTCTGAAATTCAAAATAACCGCGACGGTATCTGCATGAATACCAAACAGACAGACAGACATACAGACAGGCCACCACAACTGAACATTTACTTGAAGTCAGTAGAGGGTAGCGTAGTTGGAACTTTTGAATTATGCTACTGGAGAAATGGTCTGCCTAGAGTCTGTGTTCACATACACAGTAACATGACCACATTTGTCTTTTAAAGGCGTTGCTTAAAGCCGCCGTCAATTTCCTAGTTTTTGTACCGTCGGTGCTGCGTAAATCAGTGATGTACAGCTTTGGGGTAATGAGGTAATGATACTCACAATGAAGAAACGGCGTACTCGGACAGAATCTTGTCCCAGTGCCATTTTTCCAGCACAAATTTCACATGGACTGGCCTGGGATTGAACTAGAGATATTAAAGGGAATAATAATAATAATAATAATAATAGATTAAGTATATTCAACACTGAAACAAACGATATAAGCACCATGAATAGTAACAACAGAATAGCTGCAATACTCTATTCCCTAGGGACATAGTTTGTCTCAGGAATATAAGTATAAATACACTGCATAAATGAGATGATGATGATGATGATAATAATAATAGTAGTAATAATAATAATAATAAGGGAGATGAAGTGAGGGGCGCTACATTTATTGTTAGGAGGAGTGATCAGAAACGTTGACTGTTGTGAAGGTTCGTGTCAGTGCCCGCTTGTCCTTCTGATAAATGTAAGTTGGAAACGAGGTAAATGTTTGGGATGTGTAGAAGTTTGCCTGTTGGGAAGTGGACTGTCAGAAGCAAGCAGCAGAGGAAAGAAGATGAGAATTTGGGCTGAATTTTGTGTTTGAAGGGCAACGTTGTGATGCAATTGTTATCACTTTGAAGGGCTGCGTTTTGGCGAAACCTGCTACATGAAAAATCTCGGACGAAAACTCAGAAAGTCCATTACTCATTGTGAGGTATGTTAGAGAATTAAATGTACGAATACATCCTGTATAGTCGAGGAAAAATATCATTTTTCCTTACGTGCTGGAGACTGTGTACAAAAATTTATTTCATGCCGCGCAGTAAACACACACCGTCTCGGTTATACAAACCAGTCAGTTAATGCTGTATACGGAAATAATCGCTGTTTGTTCTCAGATCCACACAGAACACATAAATACACTGTGTGGGCTGAACGTAGGATTGCTGAATGTTAAACTTTGTGGAATATACAGTAAGCACTCGACTCTAAAGGCTCAATTAACAGCAGATGTATACACGGATTTACTGTAAAGAGTCTGGTTGTTCAGACCCGTGACCTTAACACAAGAGACTCATCAAAAGGCTATCTGAACGTGGCTGGGAACCACACCTTGGGTGGGTGCTCTACCCTAATTCGTATAAATCCCATCATGGCGGTGCGTTTCCCTATAAACTGATTTTCACTAGACGTTAATGAAATGAATTAGCCAGTTATACAAAACAGCGTAATTCCATTACTGTCAGCTTATCACAGCTCTTGCCACTCCACATGCAGTCCTTGTAAAGTTCAGCCAGCATCCGTTTTCACATTTAATGCACGACTGTAGGATATTGTCGCTGTTTGACAATGCTCTCACCTTTTTCCTTGCACTGATATCAGCATGCTGATAAAATTATCAACATGCTGATAAATTTCACTCTGTCAATATTTGAAAAAATTGTGCTGCTAACCTCCTTCTTAAAAGGGCCCTTAGTTTCCAGTTTTGCTAAAACGATTTATTTCCATTCTTGGAGATATCTGAGGTTCTCACAGCGGTATTGCCAAAACTTCAGGCTGTGTTGGATATGTCGTCGTGCTCATGGGCGACAATTCCGACGTTTCGAAAATTCTCAGTATCGTCAACTTGAACCGACACGGCGTCATATTCCAGAAGACCTGAATACTCAGCAAACTCTTGTGAGCAGCTCAGCTTGACCTCAGTAACTACTCATCCTCCATTTGACCATTAGTTTCACTTGGCGGTCGTAGTAATTCATCAAAAGGCTGTCGCGATCCAAGTTTGGGTCGCGACCCTACACTTGTGTATCGCCATTGTAAAGGACCTACAGATTAAAATCGTCGTGAAAAACGAGACTAAGGCACTACACATTTTCCTTTCAGATTTTAACAAACTGCGTTCATTGATTCGGGTCCTTTCTAAAGTGACTGATTCAGAGAACCTGCTGTGTGTTGCGACTGGTGAAATACCCTTTGAAATACCAGTAGAAACACGTGACATCGCACCATACGTAGCTGAGATTTTCACAGATAACCGTTCGATTGATTCACTATTGTAAATTGTAGCCCTTGAGTGGTACCGTTGTATCGCCGTGCTCTGAACTGGAGACTGTCTGATATGAGGGCTTGATGAACCGAGCTTAGCGAGAACCGTAGGCGGGTGCCCATCTGCCGACTGCACTCGACAGCGGCCAACGTATCGCAGAACTGGCAACTGTCACCAGTAATCATATGTTGTTAGGCTGGTTGTGCCTGGTGTCTGTGTCTCCTGAAACAACGCAGGGAACTTCGTATATTCTGGCTCGACCGACGCGTATTTGACGACAGGACACTAATATATGTTTAATTGCCTGTTGACAGTAACACCGGAACTGACTGGACTAGTAACTAACGTTACTTGTTAAGTAACAGTAGGTACTGGAGATTCAGACTGTGTCGTGTGCAGGCCAGTAGCCAGGCCATGAACACAGTGTTTGCAGTGGCTGCATGTATGTGCACACGTTTGTATGCTCTATTATATATGTAGAGTATATATATAATGTATGCATAAGCGTAAGAAGGGCCTACCTCAAGGCCACATAAACAACACTTTAACCGTGTAATGCGTTCTGTAACAATCATCAAAAGTCCAATACACACACAACATTTTGACAATGATTGTACTTACGTATCAGAGTGGTGTGCTTTGTGTGTGTGTGGTATCATGCAGCGCCACATTATGCAGAAGGCCCACGATGCACTGTAAGCTTCTGGTCCACTGCAGACCGAAGGGTTCCCAGAAGTGTAATGGCCTGTAGCACTCCAGCCAGCACATCAACTTTACAGTCATACCGCATTCTCTACGTGTGAACCTATTACATGTCTATAGTTCGCTGCTGGCGCTGTATGTCAGTCTTAACAGTGTCTCCCTTTTATGGATCGGCTTCTTGGAGCCGACTTCTAATCAGCATATTTGGTGTTGATATTTTGCAAATTCCCAGTGGATGCACCCCTGGTTGCAGGCTTCGTTTTTTGACCGGACTGAATTATCACGTGCCCTCCGTGACGTACGTTTGACAATAACGCTAATATACATCATAATCGGCATCATTATCATCAAACTCTGGCCTGATGGGCCGTTCCGCCCTCAATACAGCAATCCAAAGTCCCACTAATGCACATCCTGTGTTCCTTCTTCTTGCTGCTTGAGCCCTGATAGGTCGTTTGACCAAAATGTCTGATTTATGTTCTACAGATAATGCTGCTGATAATTGATACTGTTCTGTCATTGTTGCCGAATGTACTGACAGCCGAGCTTTATGCATTGACAATAGTCATATAGGCTGCTGTGTGTGTGTTCAGGTACAAGGAAACCAGATAAGACAGTAGCTATGTGCAGATCAGCTGATAGTGCGAATGCAGTTGAGGTGATGATGCAATAAATACGGACTACATTGCGTCCGATGAGACATGATGTTCCGGAAAAGCAGGCAGGGGGAGGGGGGGTGCGAACTGAACTGTCTTGTTTGGGGGAAGGACAGATGTGGGCTGTTAGGAACACGGAAAATTTCTTGGTTAGCTTCTCGAAAGGGTTGCTGGATGGCAACAGAGAGACAGTCAGGTAGGTGTCTTGTTACTTTGATAGTGAGTAGATATTGTAACGTGAGCAATTATTTGCGTGAGATAAATATTTGCTATAACACTGGCTGTGCCTCCTTTGTCGGCTCTTATCACTGTGGATATTGCAGCCGAGTGGTGTTGTGTGCTTCTTACATTGACTATGAACCGCTGTTGTCATGCGGTTCCTTCCGCATGTTATCAATTGTATTTGCAACGAAATGTCGGGTGAATCTTGTAGTTGCTTGTCCACATGTCTAATGGCATTTCCTGCATCTCTAATGAGGGTTTTGAGGTTCTGTTTGGATTACTTGAACGTCCTATTGCGTCGCGTCTAATTGCAGCACTGCAGTTGCCACCTGTGATAGACGTCTTTGTTATATCTTCGTCTGATACGTCAGTTGCAATCCTGCTATCAGCAGCCAGCACTTCTCTGCCACTTCTAACTTTATATCTGTTGCAAACTTGTTCATGTAGATAATTTGCAGTGTCTGTATTACATTTTTCTGTCAGGTGTTTTTTCTGTGTAGAGTTATTCTGCCATTATTAATTTTCATAACACGATGGTGAATATTGTGCCTGGCGTCAGAATTAAGCGCTTCGTTTGTTCAGTTGTTGTGCGTCTCCTCAAAATAACTTCAGTCGCAATGCCATACTAATTCTCCAGCTCGACATTGCAGCGATTTTTCTAGAAATCGTTCCGTGTTTTTATGGAACCCAGGCACTGAAAACGCACGTCACTGGAACTATTCTAAACTGTCTGAATCCAGACTATACCTTACCACCATATTTCCGTAGAATTAGTTCAACATTATCCTCCAATTTGTAGTTTGGAATGGCAAGTTACATGACCCCCTTAGGATTTCTGAACAAATTTCTTCTAGTATTTCTTACTTACCACTACAGCGCATGTCCAACACGCCAACCCGCAATCAATCTTTGTCAAAGTTTAGGGGAGGAGGCAAAATAATTAATTTTCCTTTTCCGTAATTTTCTCGGTTCCCGTGCAACTGCTGTGTTCCGTTGCTTAAGTGTGCCTAAAGGTTGTGGTCCTTTCCGAGGCCATGTGCACCATTTGGTAGCTTGTTAAAACGGCTCCTTAAGAATTATTATATGGGAATATGTAGATGATTTAACTGGCTCAAGACAGGGACAAGTGGCACGCTCCTGTGAACAAGGTAATGCAGCTTCAGATAGCATGCAATGTGGGGAACGTTTTGAACAGCAGAGGAACTTCTCAATTAGAGAGACTTAGCGATCCTTGTATTGCTGTTGTCTGAGTTCCAAATATCCTTGCCAGCAGTTTATTCTCGCAGGCCCCCCTTCTGGTGCAGAAACACACAACAGCTTACAGCCACATTAAATTGCAAAAAAAAAAATCTGTTTGGTATGTTTTAGTGCTTATGTTCTTTGCTGAGACTCAATTACGGTTGAATCGTTTAGCTCTTTTAGGATTTGTTTTGTTTGCTCCTTCCTGCTCGAATGCTCTTGTTGTGTTGTGCCTGTAAAGCAGAGGTACTTAATCTCTCCGGTAGCACGTTCTCTTTGCAAACCGTCACTAATTCCGCAGACACCCTCCTCAGAATAACGTCAACTCGCTGAACCACTAGTTAAAACTAGCGATACTCTTTGTATTTGCGTTTGTACAAGTAAGATTGGCTCTTGTAACAACTTCGTTAAGTCGATGTATAAGTTTCCTAAAAAAAGCTATTATTTTCGGAGCAAAATTAGAAATAAAACTGAGAAAAAAAACTATAGGCAATATTATGCTACAGTGCTGAATATACATTGTGTTGCTGCATCATTCTAGATAAACAAATTCTGTGCTATATTAGGCTACAAATGTACAGTATAAAATATTTTCCTTCTGACTGTAAGACAACTAAATAATCACTTGGACCTCATGGCGAGTCCTCACGGAGTCCTATGGGTCTGAAGACCACAATTTGGAGACCTTTGGTCTAGAGCAATGTGTCTGGCGTAATTGGCGTGTAAGGATGCAAGGAGCAAGTCAGAATGTCAGGTCCATAAATTGAGTAGGAGCTGAAGGATTGCCGATGTCCTGTCTGCAACACGTCGAGACAGATGAGACAAACAAAGGAGACACTGGAGACACAAACATCGCCTAGATGGGCCCACCTCACACAGGCGGTCGAACAAATGCAACCGCGTAACTTTGCTGTGTCTTGTCGCCCGTCAGAAAGTTGCAGTCTGCGACAGAGAGATCGTGTTGCAGCTAATTGTTATTATTCTGAGGCCATGTTCAGATGTGAAGATATAGCTGAATGCTAGCTTAGGACAATGGCAGTGTTTGTGCGTGTGTCACACGAGTGAGTGCTCGCAGCTCGGTCTGTTTTGTTTTCTTGACAGTTCGCATTAAGTGAATTGTGACAGAATTTGTTCACAATAAAAAGGGTACGAATTTTTAGGAAGTTCCACAATTTGTGCTAAAGGGATTTTCCCGACGTTTCGAAGAGACATGGTGCCTCCATCTTCAGGTTTACAGAACCTGATTCAAGTGTACAGTAAAGTTCACCCCAGAACAGGCCACGGAGGCTCACAGGTGCAATACAGGTGTAGCTGTACTCTTCCTTGAAACTTGGCGCTGGATGCGGTTGGGTGGTCATCGCCATGCCCCGGCCGCTTTACCCCTGGTAAAGACCCAGTACCCATTGTGCAGGTGGCTGGGTGGGTCCCAGGGCCGCTCTGGACCGGTGCGGAATATCTCGCCCCCCCCCCCCCCCGGGATTGGATCGCCGGTCAGTCAAGCCCGTAGCGAGTCGCTATACTGACTGAGCTGCTAGTGTATGTTGAAGTAACTGGCGGAAGGAAAATATCGGTTATTTGTGAAGGCTGGAGGGAAGTTTGTTAAATCAGAGAGAAATGCAGATACGGCCTGTACATGGCTGATGTTAGATGGCAGTTCGAACAGTGGCTGTCTGCTGCATGTCCAACACTTTGAGATGAGCAGCAGCCACACTGACGGTGGTGAAGTACGTTACTCCGAAATGTCGGAAGAAAACTTTTACTAATCTGTATAAAGGCCCAAATGGCCATCATTTGAATAAGTCTGAAAACGGGATCAAAAATATTTGTCTTTTGGATATGACCTTTGACATGCAAGTAACGAACGTAAAGGTCCCTTGTGACCGCTGTAACGGCATACAAAGGCAGCAGAGTTCCAGCTCTACTCATTCTTAACCTCGGCACTATATACAGATGAGTGGTTAACTTCACGCCCCGGCCACTTTACACTCGGAGAATAACCGGAACCCCCTATTCAATAGAAGTCTGGGTTGAGTCCCAAAGTTAGTTTGGACACTTTGGAGGATATGTAAGTGTTTTGTCGCCACTGGCATTCCAACCCCGTACCGTCCAACCAGTAGCTTAGTCACTAAACTGACTGAGCTACCGCTGATCCTGTTAGAAATAAGTTCTTTGGGATTGTTATAAAGGTCGCTTGATTTGGTTTTGTGGTTGGGCTGAAACTAAATCAGCTTCAAGTTAATTACGCACGATTTGCCTACAGAGGAAGGAAGATTCGTGACTGTGTCGTGTTTGCTTTGGCTGGCAGCTGTACGGGACATCGAAATAGAAGTTTCAAATAAAATTTGTGGGACGCGATGGCTTTCGCGCGGTACACGGCGACTTGTGCGGCTAACAGACTTTGATACAGTCGGTACATTTCAATTTATTTTCCCGTCAAGCACGGGTTACCGCTCAGGTTGACCGGTACGGCGCAAAACCGAATGTATCACGTCAAATTTGATTCTGAACCCAGTGCGAACCTGACGAACTGTGTGAAGCAGTTTCCTTTCTTCCCACGGCTGTAAGCTACAATGCATTTTCTTCAAAATGTCATTCAAATTCTTTGAGAAGTTTCGGATTTGAGGCTTGTGAACATTTTGCATTAATTGTATCTACTTTATGAGAACGTCGAATGTAAAGTAATATGACTGTGTTTCGAACCATCGTGTTTCTAACCTGACTTAGCTGAGAAAAAAATCTTTGATAAAAATGGCTTCTAGGTTTGTTTGCCTCAGCGACATTTGGTAACGGTTAGCTACACAGCAGATGTCACAAAATTGTAAAAACGATCGGAAAGACGCTCACTTTCTGTAAACAAAGGTGCAGTACAGGGCACAGCGCAAAGTTTTATTGCCTCAGCGAAATGTCGGTGTCTCTGGCGTAAATTACAGCCCAATTTGTGCTGTTGTGCCCAACATCTACGCGAATATTCCGGCCGCAGCCTTCACACATCACCCCAACATTTGCACAGAGACGATTTCTGCAATTCATTTGGATCGAGCGTAGGTAAATGAACATTATTCTATGTTCTGATTATGCACAGTCCGTAGTTGCAGAATTATCCAACACTGGAATTCATAGCAAATAATACTGCAATATCTTATATTTATTGGGCCGTGCATCATCTTGATAGTTGAATAAAGAGAGACCAACTTGATGTCACCTGCTTTATTATTTCATTATTTACTGCTCAACATGTTTCGGATGTTAATACATCCATCCTCAGGAGCTTGGGACTTATTTGTAGAGTTATTTCATGGGTTGTATTGCTCTGGTTCGATGTGTGTTGGTGTGATATCCTTTTGCAGGCTTCAGCCTGCATCCGGATACCAAACCACCCCAGCCAAACCACACCGTAACACCAACACACATCGTACCAGAGCAATACAACCCATGAAATAACTCAACAAATAAGTCGCAAGCACCTGAAGATGGATGTATTAACATCCGAAACATGTTGAGCAGTAAATAATGAAATAAAAAAGCAAGTGACGTCAAGTTGGTCTCTCTTTATTCAAATACTGCAATATTTTGGGTCTCCATGAACAAGCTCCGGCCCACATACGGAAGGAAAGTGAAAGCGCCATCATTCACAGTCCAACTGTCACAGTCATTTAATGACAGCCAGATCGTGCTGCATTTTGCGGCCTGACATGGCCTACTGCTCGGTGCAGGCGTTCTCTCTTATCTCCGCAATATTATCTCCCGATATCACAGTTTAATATCGGCAGCTGACACATTCTACGTCGTAAACAAAACAAAGTCAAGAATAATTTGCAGTAATTCCAATAATTTGCAGTAATTCCAATAACCCCAGGAGCTACGCAACATTGCCAACGGAATTTGAAAAACGTGTTTATGTCTACAAAGTGGAGGCTGGAACAGCAAAATACTCTCATACTTCGCGTTTGCGGGTTCGTACATCGTGGTTTCGGAAATTTGCGCGATCGCTCGGACCCTTTATTTGTGAGGGGCATCTGACTGTTGGACAGCTCGAGACGAATTACGTGATGTCGACGGAGCTGAAAGCAAAATAAAGAAGCGGCAGACTTTTTTTAATTAGCTAAGGAATTGTTAACTTCCCCAGAAGGAATCTGCTGCCAGGAGACAGTTCAGTCGGTCAGTTAATTAGTTAGTTAGTTAGTCGGTTAGCTGATTAGTTGTTTGGTTGGTTCGTTAGTTGCTTCGTTTTTTAGTTAGTACTCGATGCATCAACGATTAATAATTAACTCCGTGATTAGTCCGTTGCTTACGTACGTAAGTGGTTATCGTATTGTAATTGTTGTAGCATTACACTGAATTTGTTTCGATTGAAAACTTGAAGCCTTCTTCAGGGATCCAGAATTCCCTGGAACGCTTGACGCTTGAAGATGAGAGCACCACAGACTTTCGAAACGTCGGTAACAACTCGCCCAAAGACACACGTCACAGCTACCAGTTGCTTATTGGAACGTTTAACCCTGCATGGCCGCAACGCACGCGTGTCTGTCACTTCCTATCATTGGTAATGGTAAAGCAATCATTAGGGTTCCAGGCCTACATACTGCTACTCATATCTGTTAGGATTATGTCAAACGGGAACCGAGCCCGCGACCTTTCGATTTGTAGCGCTGTGCCTTAACGAACTGCGCCACCGCCTGCGTATATTACAGTATTGGGCCGAATCGATTTTGTCGACCAGCGGACTGGTAACTGTGACGTGAAAGTGATTCATCCTTGCACACGGATTATAGCACATAACGCACTGCTGCTTGATCATTTTGATGACAGGGTGTATTGGAATTCGAAGTCAGTAACTTGGCGTAGCAGGTCCTCTAATTACTGGACTGTACGTTATTATTGTTGATATGCAAACGATAACATAATGTGCTGAATTATGTGATGTTGTAAAACGCAGATCGGTTATCGTGTCATTAGAGCTTCGTATATCAATGTCCCACCGTAGCCCATAATTGAAGAGGTATCGAACGGGCAGTGAGCTTAATGAAGAGCGAGCGACACTCTGAGTGTGTGTGCTCTCTAACTTTATATTCTACATTTGAAATTGTTACAAGGCCATTCCACTGGAGGTAACTTCCAAATATTAATTTAGAATTCGATTAAAAAGAAAGACTCGATGTACCAACGCTGCATTCTCTCTGCATAGTTTCAGTTCTAGTCTGATCTGTATGTAACAGAGGCAATGAGAGTGCTAATTGTTCAGTATCATATCGTTACATCAGCCATAAAGACACACATCTAAATGGCTTTAAGTGGAAAATTCCACTTACAAATTAACAGGTGTTACTGCTTATACAAGGGCTGTATATATACCATAAAATTATACACTACCATCCAAATAAGTCTGAACACAACTGCAAAATGGCAAAAGAGTGTCTGTCCACGCCATGAAAGCATATACGGGGAGTGGAGGCACATCTCCACTCGTTCTTAACCTTACTGCTGGATGGAGGTTAACGGTCAACTTCAAGCCCCAGACGCTTACCCCCGGAGAAGGGCCCCCTACACCCATTGAATAGGGGGCTTGATGGTCCCCAGAGCAGAGCTGGACTTCGTGGAGGAGAAATAAACCTCTTGCCCTAGCCGGAAATGGAACACATGTGATTTCGCAAGACTTTCATTGAATGTGATACGCTAAGAAATTGAGACAAAGGGATGGTGGTGGCGCATTGTACTGCTTCGTTTCAAAACCCTGTGCAGTTCGGACCCCAAAATCGCAAAATGTTACTTGACGTAATGGATGAACCAGCACTGCCATCTGTGCGACTGAAAACGAGATCTGAGCGTTTGGTGTGTCGTTCGCACGTGAGATGTCTCTGTGTATGCAGTTTCACTTCTTGACTCCCGCGCATGCTACAACCGTGGGTACGGGAACGTAGCGCAGGGAGCGGCAAAGAAAGGAGGTGGGCCCTTGACAGATATTGAATGGCGTTTTGCTGGTACTTTATACACAGGAACCACGCGCAAACCTTATAAATAACAATCAATATGGCCGTGAAAGTAGTAACATGGCGCTTTCTATTCACTTTTGCAAGCCACTTCGATCACCTGTTGGTTTGCACGTGATTAATCGGACAGTCTGTTTCATGCTGTATGCTCTCCATGTGGCAGTGACGGTAGGCTGTCGACTTAACACAAACGTAGGCTGTCTGCTGGTTCACGTAAGTTTATATCACACTTGGGGTAGCGCAGTCAGTACAGTGACCATGCTACGAACTGGACAGTGCAGGTTTCGAACTCAAGCACCCACAAGAGAATTTTTTTCTTGCATAAAACGTCGGAACCTGCTGTGGTGCCCACTCAGCCTTCTATCAAATGGGTGCAGGGGTTATTTCCCGGGGGTAAAGCGACCGGGGCGTGAAGTTAATCACTCACCTCAAACTAACCCCGAGGCTTGCAATGAGTGCTCCTGTACTTTCAGCCCCACTGTGTAGGCTGAGCCTTCAAGGCCTTGACAGGGCAAACGTGTAGGTGTGTTAGCTTGTACTGGAACAGGGGACACTGTCAGCGAGTGCGTGCGGCCTCTCAACAGCTGCCGTCACAGTACACCGTCACGGTACGGCGTCAAATTACACCGTCACAATACACTTTACAGTACAGCGTCACAGTACACCGTCACAGTACAGTGTCACAGTACGGCGTCAAAGTACACCGTCACAGTACACCGTCACAGTACAGCGTCAAAGTACACCGTCACAGTACACTGTCACAATACAGCGTCAGAGTACACCGTCACAGTACACCGTCACAGTACAGCGTCAGAGTACACTGTCACAGTACACCGTCACAGTACAGCTTTACAGTACAGCGTCAGATTACACCGTCACAGTACAGCGTCGCAGTACACCGTCACAGTACACCGCCACAGTACACCGCCACAGTACACCGTCACAGACACTAACAGAAACCACAATTACTTGTGTGTCTCGTGAAGTTTCGACCAAGTTTGGTCTTCAAAAGGGAATTTCTTTAATTAAATGGTTTATATAAACTGTTTACACGTGACGTGTCGTGCACCAGCGACTAATTAAAAACGTTATTTGATTTATTTTCCCTGCTGTAGCACCGAGTGTGTAGATCATAATGGGGGAAATTCCTTCAGGAATGGAATTTCATATGCAGCTGAATTATAAGAATTGTAGAGATGATGAGAAGAGCGCCAGGTTGTTTGTAACGATTTGACGCGTGAGAGTGTTTTGCGTGAACATTTGGTGTTTCCTTTTAATTTTATGAAATTCGTGGTAATGACCAAGGTTGATCGAAACGTGTAGAAGAGAGAAAGACAATATGGATATCATTCATCCTGAAATGTGTAGTGTGACGGTGACCACCGGACTGCAGTTCTGTATATTCTTTACCCTTTTAAAGCCCAGTGGTCACTGTACGTACCGCACAGCGGTCGCTATAAGTACCACACAGTGGTCACTATGTGTGCCACTACTTTAACATTCAACAATCCTACGTTCTGCCCACACAGCTGTATTTATGTGTTTTGTGTGGATCTCAGAACAAACAGCGATTATTTCCCTATTCAACATTAACTGACTGGTTTTTATAACCGAGACAAATTGCGTTAGCAGTGAGGTGCAGAATGAGTTGGTTGTCTACGATGTATCTTGGTTTCCTCGTTAGTTATTAAGTTACTTGTGATCAGTTTTGTCGGTCTCTAGCAAGCTACGTACTGTAGGGTGCAAACCAAATATTCCCTTGACAGCAACCACTAGGCCCGTGTTTCCCCACCGCTGTACATGTGCAGTACACTGATGCTCATTTCCATATCATGTTAATGGACCTGTTTGCATGACGCCACTTCCTGTCCATCTGACCCGCTATTCCAGCGTCCCACCGGTTGATAAACACCGTTTTAAATCGTCTGTAATGCCAGTTACTTGCGCAGACCGTAGTTACTTCAAATTTACACACAGTTAATTACACAGACCTGATGTTAAGGCTCCGTCTTTTTTATCACACGACGCCAGGACGGGGCCAATTTGTTGCTGTTTGTGTCACAAGTGTTAACCGCATTGAAGACTACGACAGAGAGACAAGCCGTGCAGTAGACGGAACTGAAAGCGAGGCAGAATTATGAAATATTTTTTTCGAGTAGGGGGGGGGGGGAGGGGA
>Ga0123352_10003920_pt1 | contig 21759 bp, 9 predicted proteins | sample TergutLab28metaG_FD_89700 | JGI IMG/M metagenome (GOLD analysis project Ga0123352, IMG submission 89700) | Labiotermes labralis P1 segment gut microbial communities from Petit-Saut dam, French Guiana - Lab288 P1 | ecosystem: Host-associated > Arthropoda: Insects > Digestive system > Gut ...
TGAGTGAAGATCTTTTTGGGCATCCTATCCTCCTCCATTCTCTCTAGGTGACCTAACCAGCTTATCCTTTTCCCTTTTATCCATTTTACTATATTTTCTCCTTTGCTCATCTCTTCTAGTTCTCGATTCGTCCGACTTTTCCATTCTCCGTTTTCATATTTAGCACCATATATTCTTCTAAATATTTTCCTTTAAAAAATTAGCAGATCTCGTTCTTCTTTGTTTGTCAACGTCCATGCTTCCGCTCCATACGTCACTACCGGTCTTATTAGTGTCTTATGTAATATAATTTTAGTAGCTCTGGATAAAATTCGACTCCTGAAGAGACTTATAGCGGCAAAATAAGTTATATTGCCGGCCAAAATAAGTCTTTGTATTTCTTTCCCCACGCTATTATCATTACTGATTAGCGTATCCAAGTATATGAACTCGGCTACTCCTTCATAAGTTATACTATTTATGGTTGCCCCTTTCACTGATCTTCGGGATGGGGACGCTGAAACTCTCATATATTTAGTCTTGTCGGGGTTTATTACCAGGCCTCTATGGAGTACACACTTTCTGTGTACCTAGACTGTGTTCTACTTTGGCCTGATGATGGCTGTGTTACAGCCGAAACTTGTCGCCTAGAAGGTAACTATAAAGTGTTGTCATATTATTGATTATATATGTTGTGTTTTAGACTGTAACAAATATCATATTTTTATTACAACACAACGGAATGGCTCGTATTAAAAGAAAAGTATCTGCCTGTGCCGGAAATGAATTGCGGTTTTCTAGTTGTCTAAATTGTATTTTGTCACTATCCCAAAAGGCAGACGCACTTTGAGTGGGTAAACGTTTGTCATTATTTGGCTACGTGTGTACTTAGTAATTTATGTGTTTTGTATGTTGAAGACAAATATTCATGTTTGTGAGAAGAAGCAAAATAACCATTTTTATATAAAAAAAGAAATTTAGCTGTTGGGAATTATAAAGAAAGCAGTGAAAATAACAGACAGGACTTAAATTTTTACATTCCAGCCCCTGACGCAGCTCAGCTGGAATCTAATGTGTATGTTACATTGCAAAGTTCCGCGTATTCACATATTTTCACCTGCTGTTGTTCTATCTTACCGGTCTGGTATGAATTTTACCCCTGAGATACTTTCTGTTTCTACCTCGAGTTTGCGTGTTTGTTGTGTGTGTGTGTGTGTGTGTGTGTGCTGCTTTCGCACATTTTCATTTCCGTCTCTTGAAGAAACAACTTGGTAGGTGAAGAGAAGCAAGTGAATTACTAAAAGTGAGTAGCATAAAGAGTAAGGAAAAGCAATGTAAACAGCGAGACAAACCATCAGCGTAGGTCGTTGATGCACAAAACCTGCAACTGGCAGTGTTTTCTTCCTTTACAAGTTTAAGTTTTGAATATGAAAATTTCAGTGTTATGACGAGTAATTATGAAAAAACTCGTATTCCGTCGCATTCTTCTATTGCGTTGTCTTCCAAACTCTCAAAAAAATATTTTTGTTTAGGTTTTATGATCTTTCTGTCCCAAAATTAAGCGAACTTTGTTACTTAGTAATTTTGCAATTTAGCGTGAGGGACGTCTGCGTAGAAGGTCATGGGATCGAACCGTGCTCGAGTCTGGACATGTAAGATATTATTGTTTGTATCTTTTATGACAAATCCGTACAGTAGAGCGTGTACACATTTTGAGAAACAGTATGTTTTGTGTTCCCCATATTTCTAGCGACAGGGCTGTAATCGAACGTTGGGTGTTATTCTCCAAGCTGTAAGTTCCCCGCGTGGGTGTTGCCAGTATCCTAGCAACTGTGCTAATGTAGATTTTCTCCGAGAAGTTGGTTTTCTCCATGTCCCAAGAGCGCCCTTGTTTTGCATTTATTTAGGGCAAGTGGGTTTTAGACGCGATTGAAAAATTGCAAAAAGCGACTATTAGCTTCGCCATGTCTGTCTGTCCGTATCGAAAAACTCGATACCCACTGGACGGATATTCGTGAAATTTGATACGTATTTTTCGAAAATATTTCAAGAGAAGTCAAGTTTCATTAAATTCTGACAAGGCTAACAGGTATTTTACATGAAGATCAATCTAGATTTTTGATCATATCTCGATCAGTTCTTCCTAGAATGGGAAATGTTTCATACAAAATTCTTTATTTTAAGCTTTCGCCGTGTTGTATATGTAATATGTTTTCTTTTGGGTAATTCCCCGGCGTCTGAGTTCTAATAGTCGACGTTTCGGAACCCTCTATCAGTTCCATTTTCATAGGCAGGTGGATGAAGTACTTCATCCACCTGCCTATGAAGATGGAACTGATAGAGGGTTCCGAAACGTCGGCTATTAGAACTCAGACGCCGGGGAATTACCCTAAAGAAAACATATTTCATACAAACATTGTAGAGAAAATAAAAAAAATACACATTTTATGTTTAGTAAATTTTTTCGAAAATCGTGTCGTTCACGAGGTTGTGTGGAAAAATGTGGTAGAGTCTGACAGGCCACAGATGACAGTATGGCACTAGCGTATTGAATGCTGGATACCAAAGGCCACAGACACGCACTCGGAATATATAATACTTATTGCTCTTCGACGGCAACAATGGTTGCATGGGCGCACCTCATTGTTACGTTGTAGCCAACGTACCTTGCCTGTCTTGTTACTGTATCCAGACGACGACGTCAGTTGAGGTTTTAGCAGTTTCCAAGTTTTCCTTCTTCCTATGAAGAATATGTATTTACACATGTCCGCTACTATTATTAGTTCCAGGGATAAATGCATGACGGAAAGACGGAACGGAGGCACACTGTGAATTATACAGAGACTAGGAGGTTGGCCGGTATAAATGACAGACCAGCAAATGAATGGTGATAAAATACTTTTAATTCGTAGTCAACTGAGAGAAATATTTGATGCGGAAAGATAGTGTTCTCTGGATGTAGAGGTGCTTAATTGCGCAGCACGCCTGAAATGATGATACTGCTCTGACGCTCTGTTTGGGAAGGCCTCTTTAATACGTAACGGTTCGGTTAGTTCTAGGGTATTTTCTTTACACTGCTTCGTATTCGAAATGCAGATACACCGTAGAAATAATAAAAAACTGCGATCCCTGGTGACATCACAGGCGTGTACTGTTGTACAAAGTGTGAGTCAGCCTACTCTCTCGTCACTTTGTTCCAGGTTGTGACTCATTCACGAACCAAGCATTGTTATGTATTGGGATTATTACAACTTTTAGAAGACTTTGTTGCCTGTTTACGGTGTGTTTTTCCTTTATAACCTTGATTTTTGTCCTGCCGCAATGTTTGAGTTTATTTGTGCTTAATTTGTAGGAATGTTTATGATTTTGGATAAGGAATATTGCACTGCTAGCTGTAGGCATAGTGTCGCCTAGTTGCTATTATTACAGTGGAAGCTGCATGTCGTTCCTTAAAGTCCTGCAAAATAATTGCCTTAGAAAATATTTCACATTTCTTTGAGGTGTACTGCCATGCATTACTTCAATATTTTGGAAATATCGCTCCATTTCGAATGTTCTTCAGCCTTTCTTATCGCTATTTCTCATTGTAATTAATTATGAATTTCGAGTCTGGAGTGCCATTACACTTGAGAGTATATCAGATGTAATGAGAATTACTTGGCTCAAACTTTGAAAGCCAAAAGCGCGCTCACGCACGGAGGCAGCTTGCGATTTTAGAAGCTCAAAGTTTTCCCCAAAACTTGGAGCAGTAATGTGAGTAGGATATAAGATGTTCGCAAAGCGCAGAACCCGCGTTTCTTTTCTGTTAGTTTCTTACTTACATATTCGTGTGTCTCGCGCTGTTTGCTAGAGTTTCTCATTGTCGTGTGTGATACAAGTTGTCTTCCTCTCTTTGGTCTGACGTTTATATAGAAGGAACAGTAAAAGCTGAACATCTGTCTGGGCGTCGGGGATGCGAATGAAGTAAGGTTGCAACTTTAAGCCTATGTCATGGCGCTCAGATTCGTGTGTTGTAAGATGGGTCTGAATTCGAGCAATGGTTCTGAAACGGGATATGCGAATTATGGAAGTTGGCTGTAATTAGACGAAGAATTACGAGTACCGCCATTTGTTAGGAATGTGTTGTTTGGGCAACACGGTACAGGTCTGGCTACCACAAACTGGCAAGTTGTCGTGCTTATGTTAATGAAGCTATTGTCACTCTACCTGCATTAATGTACATTTTGCGGATGAGGCAGCGGAACGAAATAACGAGGCTCTGATTGTGATCCTAGTTACTACTCTTACAGAGTCTTTGATGTCTTCCGGTGACAAAAATGATCTACACTCGCTGAAAGTTGAGGAAAAAAGTATGTTTAGCTTATAACTGCATGTCTGTAGTTTCCTTAATCTTTAGATCTGCGATCTGGGGTAGTGATAATAGGGATTTAGAGCTATCTAAATCCGTAGTTTCTAACCGTAGGACTCGGGCCTTCAAGGGGCTGCCTGTTTTCGTAAAGGGGTCCGAGATATTATTACAAAAGCCCTGGGGACTGACATAACTTCGCAGCAATTCTTCTTCTTTCCAATCAGTGCTTGTTTTCCTCCATTATTCGCTGTTATTAATATTGTACTGAACGAAGTGTGAATTTATTTGCAAGGGCTGGGAGATTGCATTACGTTTTTCTCATTATACGTTTTATTAAATGGTGGAATCTAGAAGCTCAACTATTAAATTGTGGAGTTCACCCATTTTTCTTACCTTAATAAAAAGGGTTCCTTATGCTCGAAAATTTTGAGAGCCAGTGCTCTAAACGACGGAAGCTTAGAAAGCATATCCGATGAGCTGCCTGGCGTACAAACGCGTAACGGATATTACGAGTATTATATTAATCAAGGTCACGTTTTATTTTGTCTCAGGTAACAGATGATTGCATTCTAATAAAGACGAATGTAAAATATCTTTGCGTAATAATCATTAGTGTAGCTCAGTCGGTATAGCGACTGAAGACGGGGTGGACGGTCCGGGATCGAATCCCGGTGGGGACGAGATTTTCCGCCCGTCCAGACCGGCCCTAGGGCCAACCCATCCTCCTGTACAATGGGTATCGGGTCTTTTCCGGGGGTAAAGAGCGGCCGGGGCGTGACGCTGACCACTCACTGCCTTCTAGTGCCGCGGTCATGGAAGAGTAGAGCTATACCACTACCCACCTTCTGGCCACACCGGGCCTGTAACGGGATCACTTTACCTTTAATAATCGTTAGTGTCAGTAGGAAGTGTCTCTCCTTTTGAGGTTTTGTCTTTAAGTCTTTTCCGTGGAAATAAAATAAAGACCAAAGACAGAAGACAAAAACAATAAAAAATAATATTTCAACTTGCAAAAAGTTGTCAATCTTTGTCAAATATACGTTTGTAAAAGTGCAATTACTACCACAACTCCGATTTTTACAGCATGTGTATTCCGTAAGATGGTGAATTAGTGGATAACATATATGAGTATGCTATTTAAAGAATTTTGTATGGAAACCGTGACAAAAAGAGGGGAGTTTTCCTATTGAGTTTCCAAGGTATATTTCAGTAACATTTTTGTAAAGAAAGTGAGCTATTTATAGAAAGCCTATGATTCAATTAGGAACGAGGTCTTGTGTAATATTATCATTGGGTCTGGTATCCGTAGGAAACTAGTGAAGCTAATAAAAAATGTATCTGAATGAAACCTGTAGCAGAGTCCGATTAGGCAAACATTTGTCCGACATGTTTCCTATTAAGAATGGTAAACAAGGGGATTCTCTATCGCCATTCTTTTCAACTTTGCTTTAGAGTGTGCCATTAGGAGGGTTCAGGTAAAACAGGATGGCGTGAAATTAAATGATACACATCAGCTTCTGGTTTATGCTGATGATAGTAATATGTTGGGAGGAAGTGTACATACTGTAAAAAAAAACGCAGACCCTTTATTGCTTGGTAGTACGGAGAATGGACCAGAAGTAAGTGCTAATAAAACTAAGAAAATGGTCATGTCTGGAGATCAGAATGTAGGACGAAGTCACAAAATAAAGATTGATAATGGTTTCTTTAAAAGAATGGAAAAGTTAAGATATTAGGGAACTACCTTCCAACGAATCGAAATTTTATTCAGGAAGAAATGAAGAACAGATTGCAGTCAGTGAATGCTTGTTATCATTCGGTACAGAATGTTTTGTATTTCAGTTTTCTATCCAAAAATATGCAGATTAAGATATACAGAACTATAATTTTGCCTGTTTTGTAAGGGTGCGGAACTTGGTCGCTCACATTGAGGGAGGAACGTAGGATGAGTGTGTTTGGGAACAGGATGTTGAGGGGAATATTTGGACCTAAGAGGGACGAGGTAACAAGAGACTGGAGAAAACTACATAATGAGGAGCTTAATGATCTGTACTGCTAACCAAATTTTGTTCGGGTGATCAAATCAAGTAGAATGAGATGGTTGGGGCATGTATGGATGGAAGGGAGGTGCATACAGGGTTTCGGTGGGGAGGTCTGGGGGAAAGATACCACTTGGGAGATCCAGGCGTTGATGGAAGGATAATATTAAAATGGATCTTCAGGCAGTGGATTGGGGGTCATGGACTGGACTGGTCTGGCTTAGAACACGGAGAGATGGCGGGCTTTTGTGAACGTGGTAATGAACCATTGGGTACAATAAAATGGGTGAATTTCTTGGCTAACTGAGAACAAGGATTTCGTCTCAAGAAGGACTCTGCTGCATGGAGCAAGTAAGTAAGTAAGTAAAAGTTACGACAATCTTAAGATAGGGTCTGATGCTATCGACGCAGTACTTTGGACGCCGAATCCGAAGTAAATGGGATGAGAGGTAATGGAAGGGATGGTTTGTTAAGATTGTAATGAACATAAACATTGGTTATTTTGTGTGACTGGCTGAACTGCTCAAAGACTTTTTTTTTTTGCCTGGATTAAATTATATGGAATTTTACTGAAGATAATTGTGAAATTATGTGACAATGAAGTTTTGCTGATGTCTTGTATGTTGTTATGAAATTACATTCCTTATTCTGTTTTAAGAATGGCGATGTATGACTGCAAAGTCAAAAAAGTTTTCCCTAACACCATCTTTAAAGTCCGATGTGTTGGGGACTTGTTTGGTTTCATATAGTCAGTACGTAATTTGTTCGTACGTGAATATTTGAGCGTTTGTAATAAATTGCCTTTTTCTTAATTTTAGTTACATGGAATTGACTTTTCCTTTTATTCTCAAGTCCAATCAAGAAAAATTTGTGAGACTACGAATAACATTCGATGGTCTGAAACTGGATATCATCTTCCAGTGTACGGTAGGTTAAAGTCTGTTCGTGTAGTTGTTTTAATGTTATTATCGTCCACACTGCAAAATTTCATGTAAAGTGGGGCAGTTGGAAGATTCCATATAGTTGCGGTAACCGGAAGCACGGAATTAATGACCGTAAATTAAGCGATAAGAGAGTATAAGAGAGCGAGTTGTTTGTTTGTTTGTAAAAGTAACTTATATTCCGGTACAGTACCCACTGACAGTAACTTAGCCCTTTATGATCAATATATGTGGTATATAATTATAAAATTATATAGTCATACACAGCTCTACATTTATTAGAAATATTATTTGTATTTCTAGCCATATGTTTCGGCTCATATATAAAGCCATCTTCAGGCTAGTTTTCGGAGTGGTTTATATGTACAATTATTGGTGTTTTGAAGGTTACGAGATCTCTATTACAAGTACCACTCCGAAGACTAGCCTGAAGATGGCTCTGTATATGAGCCGAAATATGTAGCTAGAAATATAACTAATACTTCTAATAAATTTATAGATGTGTATGACCATATAATTTTATACCACATATATTGATCATATAAAGCACAATGGGGATGCCTCACTTGAAAATTAGCCCTTTATATTTCTGATTTAGAAAGGGAAGAAACTATGATGTGAGTATTTATATATGAGCTTAATTTTACATGCTTGACACATACGAGTGTTCATTTTGTTTGTGACGCTAAGGAAGAAGACTTGCTGGAAGTGATTTGATTAAACATAATACCATTATAATATATCAGGTTCTTTCTTCATTACATACTAAATCCTGAATGTTTCAGTCCTAGGTCCGGCCCACTCAAACATCTACTACGAAGATCTGATTTTTAAATAAGTACAAACTGAAGTGCGTCGTGAATTAATAATACATTAAAAATTGACTGGAACTCATTCAAAATAAGAAGCCGATTTGAATATTTAGATCTAATAGGAAGGTAGTAGCACACACACACGGAATTTTTTATGAGCATATAAGAGAGTATGAGGCATAACTGGCAGAGATGAAAAATTTATAATAGGAAGAGGAGAATTTAAATAATCCATTGTGATGTAGGCGTAGATTGCAGGATAATATTAAACTATGTATCCTGGAGAAATATGGTAATGGGTTATGTGTATGTGCATCACACTGGGAGTGGTAAAATTGTACTGTTAATTTACGGATGCTACAACGAATTTGTCCGCTTTTATGGATTCATTTAATTGTAACAACAAAACATAAGACTGTGGAGAATAAACGAATACTGTAGCAACTGATTTAATTTACAAGCGGTATTGATAATCTGTAATTGTTCGTTCGAACAGATGAATGAGCTGTGCCAGACGCACATTAGGTTAACTGCACATGGTAGTCAATCCCTGCTGAACACAGAGACCTGCGTAATTAATTTAACTACCAGCTCTCTGAAGTAAATGGTTATAGTAATAGAATAATGACTGCTGCATCCAGTTTTGCTAATTTTCTGTGTGGTGCAATATCTCGTTGTAAATGACGAATGTATGAAACAAACCGAGTTTTTTTTGTGACAATTTAGATTAACTTACTTTGTACAGGTAAGCAATTACCAATCTTTTCCCTTCTCTAATTGTTACTGAGTTACCATTCTTGGCCGATGTTATGGTAATAAGCGTAGCGTATAAGATGAGAATAATAACAGTTCTAAGGGTTAAGTAGCTCTCGCGATAAAAGCAGAGATATTTTAATGATTACACCACCGTAATATTTTTACGAGTCACGTAAGTGTATTTCAGAAATGATAGACATCACACCAAAAATTTCGCGCAGTTTCCATGTTATTGCCATATTTTAACCCTTACCCTGCTAACGTGGAGAATATGGTGAGTTCTTAATAATGCCAGCAGATGGCAGATGGGATTTAACTCGGCGAGTGAAGGTTTAATAGCGTGTTTACGTAATTAGTTCAAATAACATTTGAAATCTACTTGGCGGTCTGGTTTCGGTATACACAACAAGCTGCTTCGACAAAACATCGGAGAATATTTTAATACTTAGGCCTGTTTCAGTACTGGAGTCTACAAAGCGAAAAATAAAACTTTCTGAACAGTAGATGCCAGAAGACTCAAAAATAATTTGCATAATTTGATTTTATTGAATTACAGTGCAAGATAATTTTAATTTTAATTTACCGTTAGTTTTAAATATAACTTTTTTACAGTGATATGCAGGAGTAATGCAACGAGTGGACTTTGACTGCGTCGCCTGATGATATTACGGCCGTATCGAAACATGTAGCAAAATAAGGCAATAAAGAGGGTTGTAACATGTAATGAAAATTTGTTATAAAAAGCGACATGAAGTTTAAGTATTTGGTACTGAGAACGTTGGAAAATAAACGGACAAAGTAACTGTCAGAATGGAGGGGCATCCTTCGTGTAATTCCCTGTATTTCAGACGCGAAGTTTATGGACATACATCAGCGATATTTTCAAGCTCTTATTAAATACGGTCTTGAAAAACACGAGACCATGTACTTTATACCGAAGTTGGTTCTGATTACATCCCACCCTTACATACTCATACTCGTCTGGTACAAACCCACAGCCGTATAAGCATTTATAATACCATCCTCCCTAAACTTCTCAATTTAAGCTTCGTCGCCGACCGATATAAGTGCATCATAGCGCAGATGAATTCAATCAGACCCCATCCGTAGTGTATATAAATTTGTAGTTCTGTTCACCGCACCATTCGATTTTTTTTTCAGTGCTTGTTAGTACGTTCGGTCCTGTTGAATTAATTTCAAGTCTTATGTTTTGTGTCGTATCATTGGGCGAGTAGTTTCAGTTATTACCGTTCCGGCGAAACCTCGGGGCGACTCGCCCAACGACACAGCGTCACATCTCACAAAACTAAAATTTCAGCAACATCGCGGTTGGAGCCAGAACTCTCGCACATACAAACAACTGAAATATCATTTCTCTTTGTTATTGATATATGATTTTTCCTTTATTCTAGGTTCTGAGAATATGGCATTCTTCTGTATTTCTTTTAACAAAAATACAAGGAAAATGTGAAATTTGGGCGGTAATTAAAACAAGAAAGATTTGTGAAGTGGAACATAAACCATGCTCGTGGATATTTTAAAACTGTGTTTTTAGGAAACTCTGAATTGTAGAGAACTTCCCGCAATATGAATTTTACAGAACTGTACTGTGAAGATGCACACTGGGTTAAACTCGCTGATAGCATGCTTCATTGGCTTAGTTGTTTCAACCCTGATGATTTTTTGACGTTTTGCTGACCGTGCATCTCAGTAGTTAACCAACTTGATGCACAAAAGTTTGTTTCACAATAAGTTTTATTTCATGCCTCTAACGTTTCGAGCACATGTGCTCGAAACGTGTAGAGGCATGAAATAAAACTTATTGTGAAACAAAATTTTGTGCATCAAGTTGGTTAAATACTGAGATAAACCCTGATAATATGTCGGTCTGGTGGAAACTGGATACTTCTTGATTCGTTGAATGAAAAAAAAATCTGGCCCAGTTATTCTTAACTACGGAACTGGGCACAGCTCTTCTTCATCCATGTAGACCATGAATAATAATAAATAGTAGGTAAATGCACCTTTCCTACCTTGAGATAACACTAAGCCTGTTTCCACTACAAACACCTATCTGATTACGCTGTCATACACTCTTTAGGTAGAATGCAGTTTTATTGAAGGTTACTGGAGGCGGTGTCTTTAGTTACCACTGTTCATTAAAGATTTAACCACGACTAAAGTTCGAAACGTCCTTTTTATAGTGATCACTTGGTACAACAACTAGCAAGGTAACAAAGTTTGCCCAAATACTGGGAGTTTTAAAGAAGACTTATAAACCAAATTTGATCCAGAAATCTTCAAGAATTAAAGTATATAATGCACTGGCTCTCCCAATTCTATATGGAAGCGAGATTTTAACCCTCATACAAAAGGATAAAAAACGATTGGCACCAATCGCGATGAAATGTTTTAGGAGAACAGCGGTATACACACTTTTTGACCTCAAAAGGAAAGAAGAAATTTTGGAAGAGTTGAAAGTAGAACCAATTGACGAAAAACTGAGAAGATACAAATCAAATTTGCTACGACATGTAACATGACTGTACAACAACAGGATGCAAAAAGTAATGCCGAATTATAGACCAACTGGACGGAGACTAGTTGGAAGACCTCTGAAGATACTAATAGACTAGGCCGAAACAGGTCTATCAAGGCCTAACTCGTGCCGATTGATGATGACGATAATGGTGATTTTGGTGGTGGTGGTGATGATGATGATGACGTTTATGACCAAAAGAAATAAATAATTGTAAGTATACGACTGGTTTCCACTGACACGTATTGACACTGCGATGTAGCACTACGATCCATACGCTATGGGATATATTACTGGAATCTGGAATGTGAACACAGTGAAGCGTCGAAATCATAACTTGGGTTCTGTAATTTGAACAGTCGTTGTGCATAATTTATTTACGAGGGGCGAGGTAGCTGAATTCCGAATACTTACTTTCACGTTTGAACACAAATTTTTCCACCATAGTATTTTTACTCGCTTTCAGTAGTCATACTCGACTGTACGGTCCATGCTAATGAATACTGCATTATATTTCTTAAGTGTAAAATATGCACGTGGGACGTGACGTGTACTCCTCAGCTTTTTACGTACTTTAAGGAATTCTCTTTCAAAATAAGTAAGAAAATATATATAGTAAATGACGTAAATTGAATATGCACTCTATACACGATTGGGCGAGTGTGTACAGAGTCCTTAGTCAGTTCAGTGGCGTGGCAGTTGTTATTCCCATTGTGAATACTGCCTAACAACCGAACGTATCTACTCAGGAAAATTAACCTACGGTTTTGAACGCAGCACAAATGGTTGGCTCAAATTTACGTGTTTAGTAGACATACAACTGAAGAATACGAGTATTATGAAATTTCGTATACAGTTTATGTGAGAAATTCTGAAGACGGAATAGCATTTCCTAATATACGCGTAAATGGGTGGATAAAGTAATGGTTCGGCAGCCATTTTATTTATTTGTTGAATTGTACTATAATTTGGCCTGGCAGTTAATTTGGTTAGGGAGGATGCGGAAACTTTATAAAAATTCACTGGTGCATTAACGTAACTGACTTACTGTTTGGATAATGAAATGCTTGTAACAGCTGTGTCACAAAGCGTAAGTCTGAATGAGCAAGAAAAATTTTGCATATTAAAAACTAGCTTTCCGGCGAGCCCTGAACAATTAATTTACGGAAAATTTAATACTATATTACTTATTAACTTTTAAATTTTCTTCTATTTTATTGTAGTTTGTAATTCGCTATACATTTATATTTGTATAAAAGTATTACTCATTGGGTTGAAATGAAGTCTACGTTTTTGGTCTTTTGCAAGCAGCCTATAAATTTGTCATCAATTGGAAGTAGAAAACTACTTTAACTAATCTTGTTTAAAGTACTCTTAGGGCAATTCTAATATTTTTCTCTACCCCAGGACAGGTGTCGATGTAGGATGAATAAAGCTCAGTTTATGACAGATTTATTTATTCGTAAAGCCGGGAGAAAATCTTTTCCTTTTCACGTTGTCCTTAAGATTTCCCCAGACCCTCCTGCGTCGTTATGATAATATTAAAAGACACATCTAGGGAAAGGAAGATAATGGACTGCGGAGGCATTCTTGAGGCTTGGTGTGGCAGAATTTAAGCGAATATCAATTATCCTGTAAATTAAATTATTTTCCGTAGCACATAGTTACGTGTATTCATACTACAGAGTAAATGTATTAAATGATAAAAGTGTACTTCGTTTCAAACTCTGGATGTATAACCTCAGAATGTCAGTCAGATATGAAGTTCGACACGTAAAACAATTGCTGACTCTTGGGAAGTATTTTAAACAAATTTACAGTTCCAAAAACTTAACCGCTGTTGAAAGAGTTCAGTAAGAGCTGATTAACTTATTAGCAGAAACTGAGAAAATTGTAGTGTGAAGGTACTGCAACGCGTTAAGCAGTAACTAGAACCACGTAACAGCGTACTTGTGTTTGACGCTGTTAATATTCTCGTATCTGACCAAGAAATTCCTGGTCTTTATTCGTTGAATCTCTTTCTGCCAGTTTCCCTGTTAATGTGCTTTAACGGCTGGACTTCGGAATCAGAATCGCGCAGCTCACGTCCGGTATACATGGTGATTTCTCATAAGTCGTCCTGTATCATTTTGTGATATGGTGTCTTGACAAAGCTTACTCTATCCATCGGTAGTAGGTTTAACTGCTCGAGAAGTGCCGTGTGTTTAGAGAGCGCTTCACCGAAGCAAATGTCGATGGGGGTCGTGTCGGCTTATGGTAGAATCGTCCAGAACCACCGCACTGAATACGTGCTTGGCGCTGAATGACTTACTGTATTGGAGTCAGACGTCTCAATAGACAGTAGACTGTGTTCGTAAAATAGACTGTTACATTGTCATGCATGCTTCACCCGTCTTAATGCCATGTTCGTGTCTGTAATGAATTAACTAGTTCCTTGGTAAGTCAGTAGGAAAGGTCATGCCTCCGGGGTTACGCGGATCTCGTGTTAGCGTATTAAGCACCACCCGGCAGTAGGTTTCCTCCACGCCCCAGGAACGCCCTTGAGTTGAGCTTTCCCAGAACGATTGATTTTTACCGTCTCCCAGTTTCGTTTGTAACAATAACGCCCGCGTATTTCCTTTCCTAAAGAAACATCATAAAAAACGGGAAGTTCGCCCTAGGAAAGGACACGAAAGCCCTGAGGGGTAGTAGATGTAAGCTCTACTCTTTTCTTTAACTTCGGCGCTAGATGGGGCAGATGGTCAACGCCTAACCCCGGCCGCTGTGCCTCCTGGAAAGACCCGGTAGCTGTTGTATAGGAGGCTGGTTGGGCCCCGTTGGCGGTCTGGACGGTTGCGAAAAATCTCGCCAGCACCGGGACTCGATCCCCGGACCGTCCAGCCCATAGTGGGACGCTATACCGACTGAGCTATCCCGGCTCACCTAGCAACAACATATAGGCCAATATTATTTACGCATTTCCGACAACATTATTATTTTCAGATACTGCTACTACTAATACCGTTGTTCTTTTCATTGTTAGTAATAGTTAACATTATTATTATTATTATTATTATTATTAGTAGTAGTAGTAGTAGTAGTAGTAGTAGTAGTGGTGTTTTATGTTTCGAAGAGCTTATTAATACAATGCAGATACTATGTACATTAAGTTTGTCATATAAAACCTCAAATTTCGCCTTGCCGCCATATTTGAGATTATTTGGTACTTGATTTGTAAGAATGGGTAAGAATGGTGATAAATTTGTAATACAAAATTTTGTACTGCTGACTGTAAGCATGATGACGCACTGCTTATTATTAGTTATCTCACATTATGAAGCCAGGAGAGGCCGGTCATGATATTGAGTGTCTGCGGACTGGCAGACCGTGTTTCGTTCTTACTAGGAACATGTTTCCATTCACGTCGGATTCACTTCCAGACTAACATCACAGCCCATCTAGTTTCATACTCAGTACATACAGAAGGCTGTGTATATTATAATTAGTACCGTCAATACACAACATATATAAAAACCAGATGCTTAATTACAACTCGGTTAAACTTGGCGACGTGTTTCGGCCATTAAACGGCTATCCTCAGGCCAACTTAGAACAATGTTGTTAAGGTACAGTCAAAATTGTTATGAAATGGGATCCCATAGTTTACATTATATCAAGTTGTATCACGTTTTGATGTAAACAGTGGGATCCAACTGGATAACAATTGTGACGGTACCTTAATAACATTGTTCTAAGTTGGCCTGAGGATGACCGTTTAACGACCGAAACATGTCGCCAAGTATAACCCAGTTGTAATTAAGCATCTGGTTTTTATATATGTTGTGTATTGACGGTACTAATTATAATATATATTGATGATACACAACGTGATGACCCCCCTTCAAAGAAGGCTGTGTGTTTGCACGGGAGTAAAGCAGATGGGCTGTGTCTGCAGTTGAAACCGTGTTATTACACAACATGCCGTGTTATTACACAACATGCGCACCAGTCAATCAAATACGGGTGGTGATTGACGTCCGAAATCGAAACGGTGTGCGGAAAACGAAAGCTTCCAGAACTTTCGATGGATGTTAGAGTGTTAGCTTACCGTTTGGCGCTGGAATTATTTTTTTAATGTTAGCACATCCTGTAAATAAATTTTGAATAATACAGGAACCAAATATGTTAGAATTATGAAACAAACTGCATTTTGAAGAGGAAAAAACGGAGCGTATGTACCATGTTTAAAATATTCAGTACCTATATTTGTTGAATAAATATATAAAATGAAACTTTAGAGGTTAGCGGTGCGGTACGACCCCTACAGGGGTCGTTAGGCGTCAAAGGGTTTAAAACGAAATTTCTAAGCACTCCAATGTTCCAACACAGCCTTGTACCCAGTTTCCAACCTAACGACGTCACATTCTACTGCGCTGGAATCTGGATCACTGACAACGTCACGTCTCGCAAAATTGCACGAAGTCCGAGTTACAGTATGCTGTGACATATCCTCTGTTTTGTCTCAGTTGTGGATCTACTTTAATTACTTTCACTGAATTCTCGTGTTATAATCAGTTTCCAGGTCATCAACCATTCAATAAACAAGTAATGAACTAATTACTTTTGTACGAAGACGTGACAAAATGCAAAGAGCGAAATTGTAATTGTCCATTTCACCGTGGATTTTGACTGCATTGTCTCCAAACTTCATGGTGTTTTGTCTTTTATTATACGTGGTTGGAGATTTTATTGTGTTTTAGTGGCTGTGGACGTCTGCTGAGGAAACGTATTCTTTAAATATTCACACTGCGTTCCAAAAGTATCGCCTGCCCCTCTATGGCGAGTGTATTTCTGGTATGAAGCTCTTCATACGCTGACGCAGTGTTCCTCCGTTAAAGCCTCTTAAAATCGGGGTTTTACCCAAGAACGTGAAAAGTGAAAACTTTCGTTTTGGAGATTTTCAAGGATGAATTAACTGAAAATAGTTATTACCTTTGTGGGACGTAAGAATGGGCAAAATGGAGAACGGGGCACCCAAAGACCTGATGGGATGACACGTTGAAGAGAGTTGCAGCAGAAAAATGGGCACTGCGAACAGCCAAAAGCTGGTGCGAGTGGAGTACACTCACACAATATCCTTCAAAACTACGTCTCTAGGATTAGATCACCTAGCGATAAAACCCTTGCGCTCTTCCTGGTTCCACCAGAAGGCCGTTGCTCTCGTGGGATTAGTTTGGCTTATTTATTTATTTACTTTATTATGCGTTAGGTGTTAAAAGGAATATGATGTTAATGTGCATATGTGTTAGTCCGTATGGATGTTTCACTTCTGATACCGCTTATTAACTTCCGAAGAAGCTTACTGGGGACGCCTGACGTCACTGTAACGTCGCTGTTGCTTCCAGTTCGTATTCAGAAGGTCCCATTTTCGAATTTCGTCCCGGCGAACAGTTGTCCATACGGACTTCTGAGATCATCGTCAGTCAGTCCGGAACTCAGTTAAGTCTGCAGTCACTTTCGTTTCAACTCTTTATTCACCATCGCCCGACTTTAGGACGCTGTACATTTCTGAACTCACCTATCTTCTGCGAGTGGTGAACCACAGACGACGTCTTCAGGCTCTCGTGATGGGACTTATACCTTATGGGATAAGTTTATTCTGACGTTTCGTAGGAAAATGGTGCCTCTTTCTTCATGTCGACTGAATTAGGAGCGCCGGGAAAAAATTCTTTTACATTTCGTATGTTTCGTGTTATTTATTTTCAAATTTAATAGGATATTCCTGCCGTTTTTCCACATAGTCCATGCCAAAATTGAGGTATTTTTCACATTGTGGGAAGAGCTTTCATATTATCTGCTGATAGAGATTCTTGTTTTTATGTCAGCTGCTGTGTCACGATTGTTTCCACCTTGCGATAATCCCTAAATGGTGGCCGCCAATGTAGTGCTTCAGCGCTGCAAACAGACCGTAGCGTTATCGCTCTGCTCGTCAAGATGCAGTAGCATTTTACCAATAGTCTGAGACTTGTTCACACAATAAGCCCAGTAGCTCTTAACACATAACTACAACAATATTTTCTCAAGAACACTGCAGTGTCGGAGGTGTAATTAGGGACGCCTTCCCAGAAGCACCTCGTGGCAGTCGGGTGCGTTCAAATGGGGCATGCGTGATAGGGCCGCCCCTTAGCTGTCTAACATCCTTGGTTAAAACCGTGTCCCTAACCATTTTGACAGAACTCTGGGTAGTGAGGGGATTTGACTCCTTCGGGAGGAAGCGGTGTCGAAGGGTCTGGAGCCCCTGTCGTCATCGACATAATGTCACGTCTTCACAGCTATGCGGCGTTGCTCTGCTTCCAGGCGCTGTTTTATGCTGCACTTACGCTGCTTGTAAGACAGCAATCGGCACTTCACAGCTCGGGTGAAAGCCAGCCAAATGTCACTTTCTGATTTTGGGCGCGTTCGTACGTCAGGAGATGGAAATGATCAAAATTGTATTGGACTGCAGGAAAGGAAATCGGAGATATCCTTTTAACTGGTGTGGGATAGAAAAGAAGAATCGATTGTTTTGACGGCCAAGTTATGACCTCTTGAGAAGAAGGACGGGAGCTGAAGGAGCTGTTTCCTTTCTCGCACTGAGTGGGGTGGAAAGAAATGAACTGGTTCGCGGTTACCTCTGGGGAAGGCCTCGCGCCGAGTGCCGGTTTTCTGGTTGATCCTGCCAGTAGCCACACAGTTTTGTGAAAGACTGAGCTGCATAGGGCACATTACGTCAGGTGTTACCTTGGATGTTATAAATTTACTTGTAAAGCTGGTAATTCTAGAGCGAATGTAGCTGAGTCAATGTACCACATAGCCTGTTTAATACAGTTGTAACCGTCTGCTTATTATATTCCCCCCACCCCCTCAAAAAAGGTGTATTTGTTACTGATAATTGGAACTACGTGTTCAAAATACAACCTTATGTACCACTGTTAGCTACCTCTATATGCGAACTTAGGACTAGGTTTTTATCCGCGGGCTACAATAGAATATGTAGCATAGAGTTGTGAAAATACGTTCGAAATTAAAGCAGAGAGAAAAATAGATAGAAATGGTACTGCCAAACGAAGCCAAAAACCAACATACCAAAACTGATTTGGAAGAAACACCAAATAAACTTTACACATATTCCTGCACATAGTGCATCAAAAATTCGGCAAACCTTCTATAGCACTGTAACTTTAATTAAAAACGATATATTTCCGCTCTTTTCTAGCTCTTGCTCCAAGATGTATAAATCACGTAAAATAGATCATATTGGATTAACAGCGGAAAGAAGAGTATCGTATCGATTAATTCCGCCCAACTGATAAATGTGGTGTATATGAATGTAGTCTGTGACGAAAATCGTTGAATTTAGTAGAGAAATGTATTGGATTTTCCATGTAAATGGGATTAGAGAACGTGCTGTGTTCTTATTGGGTTATCTGATTAAAACGGCACAATGAATAAAACATTCCATTTCAAATCCGATGCAGCCATTTCACAAATGCCAACGCTGGAAATGGGCGTGGATGTGTGAGATTCAAGACACATACGTCTTCTTGTAATTTCCATACTCCAGTGTCACAACTAAATCCTTCGTTACACCTCAATTACGTACGTATACGATTCAATTAGATCAGCCGTATGACGCGAACAGACGTAGACATAAATACACTCTATGACGATGCTCTTGCCAAAGTTATAGGCTGAGCAGGGTTAAAGTTCAACATTCCAAACTCTGCATTAGATTTTACGTGAACTTTAATTTCCATCTATTTCCTTTTCGGGGATAGAACGTTTAGTCTGATGCGCGTGCGTCCTAGTACTAGTTTATACCTACTGGTGAAAACAAAAATTGATCCTTACTGAGAATCGAAATCCGATAATTGGGACTCGTTGTGTAGTGACGAAAGCAATTATAAACCGATTTTCAGGTTTTCGCAGTAGTGTAGCTGATGGTCCCGTTCCTCTGGGATATAGCGCTACGTCAATGGGTAATAGATATAGACGTTGCGAGGGAACGTGGGGTCGTCAGCTTGAAGGGTCGATAGGTCCTAGAAGACGAATCGACCCTTGAAGATGAAGAGCTAATTCCTTCGAAAAACTGGGATCCGATTACCCACAAACGCAGCGCCATATCCCAGATGGACGGAACCCTCATTTATAAAGTCTTTACAAACACTTTAATATGAAAATTGAATGCAAGTATTGTAAAAATGCCAGTGAGTATGTCTTGCTCATAGTGGGGGATATCTTAATTAAACATTAAATTGAAATCTATTCTTATACAGACCTGGACAGACCCTAAGGGCTTAAGGAGCTTGAGGCTGTCAGGTTTTATAGACAGTCGGCATATGAAGGTTGTAAGGTTGCCTGCCCTATGCACCGGCCGCCTTTACCGCCCAGGAGATATTCCCTGTTTCTGTTAGATTTTGATTCGATCTTAGACATATAGTGCGGCCAGAAGGATTATGTCAATGAAAAATCCAATTAGCCCATCGGGAATTGAACTTGACCTTCCGGCTTGTAGCGCAGTGTGTCAGCCATCTTTAGTCGACTAAATTCATTAAACCGCTTGTACTTGATAACAAATTTGATATTATTTACGTCAGTGGCTTCAACTACTATGAAGTAATGGAACAAAGATGAATATTGATTATTGAAAACCATCGGTGGTCGCGTAATTGATAGATGGAAACAGGAATCTATGTGTGTGCACATGTGTGTGTAATATCGCTCGCTGAGACTGCAGGTAAGGACCTGTGAAAGCTGCGCTCAGCCTAGTAGCAACGAAACAAATCTGAAGGAAACCCTTTCTAATTAAATACGGCACAATGCAAAAAGTAAATTTTAATTCACGTTTTAATTAATATTTTTACGCAGATTGCTACATTGGGTCATCCCACACACAGTGAGACTGGAGAATGTGTAAATGTGACAACAAAAGTAACGTAGGTGAAGAAATCGTCAGAGCTGGAAGCAAATAATCTTTGGATGATAGAGTGCGCTAATATAACATTATAATTCCCAAGAACGTAAGGCAGTAAGAAAACGTGGTTCGTTATAGGCAGGGGTAGCAGTGCTACAAGACACGTTGGTACAGCACATAAAACAATGCAACAATGCAACTAAAGTAACTACGCTTCAAATACGGTAATATACTTAAGTTAAATAACAACGTGAAACGAAAAGAGACATGTAGATCTCGAGAAAAATGCCAGTTGTCAGCCATCCTACTTCATTGTAATACTTCTTATTATTGTTGAGTGTTTATGAACTTCAGTTCTGATGAAGAACAAACATAAATGGCACTGACAATAGTTTCAGATAGAGATATTTCTCTTGAAAATATAAGTTTATTCCGAAGCTAGTTGCGAAAAATTAATTATATACGAGTAGGTTATTCACCCTTGTCTTATTATTGATGAGAAAATGTAGTGAAAGGATAAAGTAACCAACGCGAGAGTAAAAACCCGTACAAAATTGGATAAAAATGGTAAAAAAACAAGATGTGTGAAATGTTTACGTGCCTGTTTAAAATAAAGCGAACCCTAGGGATAACTATCCGTAGCCATGAAACATTTTCAAAGCGTGCATGGAATTCTGATCAGCAGGGCAGGAATAAAAATGCACACATTCAGTACTGGTCACTGAATGAATTGTTTCAATAGATGGCAGTGTTCTGTTTGCACACTTAAGGTAAATGACACTGTGAGGGCTGTGACTGTACTCTTTACGTTCCTGAGTTACGCTTTCATGACAGAGACTGCAACATTCCTCGAAACGTCGGCAGTATAGGGTGTTTCTGGGAAATTTGCCACGGCGGGAGATACACCACACGTTCTGTATGTTGAACGTCTGACACTAGAAGGTATTTGCACTTGCATTCTTTTGAATTTGTAATTTTAAGAAAAGTGACTTTATGTACTGGTTTCTTCTATTTGCTAGTCGCATTTCTTGATAAAGCCAAATAAGTTTCGATATTTTTTCCTCAATTTGAACGACGTTCTTTTGCGGTCTTCCTTCCATGTGTTAGTGGTATCTGTGTGATTTTGGAAGATCTGTTGACGGACTTAGTGTAACCTTTACGTGGTTTTCTTCCACATTGAAAGTTTTTAAGCCATGGACGAAAGTGTGGCACCTCTCCGTCGAAAATTTTCAAGGGAGGGTTACCATGCCACGCAATACACGTGTCTATACGGATCTGAAGCGAGGAATGTCACACATATATATATATATATATATATATATATATATATACAGAGTCAGACAGAAGGAGTGTGACACACCTAGGGAGAGTGATCTTTATGTTAAAATATACAGATAAACAACAAAACACAAA
>Ga0123352_10003921_pt1 | contig 21757 bp, 13 predicted proteins | sample TergutLab28metaG_FD_89700 | JGI IMG/M metagenome (GOLD analysis project Ga0123352, IMG submission 89700) | Labiotermes labralis P1 segment gut microbial communities from Petit-Saut dam, French Guiana - Lab288 P1 | ecosystem: Host-associated > Arthropoda: Insects > Digestive system > Gut ...
GAATAATCCCAACAATTAGACGCATGTTAACCGAAGATAAAAGCATTATAATAGACGGCGTGCACTGCATACCAAGTATGCTAACTGAAAAACTTGCTACCCTAGAGACAAGCAACCTAGAAAGTATAACCATATGCTGTTATGTACCAGATGTGGAAACTCACTTGGCACAAATCGCAGGCCAAGGTAGGAGTTACGTAGCAACAAAGCTTGATAACATCGGGCCAATTCGCCACATGCAAGACTTTCTGTTTGCCGACAGCCAAAAATCAGGCAGCCATATAGTGAGTGGAGAGAATGCCCTAAATCAGATAAGTAGCATACTATCCACAAATTAAATTCAGTTGGTAACGAATCGCTACCAACTGAACCGACCGTTGCATAGTTAAAGTAGATAACGAAAATACCCACCATGGACAATAGGAGGAAAAAATGAACAAAGAGTACATTCTATTCGATTTAGACGGCACACTAACCGACCCTAAAGTAGGCATAACAAAATCCACACAATACGCACTATCCCATTTTGAAATAAACATAGAAAACCCAGATGACCTATGTAAACACATTGGCCCGCCAATACGCACATCATTTAAAGAATACGGCCTGACGGATGCCCAGGTAGAAGAAGCTGTAAGCAAATACCGAGAACGTTTTGTAGATATTGGCATATATGAAAACACTATGTATAAAGGCGTAGATGTAATGCTGCAAAGCCTAAAAGACTCTGGCAAAACCCTAATCCTAGCAACATCAAAAGTTGCCGCCTATGCACAAATAATACTAGAACATTTTAACCTTGATAAATTTTTTACATTTGTTAGCGGCTCAGAATTAAACGGCGACCGCTCAGAAAAAAACGAAGTAATACAATACGCCTTGGAACAAAACAACATAAGCGATTTAAGCAAATGTATTATGGTTGGCGACCGCAAATACGACATAATTGGCGCAAAAGCAATTGGCATAGATAGCATTGGCGTTTTATATGGCTATGGGGATTATGAAGAATTGTCCCAAGCCGGTGCAAACCACATTGTAAAAGATGTGAAGGAATTATCAAAATTATTACACATATAGAATAAAGCGGCTCCGCCGCTTTCTGTTCTTCTCTAACTTGTCGGCTAGAAAATTGCTGAGCCCAAGCGGAACAGTTTCCTATACCATAAAAAACGCCGTATCCCTTATTTCAGGACACGGCGTTTTTATATTCGCAATAATTAGTTTGTAATAACTTGCTCTGTTTCTTTATCAAACACGTGAACACGTTGTACATCCACGCCCATTGTAATTACATCGCCTGCTTTGGCAGTGCTTCTTGGATTTACACGCGCTGTAAGTGGCTGGCCTGCGCTTGTAAGGTATAGATAAACTTCCGCACCCAAAAGTTCTGTTACTTCAACATCACATTTAATTGTTGCATCTTGTGCGTTGCTAATAAACATTTCTTCGTCTTTTAAATCTTCAGGACGGATACCCATAATAACTGTTTTACCAACATAACCACCATCGGCTACAGCCCGGGCTTTAGCTTCTGGCAATTTAATGCCATGTTCGCCAAATATTAGGAAAATATCTTCGCCGCGTTTTTCTACATTCACTTCCACCAAGTTCATTTGTGGAGAGCCAATAAAGCCCGCAACAAATAGGTTTTGTGGCTTGTTATATAGGTTTACAGGGCTGTCTACCTGCTGTATTAAACCGTCTTTCATAACTACAATGCGTGTACCTAGGGTCATCGCTTCGGTTTGGTCATGTGTTACATAAACGAATGTTGTTTGCAGTCTTTGATGCAATTTTGTAATTTCCGTACGCATTTGTACGCGCAGTTTCGCATCAAGGTTTGATAGAGGTTCGTCCATTAGGAAAACTTTTGGCTCACGTACAATTGCACGGCCCATAGCAACACGCTGACGCTGACCGCCGGAAAGTGCTTTTGGCTTACGATCTAAAAGATGCTCAATATCAAGGATACGTGCGGCTTCGTGTACACGTTTTTCAATTTCTGCTTTTGGAGTTTTACGTAGCTTAAGACCAAAGGCCATATTGTCATACACGCTCATGTGAGGATAAAGTGCGTAGTTTTGGAATACCATTGCGATGTCGCGATCTTTGGGTGCAACGTCATTCATAAGCTTGTCGCCTATGTACAACTCACCTTCTGTAATTTCTTCAAGTCCTGCAATCATGCGCAGTGTTGTTGTTTTACCGCAGCCAGAAGGGCCTACAAAGATAATAAATTCTTTGTCTGCTACTTCCAAATTAAAGTCATGTACAGCTACAAACCCATTTGGATACTTCTTAACGATGTTTTTGAGTTCTAAACCAGCCATTTATTTGCCTCCTTAGATTAAGCGCACATGTCACCTGGGCAATATGTGCCGCTATCTCGCATGTGTCACGGTGGTAATATTACACTATTGTTACATTCCCTGTCATTAGCTAACGTTCCAAACTTGCAAGATAATTTCTGTAGGATTAAACAATGCGTTGTCTTAAAAGATTTATCAATGGCACAAAAGCCTCATGCATAAATTTATTTCATTTGAAGCACAGTATATCCATGAATAAATTTTCTCATACACATTCCGATATAAATATAAGCGGTAATCTAGACGAAAACGTCAAGTTTTTGGAATATCTTTTCACAGATTGCCAGGATTATATCGGACGAAAATTCCCCCCAGGTGGCGAAGGCGCACCTTGGATTTACACCGCATATATAGACGCGATGTCTGACCGGCAACTAACCGACCTAACTGTAATAAGGCGCCTTTTTGACATGGACTGGGCCGCTTTAAACCAGGACGGCAAGGACATGGACATATATTCCGCACTACGCGACAGGGGTATTGCTACAGCCGACCTTTCCGAAGCAGATAACTGGAACGACGTACTCTACTTTATCCATGCAGGGGATACGGCGGTTTTTGTAGAAGGTTTTACCAAAGTAATTGTAATTGCCACAAGAGGATTCCCTAACCGTGGCATACAGGCAACAGAAACAGAAGTAGTGGTTCAGGGCCCGCGAGAAGCCTTTAGCGAAGTCATGCGCTTTAACACTGCGCTCGTAAGACGACGGATACGAGACACAAACCTAAAAGTAAAGCAGTCTAAATTAGGCAGCCGCAGTCTAACAGATATCGCACTCATGTATATGGAAGACATTGTGCGGCCAGAAGTTTTGCAGGAAGTAGAAAAACGTCTTGAGCAAATTGAAATCGACGGCATTTCTGACAGTGGCTGTGTGGAGCAATTAATAGAAGAAAATTGGCTAAGCCCCTTTCCGGAAATGCAGCTAACAGAAAGGCCGGATAAGGCTGCATCTTCTATTTTGGAAGGCCGTATTGCCATAATTATAGACAACTCTCCATTTGTAATATTAGTACCCGTTACACTTAATACGTTATTCCAATCCTCGGAAGATTATTACAGTCGCTGGCAGGTTATGTCCATTACACGCATTTTGCGGTACATTGGCGCGTTTTTGGCAGTTGCATTACCGTCTTTTTATATTGCAATCGCCCTTTACCACCCAGCTATGATACCACTTGTCATGCTTTCTCGCCTGGCAGAAGCAAGCCAGGCAGTCCCCTTCCCCGCTATTTTAGAAATCTTTTTGCTGGACGCAGCCTTCGAACTTTTGCGTGAGGCAGGTATTAGACTGCGCAGCGCATCCGGTGGAACCATTGGTATTGTTGGCGGCCTGATTATAGGCCAGTCTGCAGTTGAGGCTGGGATCGTCAGCCCTATTGTTGTAATTATTGTAGCCATGACCAGTATTGCAACCTTTGCAATACCCAATATATCTCTTGTGTATAGTTTCAGACTTGTAAAATACGGCCTTTTACTTGCATCTGCCCTGCTGGGCTTTTTGGGACTTGGGCTTGGACTCATTTTAATGCTTGTGCATTTAGCGGGTATGAAAAGCTTCAGTTTCCCATATCTAATGCCATTTGCCGCAGGCGAAATTAACGGATATCACGAGCTAAAAGACAGCCTGTTCCGCTTCCCTTTAACCAGTTTAAAAAAACGCCCATTTTTTGCCCGGGAAGAACAAAGTATGCGAATGAAATAAAATTTTCAGTTGGTAACAAAACGTTACCAACTGAAATGATAACGGAGGTAAACAATGCTTGCCGCTAACGGAAAAATAACAATGAGGCAACTACAAATTTTAATCATTTTAAGTGCAATGGGAACAGGGGTTATCGTCCTGCCACGCCGTGCAGCACTATTTGCCGGGCAAGACGCCTGGGTAATTGCTGTGGGGCTTGTGGTGCTGGCAGTATTAGTTGGCGCACTCATTTCTACAGCCGTAATGGCTGCCACAAAAACAAAGCCAAACGCCGGCTTTATAGAATTTACAGGATTTTTACTAACCCGCCCTGTAGCATATGTTTTAGGCATTGTGCTGTGGATAAAATTAGTGGTTGCCGCAGGACTGGAACTCCGTATTTTTTTAGAAATTACACAGGTAATTATGCTGCCCCAAACCCCAATGCCCATTGTTAGTATTGCAGTACTTTTAGTATGCGCATATGCCGCTGCAAAAGGAATGGAAACAAGGGCACGAGTTGCAGAAGTTCTGTTTGCGGTTATGGCAATTCCATTTGTTTTTTTAATAGGACTCGCTTTTTTTGACACCAATTTTTCCAACTTACAGCCGATACTTGTTACACCGCCACAAGATTTATTACAAGGTACTTTACGGCTTGGCTTTATTTTAACCGGAATGGAATGCTTACTCTTAGTTTCACCATTCTTAAAAAAAGGAAAGCACATGGGCCGGCATGTAGTTGGGGCATTAGCCTTTGCCGGCAGCATCATTATTTTAATCACCGTGCTAACCATTGCTAAGTTTGGCACAGGTGTTGTTAACCAGCCATGGCCGGTGCTTCGTATGATGGATATGTTAAACATTCCCGGATCTTTTATAGAAAGGCAAGAGGCATTAATATTTTCCTTTTGGATTATTACAGCCTTTGCAATTGGCAATACCATGCTGTTTTTTGGTGGGTTGCTTGTTAAAGATATGTTTCGCCCCAAAGCCCGGCATACCGGCGTAATTGTTACAAGCGTTGCAGTGCTTGCGGTTTCCGTATTTCCATGGGGTTCTCGCGTTTATGAAATATTGGATTTTATGTATATGACATCAGGCGTATTTTTTCTAATTATATTACCGCTCATAATACTTGCGACTGCAAAATTCAAATCTTCACGTGTAAGAACCAGGCTGCAAAAATCCGCAGGAGTTTTCCTCGTGATGTTTATCTTATTTGGCGCTACAGGCTGCTGGGATAAAGTTGAAATCGAAAACCGCGCATTTGTAGTGTCCATAGGCATAGATGCGGAAGATGGCGAATACGCAGTAAGTTTAAGCATCCCCCATTTAGCTAAGGACGAAGAAGACGAGGAAAGTTATATAAAAACCGCAACAGGAAAAACTGTATCCGAAGCATTAAAAAGTCTGGATTCAAAAACCAACAAAACCCTATATTTTGGCCAGGCAAAGCTTTTAGTTTTAAGCGAAGAACTATTGGAAAACAGCGACATGTTACACCATGTTGTAAATGCGTTTACAAGCAATAGCGAAATAGACCTACGCATCAACGTTCTCGCAACAGACGACAGCGCAAAAGACATACTAGAAGCCAAATGCCCAGATGAAACAATGCCCGGATTATTTGTATCCGATATATACCGCAATAAAAATAAAATTGGCGGCGTAAGTTTTGCACTAGATTTAGAACGATTAGCATCATCCTACGCAGATGGCGCAATAATCCCGCTTATAAGCGAATCTGACGGCGAACTTAAACTTGGCGGCGCCACAATTATAAACCACTGCAGTATAATAAGAAGAAACACATCCCAAAACAATCTAACACCCGATGAATTAAAGGGTTTCTTATGGTGTAAAAACCATGGCAATAAAGGTGCGATAGTCACTCTTTCCCAAGAAGATAACCCCATATCTATCGAAGTTAAAAAGCACAGCACAAAAATAACATTCGATTCCGACAACCAACATTTACGCGCCATAGTGAATGTAAAAATAAAAGGGGAAGCAGAAGAGCCCCTACCCCAACACACCATACAAGAACTAGAAAAGCAAATAGCTAAAGAAATAACCGCCACTGCAAACAAACTACAAAAGGAGTTTGCACTTGACGGTTACGATTGGCTGGAAACCTTAAGACAAAAAAATTACAGCTTATACAAAATTCATGCAGATAACTGGCATGAAACTTTCCCACAAATCGACGTTATACCGAATATTACTGTACGGCTATAGTTAAGAATTATCTTTATCTCCTACATGGCTAACATTTATACTATGTAAAATAATATAGCAGAAGGAGATTTCCATGACCAATTTTGAAGAAGTTCTAGCCATGCATTTGCAATCTATTAAAGACAGAAACATTTCAAAATTTTCCGAATTTTTGCATCCATCAGAAAACAGCATAATCATACTCCCAAATGGAAGTATGATTGAAGGTTATGAAAATATTATAGACTTTCATAAGACCTGGTTTGAAGACACCGACTGGCGCATGGATACCACCATTGTAGATATATTCGCCACAAATGATATGGGCTACGCACTTCTTAATGTAATTTATCACGATTTAAATGAAGAGGGACAACCTTACGAGATGAAATATTTCTTGAGTCTGCTGTTCAAAAAAACAAACGACAAATGGATTTTATTGCGGGACCAAAATACATTAAAGTAATTTACGAAAATTAAAAATCAGATAAACAAAACGGTTCGCACCTTTTAAGTAAAGTGCGAACCTTTAATATCAGTTATAGCAATAAAATTACACCGCATACTTGAAAATCAAGCCTATTCATGTTCTTGTAGTTTCTTTGCATAATCAGCCAAACAACGACGCATAACTTTTTCAGGCTCTTCTCCATTTTGTTCTGCTATATCCACAAAAACCTGATACACCTCTTTTTGTACAGGAACAACAACCTCCGTGATAAGCTTGTCATAAAAGGGATTCCTCATGACTCCACGGAAATCCTTTAAACTATATTCTGATTTCATCCTTCCGCACCTCCTGAAATATATATCATGACTTCTTTTCTAGTTGCCTTTCTTGCAGAAATAATCCGCACAACATCTTCGTCTGCACCTCTATAGCAATGACATACGGTCAATTCAGTTTTTAAGGTATCTTCTTTGCCTATCACAACAAATCTATCCTCACCGCTTGAATGAATTTCGTCATATAGATACATAGCGTGCTTATCAAGAAAAACAGATTTAGCAATTTCAAAAGATATACTATGCTTAGCTTTGTTTAGTTCGTTTTTATCTGGATCCCACTCAAATTTCATTACATGCATCACCCTATCTTTCAACTTGATTATAGCACGAAACGATACCAAGTTCTATTTTACGTTTATAACAATTAAACCGTCAAGCATGGGATCAAAACACGTTAAAGCAACATACAAAAATTCAGTTGGCCCGATTTTCAGCACCAACTGAATTTTTTGTTACAAGCTACACCCAACAAATTATTCCACTTCTTTTTCCGGCAGCAATATAACAATCGAGTTGCCATCTAGGTAAATAGTAAGCCTGTCTCCGGTTTGTAAATTTGCCTGCTCCCGAAGCGTATGCGGAATTCCCACCCTTCCTAAATCATCAATTGTTACTTTTAATGATTCATTCATAGCCTGCCCCCTCCTTTCCTTCAAAATTATGAAAACCAAAAGCAAGCAAAAAACGCGTAGGGACGGCGGAAAATAATCCGACATTGCCTACACGCTTTGTATGTAAAATACATAACAGGATATAAACATACCAAGAGCTACAACTATAAACCCAAATCCGCCCAAACTTGAAGAAGAGGGGAAAGTGGTGTAAAATAAGTAAGCTACAGTAGCAGGTTTTACCTGTGCGGGTTAGGCGATGGGTTCAGCATCCCTAATGCGTACCATGTAACGTTTCCCGACGTTACGTGGTTGCTGTGGTTCTTTTATTGAAATGACTTAAAGCTTGTTTGCTTGCTTAAAGTTTACATAACTATAACATGACCATAGGGTACAATGCAACAATAAAGGACGTTTTTGCAGAACAGCATAGTGGGTTATTGCTTGCCGTGCCAATAATAAAATTTCTAAACTGTGTAATTTAACAAAAAAATTGTTGACACGTGTTAATATTTATGAGAGAATTTTGTTAAATATTGTGCATTTATACAATAAGTTTTAAGCCTGAAATACAAAAGGGGGGATTAGAGCTAAGAAGAAAGAGATATTCGCATCTTCACCTGTGCAATAAACCAATTTATCAAAAACACAAAGGAGAGTTAAAAATGCAAAAGAAAGTAACCGTTGTATTGTTGTCTTTATTATCTTTAGTAATGGCTTTCAGCTTAACTGCTGGCATGGCCATTGATGTACTGGCTAATTCAACAACTACCGATCAGCAATACGTATCGCAAAGAGAGCAAATGGAATTGGAAATACTAACAGGCACCCTTGGTGAACCTATTGGTATGCAAGGCTTTGAGGGAAAATATGCAATAAATTCCCCAGATGAAATGGTGGAAATTATTGTCCAGTTTGCGACACCACCCGCCGGCGCGTTACAGCTTATTCAAGAGAGAGGGATTTCTCTAGGGCGTACGCTACCTGGCACTTGTTATTATGAGCAAGCCCTGGTGGCACATGACTTATTCAAAGAACAACTTGCCGAAATATCAACACCTTTCGGTAGCGATGCAATAGAAATAACTTCACAAAATTATTGGTTGTTTAACGGCGCATTCATGCGTGCTCCAGGCGCTATGGTGGAGTTAATTGCACAATTACCCGAAGTGTACGCCGTGTTCCCTGATGTAGCTCTTTACACTGAAAGTTCATATGCGGCAGCTACTCAAAATTGTCCCTTTTTTATAAACCCAGACGCATTTATGCGACAAACTCGCGAATATCTTAACATGGACTACATTAACAATGAGATGGGCATTACTGGTGATGGTGTGATTGTTGCAGTATTAGACTCAGGTATTGACCATTCCCATCCAGAGTTTAGAAGATTTCTGGACCCTAATCTGGGAGGCACTAATGGAAGGATACGAGGATATAATTGGCCAATACGCACTGGTGGAATCCATGATAACTCTTTTGAAACCAACACTAATATTGCCCAACCTGGCATGAGATCTCACGGCACAACAGTTTCCGGCGCAGTTATTGGCATAGCTCCCGGTATAGAACTTTGGAATTTTCGCGTTGGCACAACTAGAAGTGGCATAACTGGTTTATCTTTGTATCAGGGCCTTGAAGAAGCTGTAAGAGCGGGAGCGCAGGTAGTAACTATAAGCATTGGAGGTATAGGTGCTTACTCCTTTGCTACCTCCGCTATTAATATAGCTACACTACATGGTGTGGTAGTTATAACTATAGCAGGTAATGACGGTCAGCACGGCTCATATACGCTATGGAGTCCGGGAACAGCGCCTCTAGCTATATCGGTAGGAGCAGGCACTCCGGGCGGACAAGAGCATCCGGGTTGGGACTATGGAGATAGCGTACGAAGGGGCTCTTCCCTAGGCCCAGTTTCGCATACACATCATATTAAACCCGATATAATTGCACCTACTGGCTTAATGACTACCTATTTGCGCGGAAGATATACCGGCGGTGAGAGCGGGATTAATTATAGCCATGGAACATCTCATGCGGCTCCAGTAATTGCAGGAGTTGCGGCACTTCTAATAGAAGCATTCCCTAATGATACGCCATACGAAATTAAAGCCAGAATAATGAACTCTGCAAGGCCCATGACAGGCAGAGGTGGCGACAGTGTTTTTTCAACTGGAGCAGGTTTTGTGCAACCATTAGCAGCACTTAGGTCAGACACTATTGTTACTGTAGAGCATGACGTGGATTTAGGTGTTTTTAGCTACAGAGCTCCTGAAAATGCACGTATTCGCATGGCTTCACTAAGCTTTGGTGGAATAGATGCATCTAACCCTGACGGCACAATGCCTATATTCATTGAAAACAGGAGCAACACCTCACGGACATACACTATCAGCCATTATTTTCAAAACAATCGCGACGGTGCAGCCCATATAAGCCTTAGCACAAATAGCATTACTGTTGCAGCAAATAGCACAGGGCAACTTTATGCATCAATGTTCTTTAATGGCGATGTGCGCACTGGATTTTACGACGGATACGTATATGTAAGAGATGGCGCAACCGTTGTAGCAAGGCTACCTTTTGCAGGCGTAGTTACAGAACGGTTCTATTCAAACACCATTATTGCCCAAGGCACCCTAGGTACAGGCGGCGCACCATGGACACTGCTAGAAAATGGCACCGTTACCGTTGGCGGGGGCCGCATCATGTCCGATTTCCTCACAGTAACTCCTTGGATGAATTACCGCACTCAAATTACCAAAATAATTTTCACCCAGCCCATAACTGTTGAAAATATATTAGTCGCATTGTTCTTTTCACTATCTTCTCTAGAAACCATTGAAGGATTAGAATATCTTGACACGAGCAATGCAACACATATGGGTTTAATGTTTTGGGATACACAGAGTTTAACAAGTCTTGATTTATCAAATTTTAATACAAGCAATGTCGTAGATATGCAGTCCATGTTTTTCGGCACACATAGCTTAACAAGTCTTGATTTATCAAGTTTTGATACAAGCAATGTCACAATGATGCAAGGAATGTTTAGCGGAGCACGCAGCTTAACAAGTCTTGATTTATCAAATTTTGATACAAGCAATGTTACAATGATGACTGGAATGTTTATGGACACACATAGCTTAACAAGCCTAGATGTGTCAAGTTTTAATACAAGCAAGGTCCCAAGCATGCATTCAATGTTTCGCGGAGCACGCAGCCTAACAAGTCTAGATCTGTCCAATTTTGACACGCGTAATTTTGAAATTAACGGAATGAATCAGATGTTTGAAGGTGCATCTAGCTTAAGGTATCTTAATCTGTCAAGCTTTGACAATAGCCATCATGTAAATCCCCGAATGCCTATGTCGCTTATGTTCAGTGGAACTACCAACTTGCGCCATATCACTTTAGGTGCAAATTTTAGATTTTCAGGAAGCCCACAACTACCTTCTGTCCCAACAAACAGCACCTATACAGGCCGTTGGCAAAATATTGGTACAGGCACAGCAGGCAACCCATTAGGCCAATTTGTCCTTGCATCTCATCAGCTAGTGTCTACCTTCAATGGCGCAACGATGGCTGATACTTTTGTATGGCAGCCAGTAAATCGCGAGTCGGCCATTATCGCCCAGGGTACCTTAGGTACAGGCGGCGCACCATGGACACTGCGAGAAAATGGCACAGTTACCGTTGGCGCAGGGCGTATCATGTCCGATTTCCCCACAGTGACCCCTTGGTTCTTCAATTACCGAGACCAAATTACCAAAGTAATTTTCACCTATCCCATAACTGTTGAGGGCAATTTATCTGGACTATTCCTGATGCAAAATTATTTAGAAACTATTGAAGGCTTAGACTATCTTGATACGAGCAATGCGACAGACATGAGTTTCATGTTTTGGGGTACACATAGCTTAACAAGCGTTGATGTATCAAACTTTGACACACGTAACGTTACAAATATGCATGGAATGTTTTGGGACACGCATAGTTTAACAAGCCTAGATGTATCAAGCTTTGATACTAGCAATGTTACAACTATGGTTTCAATGTTTGCTGGCACACATAATTTAACAAGCTTAGATATGTCAAATTTTGATACTGGCAACGTCACAGGCATGCAGTCAATGTTTAGCGATGCGCGCAGTCTAATCAGTTTAGATCTGTCAAGTTTTGATATTCGCAATCTTGGAGTCCATGGACTGAATACCATGTTTTCCGGCGCATCCAACTTAAGGTATCTTGACTTGTCAAGCTTTGACACTAGACATCACACAAGTCCTCGAATGTCTACAACGGCTATGTTCCAAGGCGCCACCAGCTTGCGACACCTCACTTTAGGTGCAAATATTCAATTCTCAAACAACACGATGCTGCCCCTTATCCCTACAAACAGCACCTATACAGGCTTCTGGCAAAATATTGGTACAGGCACAGCAGGCAACCCATTAGGCCAATTCGTCCTCACATCTTGGTATCTAATGTCCAACTATAATGGCGCAACTATGGCTGATACTTTTGTATGGCAACCAGTAAATCGTGAGTCGGCCATTATTGCCCAAGGTACCCTAGGCACAGGCGGCGCACCATGGACACTGCTAGAAAATGGCACCGTTACCGTTGGAGAAGGTCGTATCATGCACGATTTCCTCTGGGTTACTCCTTGGCATAATTACTACGATCAAATTACCAAAATAACTTTCACCAATCCCATTACTGTTGAAAATACTTTACAAGCATTGTTCGCTGCATTACGTTCTCTAGAAACTATTGAAGGCTTAGAGTATCTTGACACGAGTAATGCAACGGATATGAATGGAATGTTTTTCGACTTACCGAGTTTAACAAGCCTTGATCTATCAAATTTTGACACGAGCAATGTTACATGTATGCACGCCATGTTTGTTAGCACATATAGTTTAACAAGCCTGGATTTGTCAAGTTTTGATACGAGTAACGTTACAAATATGTCTTCAATGTTTAATAACACACATAGCTTAGCAAGCCTTGATCTATCAAGTTTTGATACGAGTAACGTCAGGTATATGAACTTCATGTTCCATTGCATGCACAGTTTAACAAGCCTTGATCTATCAAGTTTTGATACGAGCAATGTCGCATTTATGCATGGGATGTTTACTAATGCACATAGTCTAACAAGCCTGGATTTGTCAAATTTTGATACCAGCAACGTTATGAGTATGGAGAGAATGTTTAGCGGAGCGCACAGTTTAACAAGTTTAGATCTATCAAGTTTTGACACCCGCAACATTGCAATTGGCGGAATGGCTTTCATGTTCCAAGGTACCACCAGCTTGCGCCAACTCACTTTAGGTGTAAATCTTCAATTTGCAGGAGGTTTACAACTCCCTCAAGTTCCAACAAACAACATCTATACAGGCCATTGGCAAAATATTGGTACAGGCACAGCAAGCAATCCATCAGGCCAATTTGTCCTTACATCACAACAGCTAATGGATACCTACAATGGCGCAACCATGGCTGATACTTTTGTATGGCAACCAGTAAATCGTGAGCCAGCCATTATCGCCCAAGGCACCCTAGGCACAGACGGCGCACCATGGACACTGCGAGAAAATGGCACCGTTACCGTTAGCGCAGGCCGTATAATGCACGATTTCCTCTGGGTTACTCCTTGGCATAATTACTACGATCAAATTACCAAAATAACTTTCACCAATCCCATTACTGTTGAGAATACTTTACAAGCATTGTTCGCTGCACTACGTTCGCTGGAAACCATTGAAGGCTTAGGGCATCTTGACACGAGCACCGCAACGGATATGAATGGAATGTTTTTTGACTTGCCGAGTTTAACAAGCCTTGATCTATCAAATTTTGACACGAGCAATGTAACATGTATGCACGCCATGTTTTTGGGCGCATATAACTTAACAAGCCTAGATTTGTCAAGTTTTGATACCAGCAATGTTACAAACATGTCTTCAATGTTTGTTGATACACATGGTTTAACAAGCCTGGATCTATCAAGTTTTGATACGAGTAACGTTAGGTATATGCACTTCATGTTCCATTGCATGCACAGTTTAACAAACCTAAACGTATCAAGTTTTAATACGAGTAATGTCGCATTTATGACTGGAATGTTTACTAACACACATAGTCTAACAAGCCTGGATTTGTCAAATTTTGATACCAGCAATGTTATGAGTATGGAAAGAATGTTTAGCGGAGCGCACAGTTTAACAAATTTAGATCTGTCAAGTTTTGACACGCGCAGCCTTGGAATTGGTGGAATGGATCTCATGTTCCAAGGTACCACCAGCTTGCGCAATCTCACTTTAGGTGCAAATTTTCGATTTATGGGAAGCCCAGAACTACCTACTATCCCTGCAAACAGCACCTATACAGGCCACTGGCAAAATATTGGCACAGGCACAGCCAGCAACCCATTAGGCCAATTTGTCCTTACGTCACAGCAGTTAATGGACACCTACAATGGCACAACCATGGCCGATACTTTTGTATGGCAGCCAGTATCTGTCGAGCAGCCCATTATTGCTCAAGGTACCCTAGGTACAGGCGGCGCACTATGGACACTACGAGAAGACGGCACCGTTACAGTTGGCCAAGGCCGCATTATGTCCGACTTCCTCACAGTGACACCTTGGCGTGGTTACCACTCTCAAATTACCAAAATAATTTTCACCCATCCTGTGACTGTTGAAAATACTTTATCAGGATTGTTCATGTCCTTATCTTCTCTAGAAACCATTGAAGGCTTAGAGTATCTCGACACGAGCAATGCAACAGATATGAGTGCAATGTTTTTTGCTGCACAGAGTTTAACAAGCATTGATCTATCAAATTTTAATACGTACAACGTCACAGACATGAATTCAATGTTTAGAGAGACACTGAATTTAGCAAGCCTTGATCTATCAAGCTTTAGTACACGCAACGTCACAAACATGAATGCAATGTTTTTTGGCACAATGAGTTTAAGAGACCTTGATATATCACATTTTGATACCAACAACGTTACAGATATGGGCTCAATGTTTCATGACGCACGTAGTTTAACAAACCTATCAAGTTTTGATACCCCTAATGTTACAAATATGTCTTTTATGTTTGCTGGCACACATAATCTAGTAAACTTTGATATATCAACATTTAATACGCGTAACGTCACGAATATGCAGTCCATGTTTAGCGAATCGCGCAGTTTAACAAGCTTAGATCTATCACGTTTTGACGCAAGCAATGTAAGACCTAATGGAATGGATTTTATGTTCCAAAATGCATACAGCTTAGAGTATCTTAGCTTGCCACGTTTTGACGCAGATCATGGCATAACTGAGGTATCAATGACAGGCGCATTCCAAGGAGCCACCAGCTTACGCCATCTCTTTTTAGGTGGAAGTGTACAATCTATAGCACACACGCAACTACCCCCTGTCCCTGCAAACAGCGCCTATACAGGCTACTGGCAAAACATTGGTATAGACGGATCCGCAAGCAACCCATCAGGCCAATTTGTTCTTACGTCACAGCAGCTAATGGATACCTTCCATGGCGAAACAATGAGTTGTACTTTTGTATGGCAACCGGTATTTGCTGGGCTGGACGATATCGCCGGGGGCACCCTTGGTACAGGCGGCGCACCGTGGACACTGTTAGAAAATGGCACCATTATCGTTGGTGAAGGACGCATCATGTCCGATTTCTTCACAGTGACACCTTGGCATGGCTACCGAGATCAAATTACCGAAATAATTTTCACTCGTCCCATAACTGTTGAAAATACGTTAGCCTCCTTATTCAGGGACTTACACTCTGTAGAAATTATTGAAGGCTTAGAACATCTTGACACTAGCAATGCAACAGACATGAATGCAATGTTTTGGAACGCACACAGTTTAACGAGCCTTGATCTATCAAACTTTGATACAAGCAACGTTATAAATATGGCGGGAATGTTTAGTGTAGCACGCAGCTTAACAAACCTAGATCTGTCAAGTTTTGACACTCGTAATGTTATTGAAATTCAGGGAATGGCCGGAATGTTCCAAAATGCATCTAGTTTAGAATATCTTAACTTGTCAAGTTTTGATACTAGTCATGGGTCTGGTTGGAACCATATGTGGGACATGTTCCAAGGTGCCAATAACTTACGTCAGCTTACCTTAGGTGCAAATCTTCGATTTTTAGGATATGTACAACTCTCCCCTGTCCCAACAAACAGCACTTATACAGGCCATTGGCAAAATATCGGTGCAGGAACAGCAAGCAATCCATTAGGTCAATTTGTCCTCACATCACAGCAGCTAACAGACACCTTCAATGGCCCAACAATGGCTGACACTTTTGTATGGCAGCCGATATCTCCCGAGCAGCCAATACCTGTCGAGCAAACTATATCCGGTAGTGGAACAACCGCATCACCATTTATAGTCAGCAACTTGGACCAATTCCTATTCATTGCATCAGCCATGGAAGCAAATGGTCAAGTAAACGGCGTGTCAGCCTTAAATGCAAGCTTCTCCTTAAACGCAAACCTAGACCTAAGCAACCAAGAAATGTTTTTTGGCTTAGCCAGCCAGGCACGTCCATTTAGAGGTGAGTTTGATGGAAATAATCACACTGTCACCTTAAATATAAACGACACTACTCAAAACCGCGTAGGCTTATTCCGTGTTGCAAATGGTGCAACGATACAAAACGTAATTGTCGAAGGCAATGTAACAGGCAGCCACGCTGTAGGTGGCATCGCAGGTGAAGCCAGAGGCGGAACCACCATAACAAATGTGGAAAATTACGCATCAATAACTGCTAATAATGACCGTGCAGGCGGTGTTGTTGGATTAATGAACACAGCCACAATAATCAATGCTACCAACAAAGGTACAGTTGAAACACTAACCCAAAGCCATACAGGTGGAATAGTAGGACAAGCATGGGCAGGTTCTATTATTAGCGACGTTACAAACTATGCATCAATAACAGGCGGCCGTGGAAATGTTGGCGGCATAGCCGGGTTACTATGCAGAACCACAGTAACTAACGCTACCAATAATGGCGCTGTCATAGGTGCAATTAATAATATCGGCGGTATAGCCGGTGGTATGCAAAATTCAGCTGTAGTAAGCGATAGCATATCTACAGGTAATATAACTGGAGAGTTACGTGTTGGTGGCATAGTTGGTACTTTAACTGCCAGCAGTTCGGTTATAGATAGCAAAGTATCAGCAGATGCAATAATTCAAGGCGATGAAAACACTGGCGGCGTAGCCGGAAGCATGTCAAGCAGCACCATAAATTATGTAGAAATGCATGCCAGTGTAAATGGAGACTTTCAAACCGGCGGCATAGCAGGACGCGCCAGTACTTCCAGCCAGATAACAAACAGTACCGTATATGGTAACGTAACCGGCAACAACACAACAGGAAGTGTGGTGGGTGACTTAATAAATAGGTCCGCAGTAACCAACACTTTCGCCAAAGGTGTACAAGTTTACGGAACCAATGGAGCAAACCTGTTTGTTGGTACTCTAGCAGCCAACGCAACAATCGAAAACAGCGGCTACTATATACTAGGCAGCATAACCCCGGCAGCAGCAACGATTCTAATAGATGGATTACCACATGATGAAAGCTTAATAACACGCTATGCAGATGGCAGCTTTGCTGTACTAATCCCGGTAAGCAGCATGTCAGGCTCCACCCAAGCCATAAACAACAAGATCAGCACAATAACTTTCATTTACTACGGATACGATGCAGTGCACATTGATTTATCCGAAAACAATGAACATTTAAGATTTAATTTAAATGTAGGCCATATAAACTTAACCGGTAATGATGCAGCACCTATGGATTTAATTTTGGATGATGAGTCAGAATATCAGGATTACGATGACTATCCAGAAGATTCGGAGTATGAAAATTATCCGAAATATCCTGAGTACGAAGAATGCGAGCAATACTACAATGAGAAAGAAGAGGCGTACAGTGACGACTCCCAGATAACACCGGAATATATCCTGTAATGCTACGAGGCGTATTCCTAAAAAACGCATACCACAATAGCAAATTAGATTTACCTAAAATCAACTGGTCCGATTTTCCGGACCAGTTGATTTTTATTTTAACAATTTTGCAATACTATTTTCGTAATTTGCCTTGACTTTCCCCCCATCTAATGCTACAATTTTGCCGTTTCAATTAATGGTGGGCCATTGTCCACCTATTTATTATGTAAAGTTAAATGTCAAGGAGGTGACAAATGCTTACTTTTAACCAACTGGTAAAGCAAGGGCGCAGTAGTAAGATTAGAAAATCAAAATCCCCCGCCCTTCAAAGAGGTCTTAACACCATTAAAGACAGAAGAACAGAAAGAAGTTCTCCCCAAAAGCGTGGTGTATGTACTCGTGTGTTTACAGACACACCAAAAAAACCTAACTCTGCACTTAGGAAAATAGCCCGTGTACGTCTTTCTAATCAAATGGAAGCCACATGCTATATCCCAGGTGAAGGCCACAACCTACAAGAGCATAGCGTTGTGCTTATGCGCGGCGGCAGGGTGCGTGACGTACCTGGTGTACGCTACCACATTGTACGCGGTACACTAGACACAGCCGGTGTGGCAAACCGCAAGCAAGCCCGTTCTAAATACGGCGCAAAAAAACCTAAAAAAGCATAGTATCGCATGGAAAGATACTATTCCCACTTTAAAACATATTTGCCAGAGGGAAGTCTCGCGCCACTGCACGAGACGTTTTGACCGACAGGCAAATGTGATTTTAAATGAGGAATGGTATGGTGCGTTTATATATTTGAATATATAGGCGCGATACGTGTAAACTACCAATCACGAGTACCGATGATCTAATCTATTAGTTAAGGAGGGAAGTCTCGTGCCAAGAAAAGGACATGTACCAAAAAGATCCGTTTTACCAGATCCACTTTACGGATCAAAAATCGTAACAAAATTAATCAACGGCGTTATGCTTGACGGCAAAAAAGGCGTTGCACAAAAAATTGTTTACGGCGCATTTGAAAAAGCAGCAGAAAAACGTGGCGAACCAGCAATTGAAGTTTTCGAAGCAGCACTTAACAACATCATGCCGGTGTTAGAAGTTAAAGCGCGTCGTGTGGGTGGTGCAACTTACCAAGTACCCATCGACATTCGCCCAGACCGTCGTCAAACACTTGCGTTGCGCTGGTTAGTTAGCTTTGCAAGAACCAGAAGCGAAAAAAACATGATAGATCGTCTTGCAAACGAACTGATGGACGCGGCAAGCAACACAGGCGGCGCAGTGCGCAGAAAAGAAGAAATGCATAGAATGGCAGACGCCAACAAAGCCTTTGCCCATTACAAATGGTAATTCCCATAAATTTAATATGAAAAAGGACAAACTTCCCTTTTTCATCATAAGTACCCTTTGCCGCAAAGAGGCTGCGCCTCTGCTGGCGGCGTAAATTTGGAGGCAAAATAAAGTGAGAGCTTTTCCGCTAGAAAAAACAAGAAATATTGGAATCATGGCACACATCGACGCAGGTAAAACCACTTTAACAGAGCGTATCCTGTTTTACACAGGCCGCAACTACAAAATTGGTGATACCCACGACGGCACAGCCACCATGGACTGGATGGAACAAGAGCAAGAACGCGGCATAACAATCACATCTGCGGCAACCACTGCCCAGTGGGAAGGCCACCGCGTTAACATCATCGACACCCCAGGTCACGTAGACTTTACAGTTGAAGTAGAGCGCAGCTTACGTGTACTTGACGGTGCAGTTGGCGTATTTTGTGCCAAAAGTGGTGTAGAACCCCAGTCCGAAACCGTATGGCGTCAAGCCGATAAATACGGTGTACCACGTATTGCATATGTAAACAAAATGGATATTCTAGGCGCAGACTTTCTAAATGTAGTCGAAATGATTAAAGACCGCCTAGGTCATAATGCTATACCTGTTCAACTTCCCATAGGTGCAGAAAGCGAATTTAAAGGCCAGATTGACCTATTCGAAATGAAAGGCTACACCTACGAAGGCGAACATGGCGAAAAAATTAACGAAATAGAAATTCCTGAAAATATGCGCGCAGCAGCAGAAGAAGCCCGCCAAACCATGATAGAAGCCATCGCAGAAACTGATGACGAACTAATGGAGTTATATTTAGGCGGCGAAGAAATTGATAATGCAGTCCTAAAAGCAGCACTGCGTAAAGCTTGTATTGCAACATCAATTATCCCTGTATTCTGCGGTTCTGCATACAAGAAAAAAGGCGTACAAAAAGTTTTGGACGGTGTTGTTGACTATCTTCCTGCCCCTGTAGATATCCCTGCAATTAAGGGACATTTACCAGATTCAGAAGAACAAGTCGAACGCCCATCTTCAGACAGCGAGCCATTTGCCGCACTTGCATTTAAAATTATGAATGACCCATACGTGGGCAAATTGGCATTCTTCCGCGTATACTCCGGATCTCTTGAAGCCGGTTCTTATGTATACAACTCAATAAAAGGCAAAAAAGAGCGCATGGGCCGCATCCTGCTTATGCATGCAAACGACCGGGAAGACGTTGACAGAATTTACGCAGGTGACATTGCCGCCGTGGTAGGTCTTAAATTTACCACAACAGGTGACACCCTTTGCGCTGAAAAGCACGAAGTAATTCTCGAATCCATGAACTTCCCCGAGCCTGTAATTTCTCAAGCAATTGAGCCAAAAACAAAGGCCGGGCGCGATAAATTAGGTCTTGCACTTTCAAAACTCGCGGAAGAAGATCCAACATTTAGAACCTACACCGACGAAGATTCAGGCCAAACAATTATTTCCGGCATGGGCGAACTTCACCTTGAAATCATCGTTGACCGCTTGCTCAGAGAGTTTAAAGTAGAAGCAAATGTGGGTAAACCACAAGTTGCCTACCGCGAAACCTTCCGCAAAGCAGCAGACGTTGAAGGTAAATATGTACGCCAGTCTGGTGGACGCGGACAATATGGCCACTGTAAAATCCAGTTCGAGCCAATGGACGCAAACGACCCAGACAACTCATTCGAGTTTGTTGATAAAATTGTTGGCGGTGTTGTTCCAAAAGAATATATACAACCAATCAAAAACGGTATTTTTGAGGCAATGCAATCCGGCCAAATCGCTGGATTCCCAGTACTTGGCGTTCGTGCAACCTTGTATGACGGCAGCTACCATGATGTTGACTCATCTGAAATGGCGTTTAAAATTGCAGGTTCTATGGCATTTAAAGAAGCCATGCGCAAATCCGACCCTGTACTTCTCGAACCAATCATGAAAGTAGACGTTACCGTTCCGGAAGAATACATGGGCGATGTAATTGGCGATATTAACAGCCGCCGTGGTAAAATTGAAGGAATGGAAGCACGAGGCAATGCCCAAGTTGTACACTCCTTTGTACCACTGGCTGAAATGTTTGGATACGCAACGGACCTTCGTTCTAAAACACAAGGCCGCGGCACCTATACCATGGAAGTTGACCATTACGATCCGGTACCAAAAAGCATACAAGAAAAACTTACGTCAGGTAAAAATGCTGACTAATCACTTTCATGCTTGCAATAATAACAAAAATTGTTATACTGTAACCACAATTATCATAAAGCAACTCTGTCGTTTCTAATAAGAAAGCGGAGCAGAGATTCATTCCTCGCTAGCGGCGGGGGGTTGGGCTGGTCACAAATGCAAAAACGCATTTGCTGCTCGCCCATGCGACCTGGGGCAAAGCCCCATCATAATAAGGAGGAAAAATTCCAATGGGTAAAGCAAAATTTGAACGTACGAAACCGCACGTAAACATCGGCACCATCGGTCACGTAGACCATGGTAAAACAACCCTAACTGCAGCAATTACCAAAACACTTTCAGACCGCTATCAAATCACCCAAGCGGTAGACTTCGACAAAATCGACAAAGCACCGGAAGAAAAAGCAAGAGGTATCACAATTTCTACAACTCACGTAGAATACGAAACCCCTAACCGCCACTACGCTCACGTAGACTGCCCAGGCCATGCTGACTATGTTAAAAACATGATCACAGGTGCTGC
>Ga0123352_10003925_pt1 | contig 21743 bp, 11 predicted proteins | sample TergutLab28metaG_FD_89700 | JGI IMG/M metagenome (GOLD analysis project Ga0123352, IMG submission 89700) | Labiotermes labralis P1 segment gut microbial communities from Petit-Saut dam, French Guiana - Lab288 P1 | ecosystem: Host-associated > Arthropoda: Insects > Digestive system > Gut ...
ATGATACCAGATGCTGTATAATACAATTTTGACCTCCTGATGATGAGCACAATAGTGCTCGAAATATGTAGAGGAATATAATAAACTTATTATAAAACAAGAATTTGTGCATTAAGTTGGTCAGTTACTAAGATTATACTGAGATGCACGGTCAGCAAAACATCAAAAATAATTAATTTGATGGTACAAAGAGCTGCTCAGTAGGCAAGTAGGCCTTACGAGTTCTGTTCGGAACTTTTTTTACAAATAAAAGTAGACTAAAGTCTGGCGTCGGGACGGAGCACAAAACTTATTTTTCCATGCTTAAGCATGTAATCACCAGCTGTAACAGCGAGCTGGTGTGACTTCGCAGGTAAATTCCTTTCTTTGTCTTACGTCGATAATGCAGTGGATACGCCACGTATGTCTTGTCGTAGAAAGTTTGCTTCTGACGTAACGCTAGGTAGCATGTAGCAAGAGGTTTCTGTAAAAATTAATGATTTCTTCAGGAGCTTGACATCACTGTTAACATTTCGCACCTTGTGGCTTTGAGCTGTATACTGCTCAATACTAGCCACGTGTATTTGAACTGACGATATTGACAATGAAATCTATCACGTCATAAAATTTATTGTATGTGTTCATGTTGTATGCTTTCTTCTGGGCGATTCCTCGGCGTCTGAGTTTTGTATGCCAACTACCTACCCGCCTATGAAGATGGAACAGACAGTTCCGAAACGCTGGAATATAAAACTCAGACGCCGAGTTATCACCCAGCAGAACACATACAACATTCAGAACAAGGCGAAAGTTTGAAATCAAGAATATATGTTCATGTTTAAATTGATTAATACTTCAGCAGCCCACATTATAATTGTAGTGGTAGGCACCAAACTGCGATTTTTTCCGACTGCGCTATGTTGTGAACAAAGAGAACACAACGCATATACTACGCAAAGTAAAATTGTTACTCACACTGAAATTAAATAGGAAGCTTAGTTATGCATTGACTCTGGGAAATAATGTTTATAATTTATAAAACATTTGGACCTTTATCTATTACCGGTCGCACCACTGTGAACCTGTTTTTCTCTCCGCGTGTCGCGCTACTGTTTCCTCCACGCCATCCTACATATATGTAGCGTCGAATAATAATGATAAACAGTAAATAACTGGTGCAATATCCGTTGAAAACGTCAACGGTAATTCATTTAATTTCTTGTCTAAATTGAGTACTTTTTTATTCTTCCCCTCTTTCATCCATATTCTTTTCCATCCTTACGTATTTGTCAATTCTGCCATATATACCTCCCCGCATCTTTCATCGTTCTTTCTAGTAAGTCCTGTTTCGTTGTTTTCCGTATTTGGCCACCTTGATATACGGATCGCCTCATCTCCACGTACTATCTGACAAGGAGTGAAATTTAATTAATATCGTGTTCCGTTTTTTTGTTTTGCATTTGGTCTCCACGGAAACGGCGCCAGAGTGATAAGACAACAAACCGATGAAAACTGCTGCTCTGCTTACGATAATAGAGGGTGTTCAGTATATGGCGCTGCTTAAGACCTGAACAACCTGGCTTGTTTTACAAGGGTATTCGCAGCATCATAATTTGAATGTCCCAGATCATGATGATTTGCAAGTAATGTTGAAATAGTCGGTAGTGACTTCTTTTAAGGAACCAACCAGGCCTGTAAGAACTGAGAAAAATCGTCATAAATATCGAGGCAGTATGTGTGCGGTTTTGATGTGAAACCGAAATAATCCGAAAGAAAAACGAGAAAATAACTTGATGACTACATTAAAATTATTGAACACTGTGAGCTGTTTGTTGTATGTTCTGATTTTCAATGGCTTTCTGCAGTCGATTTTAACATTATTCCCTTCAATGCCTTCACCTCGTATCACGAGTAGTCTGTTATTTTTTAACTGAAGTTTTATTATTCATTTATCATCAGAACAGCGCATTCTGTATGTCACGCTCACCTTAAGAACAGATTTTTTTAAAGTGGAACTAAATTCAGAAGAGTTGGGGGGAGGCCGTCATCGGCCGTCGTGCAGCAGTTGATATCGTCTGCTCTCCGGCGCGCAGTCCGGCCTTAACGCGGGACTGGTCGGAACTAAGTATTGCATAGCGGGCGGCGCCGGACGTCGCTGTGCAGCCGTGTAGCTATGATGGGGTACCGCCTGCAGTCGGATATTATGTATTATTTTACTTCCTTTTGTCGTTGTTGTTGTTGTTCTTGTTGCTGCTGCTGCTGTTAGTTGTTGTGAAGTAAAATGTCACGCAGTGCTTCTACAATTTAGTGACACACATAGCAGAAATTCAGACCGCACTAACACTTACACGAAACGAAATTTGTGTCTGTAGTTCTAAACATTGTAACCTGTAAGGGGATAAGGTAAATGTAAAGGTAATGCAGTCCCATTACAGGCCTGGACAGGCCCAGAGGGTTCCAGGAAGTTAAGGCTCCCAAATTTCGTGACAACGGCACAGGATAGTGGTAGGTTGTCAGCCTTACGCACCGGCCGCCTTTACCCCCAGTAAATACTCCTGGTACTCATTTCTGTTTGAGTCTGAGTCGACTCCAAGGCCAAAGTGCGGTCGAAAGGATTTTATGTCAACTGACACCAGCTGGGATCGAACCAGCGACCTTCCGATTTGTAGCACAGCACCTTAACCACTGTGCTACCGCGGTCCCCGTACGGGGACAAGTCTTTCTCAAATTTAACTATTTAATACTGTGTTATTTAGTTGCTGATTGTGACTTTTGTCTTTGACGAGTTCTGTGTTCAACGAAGAGTTTATTTACCGCTGAATTGGACATGAAGATGCTGAAATGTTGAAGAAGGGTCTCTCGCGAGTTTGAAGGTCGCCACTTGTAACTCACCCCAAGCTAAGATTCGGAAATCCCCAGATTTCTGCTGAGTTAACTTGCTCGATCACTCTCTGGAAGTGTTTATGAAAGTTGTTTTCCCTATAAGATAATTACTGTCTGTAACATGACAACGAAGTTCTCGCGATAATGTTGCAACTTGCCGCCAAATCTGCGAATTACTTAAGCGCGGATTGGAACCCAGTGCTTAAAGATTTCTCTCGTTTTGACAAGGTGATAGAAAGTGAAGCTACTTACCCAATAGTTAGAGACAGAATAAATACTTAATAAGAAAATCCAGACTTCATTAGTCTCGCCCTTACGTAAATTCTGGTACCTTCACAAAAAGCTAATGCTGAATATTCTGTGTATGCAACACCCAGAGCTGGTAGTTGTTAAGCATAGGAAAAGAAGGCGACAGCGTTGAACGGCATTGCGTCGTCCACTTACATTTTCCCCTGATTTTGTTTTTCAATTCTTGATGTGGAAGCGTTGCGCCACCATGTTCTCCCGCCGTTAGATATACGGTTTACAACACTTAATCACATAGGGTAGGCGCATGAATAATTTTTTTGTGGTTTATTGTCCTAACCCCATTAGTTCTCAACCTTTTGGGTCTCGCGGCACTCGAAGGTCGACACAGAACAAACATTTGTAAAGAAGTACGTTTGTCTTTAAATAGTTGGTTTGGCAGAACGTTAGCTCCATAGCTTGCAGGACGTGAAAACTGGTGGGGTGTAGATTTTAAAGAATGGAACTTTATAAGAGGTAATGTTCTTAGGGTAATAACAAAGAGTTAGTATGACAACTGTAGCTAACTCCAGATGAGACGACAATAGTTAACGGAACTTTGGAGTTATGAACATGATACGTTTGTGTGGAGCTAAGCCATTGACACATTACTCATGTAGCCTTCAAGGTATGATTCTACTCTGACGAAGGAGGCAATTTGTTAATCCGAAACATATACCATGCAGATGAAGACAGTACGTATCACCTACATTTTGGTTATAATCTACGACATTGCACAATGTCATAACCAAGTAAAATATACAGTCGGGGAAGAATTATCTGCTTTCAGTTTCTGGAGGGAAGAAGGAACAGGCAACTGGAGAAAAACTGCCAGACATGGAGCTTCATGATTTGTCCTCCTTAATACGTATTATTATGATTATTAAATCGAGAAGGATATGATGGATGGGGAATGTGTCACGTGTGTGGGAAAAGAGATAAGCTGGCATGGTTTTGGAAGGCCTTCACGTATAGAAGATGATTGTAAAACAGGTCTTAAAGAAACAGGAATTTGTGGCAAGAACTGAATTTATGTGGCTCAGGATACGGGCGAGTGGTGCACGCTTGTGAACACTGATGAACCTTGTGTTTCTACAGAATTCGGGGAATTGAAAACCTCGGAAAAACTTACTTTCTAAAGAAGGACTGGTCTTCTTGAAATTTGTTGGTGTGATAGAATCCTTCGATGTTGTGGGAAGTTACGCAGCTTTGGTAGACACTTCGTTACTGACGTTTCTGCATAATATATCCGTCCCATCTTCAAGGGTCGAGCAGTTTAAGAAGAATACTAGTGGAATTTAGGGAAAAGAAGATTTCAGTTAATGACAACTGCGTGACCTGGAGGGGTGTTTACCTATTTTAAAAACGGTTTGAAGGAGGTTATACTTGCGTGTCGGCGATACTGGTCGTGATGGCCGTCCGCTGATTAATGTAAAGGCTCAGATCGATCAGGTTACACCATAAGGCAGAGGAATCCGCCGTCTTTTATTTGGGTCTGCAGTTAGTAAGCCAGGAATAGAAGCGGTGTAAAAATGACCAAGCTCGAAAGACATGCATGAACTCTGGACCTAAAGAATTGAAAGAAAAGCGATCACATAGAAAAATAAAACTGATGTGTGATTAAATTTGCACGTATATTGGAGATTATGCATCGTCTCCTTTGGTTAAGAATTCTCTTCTTGGTTGGTTGGTTGGTTTCTGGCGCTACAGCCCCCCAGTGGGCCATGGCCTCCTCATTCACGAGGTTTCTAGATCACACACAACGACGCACCACAGTCCGTAGGACTCCTTTGGACGAGTGATCAGATTGCAGCAGAGACCTCTACCAGACAAAACACAACACTCACAACAGACAAACATCCATGCAGCCGGTGGGATTCGAACCCACAATCTCAGCAGGCGAGCGACCGCAGACCTGCGCCTTAGACCGCGCGGCCACTGGGACCGGTAAAAAAATTCTCTCCTTAATTCTAAAGAACATTAAAGTTGTTAATGTTCACCTTAGGGGGACCGCGGTGGCACAGTGGTTAAAGCGCTGCACTACAAATCGGAAGGTCGCTGGTTCGATTCCAGACTGGAATTTTTCATTGACATAATCCTTCCGATCACACTATGGCCCTGAGGTCGACTCAGCCTCTAACAGAAACGAGTACCAGGAGTATTTCCTGGGGGTAGAAACGGCCGGTGCATAAGGCTGACAATCTCACCACCATCGGGGCATTGTCACGCAATCTGGGAACCTTAACTTCCTGGAACCCTCTGGGCACCTCGGACCTGTAATGGAACTGATTTACCTTTTTCACTTTGTCACAAAACTTCAGGCTTAATTTAGTGTGTGCTTGTTTTGTCAATATTTCTGAAAACAATTTTAATATTATACTTAACATCGCACTGAAATTGACTCAACAACTCGCAGTTACCTTCCTACTTAACTTAATTTAACAATTCGCATTTACCTTCCTACTTGACCGGCCACCTCGACACAGGTTTTTCTTGGTTTCCCTGTGCCTAAAAGCTAATCTGAGATGGTTCCCAAGATTCCAAGTTGTCACTGCATGCTTCTCATGTAACCTTCCCGACTTAAATTTAGTAGTAACCAATTTCATATTTTGTATACATGTAAAATAACCACTGCCACCGGGTGACAACCCAATTGCAGTTAATAAATATTATTATTATTATTAACAACTCGCTTGTTACAGCTTGTGTGTCAAATAAACACCCCGATTTTAAGAACACGAACAAGCAGTATCACAGCATCGTTTCAGGTAAACATATTTTTGTGGTATGTCACTGATTGCTTTCTTACCTAACTTTCACCTTTATCTGTGCTTAATTTTGTAGGGTAATTGCGTGATACAATTAGCCGCTTGAGGTAATTCACTGCACATTGCAGTTCTGATATAACGGTCTGTTATTTTACGTACAAACACATATGTCGTCTCAGCCCGTATTCCATCTTCCTGCCTAATAAGACTATCTTAGTCAGTATCATGTGAGTCTTCACCATCACGGAATATACCGCCGATGAATTTGATGTTTATGTGACCGTGTATCATTGATACTATAATATAAACAGCCAACTAGATGCAACAATAACAAATTTTATTTATAATTACAATCAGCTCATAACTTTTCGGGCGATAGTTTCGCCCATCCTCAGGAACACTAGTCTGTGTTTACAGCTTGTGGTACAATGCGCTGTAAAGGCGGATTGTATATAAACATATATATTATATATAATCCGTCTTTACAGTGCATTGTACCACAAGTTGTAAACAAAATCTAGTTCTCCTGAGGATGGGCGAAACTATCGCCCGAAACATGTTGAGTTGATTGTAATTATAAATAAAATATGTTATTGTTGCATCTTGTTGGCTGTTTGTATTATTATACCGCCGATGGTCTCGGAACAAATGTTGTTATGTTTTTGTTATATCCATCTCCCCGGATTCGAGTCTTCCGTTTTGAAAAAAGAGCAAGGACGACCTTAGAGCGGAGCAAGTGGTGGATTCCGTTTATCCGGTACAAACTGAACGAGAGTCTGAGGTGATTAATCGAGAAGCTGACTAATTCAGATAACAAATACAATTAATAAAGTTGCAAGGTGGAGTGAATAATTATCACTGATATTTATGAACATAAGAATGCTGTGTCCATTACATATATGCCATCAAATAATAAAGTGTAGTAGCTATAATGATATTAATTACACCTACATTATTAAATCCACTCTTAGTCATTATATTAAATTTTTGGATATCTTTATTACTGCTAGAAAATAGACGGCTGAATCGGAAAGCCGCTTATTACTGCGTTCACTATATTTAATTTTCAGTTTCGGGTAACTGTTTTTTTTGGGGGGTGGGGCTGTGGCCAATTGTGTATAGCTTACAGTAATTTATTCTCTGTTTTGAAAAAATGATGCAATTGATGTGCCTTGCTTCGGTGCGTAATCCCCTTGCCGACAAAGCATCTGGTCGAAAGGTCTGATCTTCTTTCCGCAACAAATAAATATTTATAGCTGTTCGCATGCAGTCCTAGAATCGATTGTCCCTTGTCGCTGCCGATACCTATTCTTCGGTTCTCCTAGATGCTTTGATAGAAAATTCTATTTACCATCAACAAGCGTTAACTTTCCAGACCGTCCAGAGTATGAGTCGTCGAAACTCGTCTGCCATCCTTCTAAATTCCCACCCAATCATAAACTTAACGTTGACTAATACGGTCTGACTGCACAGAGCGGAGCGCATAACGTTGTTCCATTTTTTTTCATTCTATTAGCGCAGCAGACCTGTCAATGGGCTGCTGCCAACAGCAATTTCAAACGCTCACACAGAATGACGTTAGTGAGTGCTGAAATGAAGCCATTAATTCACATTAGAAATGCTCTGCCGTAGAATGCTTTTCATTCACTGTTGAGAATTGTATGAATTAATTATGTAGATTGTCAAACTTGTTTTTGTCCGCTTCGTAATTTAAAGTTTGACCTAGAAATAATGCTTAGGTCATTACCCGTACTTGCCAGGGGATACAGTTTGCATATTTTGATGAAACAGAACACTAAGTTAAAGCTTTCACTGTGGGGATTTGTTCCATTAGCTGAGTCCGTGTACTTTAACGGACGGTAAGTAATTACGCGTATTTAAATCCATGGTTGTGGCCAGGATAACGCAGTCGGTATAGCGCCTCATTATGAACTGAGTGGTTCGGGATAGATATCCAGTGAGGGTGAGATTTTCTGCATCCCTCCATGCCGGCTCTGAGTCTATATAGCCTCTTCCACAATGGGTACCCGGAACTTTTCCCGGGGATAAAGTGACCAGATCGTAGTCCTGACCACTCATTTCCATCTAGCGCCGAGGTTAAATGAAGAGTAGAGCTATACCTTTTCCCCCCTCTGTGGCTTCGTGGTATATTAGAGGGTGAAATCTGACTCGACGATAAGGCATTTTTCAGAAGTTGACCTTCAATAACAGGGTCCCCATTAGTGAAGATTTCGGACACAACCTGACAGCTCAGTTCAACTTGAGTACATAAATATCTCCTTCCACTGGGAACGACCGCCTTGAACCCCACATATGAGGAAAGAGCGCAGTGAATCGCCCACTTTCTTCCGTAGAAACTATGTCTATATTACTTATTGTAACTGTTCTAACTGCTGTTTTTATGTAAACCACGCCTGTACTGAAACTTGATAAACACATTTTAAAGGCGAGATTTCAATTCCGATGCGACAATTTTTATATATTCCCTTTATATTATTTACAATTTGTAGTACCTGATGATGACCCACCTTTAGGTCGAAACATGTGGCACTATTAAAATACTGTATACTTTAGTTGTGTTGATTGTCATTACATAATTATTAAAACCGGAAATGTTACTGCAGTGCTTACAAGAAGCTAAATCTTTACCAACGGGGAGTAAGCCGTGACAAATTTCCGGAAATGGCGGTACGGAAAGGGACTCGGGCCCGAATAAGTTACATAAGCTTTCTCTTTTGTCTTTCGTGGCAGTATCACTATTTGAAGCTATAAAATCTAACCTTTTCACACCAAGCCAAGTCACCCTGCACATAACGGTCTGTCTTTCTGATTTAGTGTCAAGATTTTTAACCGCCACGCCCTTGCTGGGAGGTCCAAAAACTTTTTTTTTTCACCGAGTCCTGAGCCCTCTGTCGGCGGTCCTGGCCATTCGTGGACCTTACCCTAAGCCAGATGAAACCACTCATTCAATTGGCTCTCAATTCTTCATCTCCATCCTAATGTTAACGTCAATTATACACGATGCCCCAATCCCCATGTCAGATTTTTCCAACAGAAAATTAATACGCATGTCTCATCGGTTCCTTTAACATTACATGACTCGTTTATCCTCCTCTAATCAACGTAAAAGTAATTTGTGAAGATTACGAGTTTGAAGTTGTTCATTATACAATATTCTCTATTCTGTCCTCAGCACTTGGTTCTTGAACGTCTTCGGATCACGAAATGTTTGCTCAAATATATTTGAAGAACCATTAGTGAACAACTGAGGGTGCAGATTCCAGTCTTCTGGTGCGTGACACTGTGTTATTTGTGGAGGATTTCCAACTCTTTATCTTGGACGACCTGAAACTGAAGGAAAACTTTACCACCATTCGAGACGTTGGGAAATACCCAGTGACACAGCGCTGACAGGCAAGCAAGTTTCCCCATCAGCACTACCGCTGTGAGAACCTCAAGTCTCTACCATTGAGGGTTTTCTGATGTAAATGCACATATATTAAAGACAGGCTTCGAAAAGCGTTTATCTGGGTCAGGATAAGGTCCAATATCTTACCCCTATGAACGCTGTAATTAATATTCGGGTTTCGGAAAAGCCTTGAATTTCGTGGCCACTTTCAAAGGACGGTGTGCATTGAAGGTAGCTCATTCGACTACTGACAGTGGACAGGCGGGAAAGTAGCCTGTCTAGAGGAGAAGGATTAGTAGTCAATTATTAAACTTTGAAATGAAATGAATTACGCTGACTATAACGTGTACTCTCGTGAAAAGAATACATTCTTATATTTTTTTAAGGGTATGTATCAAGGGTGAGCAGCTAGATGAGATATGGGGGTCGCAATATAGGGGAAACTTAGGTGAGAACCATCCATTAATGAAACATTTTTATTCTATTTCGGGGTTGGCCAACTTCAACCCGCAGGTGGGCCATGTAATTCGTTAAGTACTCGCTCGAGGGCCGCACGTGTGTATACGTATACAGAAAAGAGGGCGGGAGGTGGGGATTGAACTAACTAGAAGGTCCTTATTTGCGAACAGTACGTTACGCTAAACATACAGTTAAATGTCAAGGTAGCAGACCGTACTAAACTCTGTTATTTATTGTCCGTCTTACACAACAATATGATGTAAAGTTAAGTTATTTACAATTAATAAAGCTACATGTTTCAACCCCTTGGGGTCATCTTCAGGCTTATAAAATACGAATCATTCAAGGTACGTCTGAAGTACCTACGGGATCCCGTAGGTAACTACTTCAGACGTAAATAACATTGTTATATTAGCACAACGGGATGGAACATCCACAATTTAGCTTACTAAACTCGGTGAAACACAAAGAATGTTTTTTTGTGTGTGTGTTTCTTTTCTTTAGACGTCAGGAGACAAACCCTAACGGGAAGCTTATTCGTCCCTTACAGCATACAATAGGAACAAACAGCGTTCCTTATCAGATAATACTGTGCACAATTCTACAAGATAATTTCATCGTGCGAAGTCATATGATAACATGCCCACTCCTACGGAACAGAAACAAACACGGACTCCGACGTCACCAGTAAATAAATAGAATCCCATAGCTCCATAAACAACCAGACGGTAACGGGACTTATATTTGTTAACTAGTGAACACCAATACACCGTTTTAAGAAATTTTACACATTTTAACCTTTTATTACACAATTTGAAAAAATAACACTTTTTTCGAAACAAGTGATCCAATTTTATGTATCCCACCGATGTAAACACAATTTTCACGTCACACTTTTGAGACAAATTATTTAATTTTTATGTATTTCCATGAATGTAAACACGATGGGATCCCAGTGTGTGCATAGCATCTTGTGACTCAATTGACAAAATAGGCCTGAAGATGACTGATCAATAGTCGAATCATGTAGCCTATGTACGAGTAATTACCTTATGTAATAAAGTAGTTGTGCTGACGTGCATTATTTAATATTGTATTACAAAGAATGTTTGGTTTACTGTGTGCTGTCTTCAAAGTTTGTAGTTTGTAAACATTTTCTGTGCTTGTAAAGTTGCCGAATGATGTTCTGTACCAGATTATATTATGTCTCTCAAATTGTATTACTGAAAATATTCAGGAACTATTAATAATAACATTTTCCGTCGAACACAACTAGTTTATTATAATTAGAGTGGCAACATGTTTCGAACCTATTGGGTCATCATCAGGCCTTCACTATGATCCAGTTAACTGTAAAGCTGCATACATTCTTGGGATAACTAACTGGTTCAAAGTGAAGGCCTGATGATGATCCAAAACGGTCGAAACATGTTGCCACTCTAATCGTAATAAATTAAACTAGTTGTGTTTGGCGGGAAATTTATTATTAATAGTTCCTAGTGAAAACACATCGGGATGGCTTACATAAAAAAATTAAAATATTCAGGTGACCGAGGACGTAAACCCAATCTTCGGGTGGCCAGTCGCGTTGTGGCCACCCCTGGAATATGGCGACGAATGAATTTTGGAGATGTCGTTGCTGAAAGTGAGGAAAACAGCGATGACCCTCTGTGGGGATATCCGGTAAGGGACCTGATATACGAAATCGGTAGTGCGGAAGTTACGAGTGGTATTGTGTTACTGTCAGACACGTGACACATAGGTACGTGTTCACGTTTGGGAGTCGTGTCTCGTGTGTTGAATGGTCCTCATTAAATTGATGTATTAGAAGAGTCTGCACATTAGTAAACTCCATGACGTAAAGTTTTCTTAGGCATGGCGTGACGTGAATGGTTGTTATCTTAAGGCTACTAAATGTTGGTTCTGTTATATCACTGTCATCGCTGTTTCAAAGGTTTAGAAGGAGGAGCGGAGCTTACGAACACGACGACATCGTGTGCAGCAGGCTAGTGGTGTTTCTCACCAAAGGAATTATCAGTGTCGCGGGGGGTTTTGAAGTATAGCGCTTCGAGGAGACCTAGACCGCAAGTTCAGTGCTTCTGCCGTGCTTACGGAGAGTCATTGAATTAAAACCTTGCATAACTAACTCAAATTCGGGTAACACGGAAAAGTAAAAACGAAAGTACACAAAATAGATTTTACATTCTTTTTTAAACAATACACAAAATAGCTTAAATCTTACATTGTATTGAAATATCTAGATGAAGGGAGCGTGTTTGGACAGATATTCGGAGGGGCAGAATTACGAATTTGAGGGAAATATCTAATAACAGCAAAGAATGGAAGAAGACCGTTGAGGAGGCGAATATCCACTTGGGACTATCGTGCAAACTAGGAAGAAGAAGGCATTTCTGCCGGCCGCTATGATTTTGTATGACTTGAAAACGTGTGGAGAGATATTTTAGACCATAAAATTTACGTTCGGATGAGAAAAACAATATAGATAAAATAGAAAACGTGCCTCAAATTATACCACGACCTATCCTTTCCACATTATTTCCAATTCATTATTCACTTATCACATCATTCTAAGCTCCACGGTCCAAGCTGCTAAAACCACGAATAAGAAAAAAGCATTTCGCGGATTGTGTTGCAATTACAAATAAAATTATTTTTTTCAAAATCTTCATGCTGTCATGATTCTGCGAAATGGAAATCTTCAAAAACAGCAATAAACTACCCACAGCTCTTCAAGTAATATTTCGACCAAGAATAAACGACAAGAACTTGCCGGATCCTACCGCAAAATCTGTCTTTAGTGTCGCCTGGAAATGGCTATCCATATGTTACGCAAACTATCTGGAATTGCTAATTACGTCAGTCATCTTTGCATTCCATTACTTCTACGTAATTGTGCACACCGAGATACGGCTTGTTTGTTAGAACCGTCGAAGGTCTGACTGTTTGAGTCATATGAGCGGTTGACCGCCAGTTTTCTCAGTCTCTCAGCTGTCATGATCCACATCCAGACATGCATAATCCTTCTTTCATAATTCTTTCCTTGTTCTGCTTTTTGTATTTGTAGCTTTAAATTTATAGCAGAATGGAGATTTTCGAATTAAACTGAAACCGAATGCTTAGTATCGCTTTCACAAACGCCTGCCACTTTTTCTTATCCTGATCACGCCCTCCCGTTATATTTCCTCAAGCTGAATTTTGATATTATCCCATCTGCTCCCAGTTCTTCCGAATGGTTTCTTTCCTTGAAGTTTCTACCAAAACTCTGTACACCTATTTTCTCCGCCCCAAGCGTGCCACATGTTATATACGGTGGCGTTTCGAAATCGGAGCCAGCTTCTGAAACTTCGTTTCCGTCAAGCACACCTCAGATAACTGACAATGTCGAACGTAATGTTAGTTGAATGCCTTCGTGTGTGTTAATTTAAAAAGCGGATGACTAAATTCAAGGGAAAGTCCGTCACCTTGCCTGATCAATGACAAGCATGGTGGTTGCCGGAAGTCTGTGTTACCAAATGCTTCATAGTATTAAAATGATCGACATAATTTTCAGTTTCTGTAGGCATATTAACATAATCTGATTACGGTTGCAGCATATTTCATAACATTTCCTGACTACAGGAAACAGCTTGTAGATAAACTAAACTCACACACACACATACTCTCACACTCACGCACATACATACTCACACACTCACGCGCACACATACTCACACACTCACGCACACACATACTCACACATACACACTCACACACGCACCCTCACGCACACACTCACGCGCACTCACGCACACACATACGCACGCACATTCACACACACTCTCACGCATACTCACACATACACACACACGCACACACACATACTCACACACGCTCACGCACACACATACACACACTCTCTCACACATACACATACACACTCACACACACACACACACACACACAGTATTTTAAGTCACTTTCAATTATTTGCAGTGTTCAGTTGTGTGTCTAATTCTCGCACGAACACATTCAACTGTTGTTGTAACATTTACTTGAATATTAATTACAAGTTAGTATGCAAAGATTCGTTGCGGTCCCATATGTCTGTAACAACTTCGAACCTGTCTGTCTACTTGCTGCCACTTCTTAGACTTGCATGTTGTCCTCGTATGAGCGCGAAGTCTTCTTACTCGAAATCACTTGATCGTGTACTCACGCTGAGCTGCATTTTTCTCTTCAATCATTCTTATTTGGATTTCACGAACACACATAGGCGATTACAACGGTCACACGTAGGAAGCCCAGAACAAATTCTGTAGATAAAATTTTCTACTCTCTTTAACAAGCGTGTTTTGTTGTTCTGTTATGCTGTCCAGCGTTTAGACCTTCAGTTAGAAATGTGCGGATGATTGTCTTTGAAGCGTCTGAACGTGCCAGCAGATAATTTGTCCACAATTATTTTATTGTTCGTCATTGTGTTGTGACCTCAGGCGTGAACTCTTAAAAGTCAGTTTTGACCTTGTAAAATTCGATTCTTCGGTTTAGATAATTCCCAGAACCGGCTGGTCTTCGTCTTTGAACGTGACGTGTTTGGTGTTCCTAGAATTACGGTTCCATCGCGAGGTACAGTATTGTCCAGTTATTATTTATGGCTTTGTAAATATGAAATAAACCTTTGTGAGTACTTACTGATGAGTAAATCTATATCCTTTAACAAAGCAGTTTGTTTGAATGGGACTTTTCACAAGTGCATAACTTCCGGGCGCACTAAAATTTAAACTCATGAAACCTATACCACGTTATTAGAAATGTCAGAACTGTGTTCCTCGCCCTGTATAATTTCTCTGGAACACATTAAAATTTTACTGAATTTATTACACTGCAATGCTTATTACGCTGTGGTGCAGCTGGTTGAGGCACTGCTCTCCAAGTCGTAAGGATGCGGGTTCTAATCCCGATGGGGTGTTGGGATTCTTCATTGATTTAAATCTTCCGGCCGCACTGTGGCCCTTGGGGCGACCTAGCCTCCTTGGGGTACAGACGGATGGTGCGTAGGGCTGACAATCTTACCACCTTCATTTGCCGATTTTCTAAAAATTCGGGGAGCCTCATCCTCCTGGAGTCTTAAAGGTCTGTCCAGGCCCGTAATGGGAGTTTTACTTTCACCTTTCACAATACTTAATTGTATCAAGGCTCGAGAACCTGTCATACATTAAATAACTCTTCTTGAGGTCTGTGCAGAGAAGTTTATTCCGCTCAGCGGAACAACGGGACGTGATTGAACTAACGAGATGTGATATATCGATGAATTAAATTATGATAATTATGAACCGAATATTCGGAACAGGTAGTTGTGTGTTCGAAGGACGAAATCACAAAGTTTACAGGAATATGACCTTCACACACCGTTACGTCATTTTGTAGGTCGTCATGTTACGGAAGGAAATGTTGGGTAGCCTCGTCAAAAATATCAATTCGCACCTGCTACTTTTTTCAAGGTGTAGGTCCGTTACGCAAATATTTCCACTAGCCAGTTTCATGGACATGTAAATGATATGACAAATGGATCAGCGCAGTCGGCACTGTATCATTAACACTTGACTGTAGGTCAGCGTACGTTACCACATAAATCACTGTAATGACAGTATAGTACAAAGATTTTAATTATGATGTTAGTAAAGTATTAAAAGTCCTAGAGCAACGTTACTGCTGTTTGGTTTCCGGTAAAAAATAACCGGCTGTGATCTCTGACATCTCAGGATTAATTTTAAACAACGAATCTTAGTAAACACCCAGTTTGATGTGCAGTTACTATCACACCCCTTCCCCCGAACTTACACCATACCTGGTTCTGAGAGCTTCGACATTAATTGAGGCGACGTGATTAGAAAGAGGTTTTTCCATTAAACGCGGGGCTCAGAATGAGAGTGGTTGTGTTTCTACCAAGAAACGAGATTTATTCATAGTGAAGGAAAACAAAAAAAAAAGTGTATATATATATATATATATATATAATGTTACGAACATATGATATTTTTTGACGTTTGGCTGACCGTACATCTCAGTATATTTATCTCAGTAATTAACCAACTTGATGCACAAAATTTTTGTTTTACAATAAGTTTATTTTGACCTCCTGATGATTAGCACATGTGCTCGAAACATGTAGAGACATGAAATAAACTTATTGTAAAACAAAAATTTTGTGCATGAAATTGGTTAATTACTGAGACAAACATACGATAATTCAAGGACGACACACTTCCTCCTGAACTGTAAGCAGTTCATCTGGATCATCACCTTCAACCTCCAGCAATAAAGGTAGCGGTGCACAAGTCCATAAGATGACTTTAAAAAATGAAGAGCGGAATTCTGGCGAGAAATTTTTTTTTCTCCTTCGAAATCTCCTTATATCAAACAAGTATCTTCATGATTCCTTGTCTGGTTCTTGCTGCTCACTGCTCGCATGAACCATCTTCAGTGAGTCCATGCAGTCAACTTCAAATCCGTCGCAATTCTGTCCTTGCGATCAGACTCAGGTTCCTTAACTTCTTCACGGAAGATTTGCTTCCGATTTCCTAAAAAGATCGTCGAGCAGGGTCTCCTCGTTATGGGAGTTCAGAAACTCAAGATATATTCAGGATCGTTGGTAAGAACTTGAGCACTTGGCTGAATATTTTCGGACTGGGGACAAACGACCTCAGACGGGACGTCGTAAGTCTGGAAATAATTGTAAGTGGTAATGACGTAATTTACGATATCATGACATTTTCCTGGATAGGCTGAGCAGAGGTGAAAGGGGATCTCCGAGGAGTATTGTCGGTCTTTGGGACGAACTTTTGAATCGGAAGCAACAGTGGAGGTCTTTCCATCCTGAATATTGTACCTTACATATTATGCATTGCCGCTTCTTCTTAATTACATCGTATGCGACCCTTAACTGGCTGAATCCAAACGCATATTACATAATTAGTGTGTAGTCTTGCGTAAATGGTGAAATGGATAGTCAAGCTGTGTCTTCTTCCGTATTCTACAGGATGAGAGAGGAAGGCTGATGCGGAGAAATATTGTCCGGTACGCCATGTTGTCCTACGTCATCACCTTGCAGAAAGTAAGTTTTCGAGTGAAGAAACGTTTCCCAACATGGCAGCACATGGTCGATGCTGGTGAGTACAATTCAGCTTTTGGTATCAGGCCCTGAATGCAAATCTGCAAGCTGTTATGTTTGTTCGACGATGTAAGCAACCAGCAAGATGCAACAAATTCCGTTTATTGATCTTTTTAAATCAGCTCTACATGTTTCGGGCGACAAACTCGCCCATCCTCAGGAGCACTTTTTGACTGTATATACAGCTTTTGGTACAATCCACCGATATTGCTGCCGACCGGTGACAATGTTGTCACCGGTCGCAGCAATATCAGTGCATTGTACAAAAAGCTGTACAGGGTTATTCGAAATGGTTGTCGGGGTTTTAACAACTTGCCACCTCGTTCTCCCGATGCAACCCCATGTAATTTATTTCTATGGGGTTACGTCAAGGATCAGGTTTATGTTTCTCCTCTTCCCGCACGTATCCCGGAAATGAAGGTACGAATCAGAACCGCCATTAAAACCATCACCGCTGACATGCTACAAACAGTTCGAAACGAACTCGATTATCGTGTTGATGTTTGTAGAATCACAAAGGGTGCACATATAGAGCACCTGTAAGCTATGTAACAAAAACTTGGAGTGTTGTTCTATTAAATAAAAAATACATATACTCCTATCTCAAGTGTATTGTGTATGACAAGTTGTTAAAACCCCTACAATCATTTCAAATATCCCTGTATATACAGCCAAAAAGTTCTCCTGAGGATGGGCGAGTTTGTCTCCCGAAACATGTAGATCTGATTTAAAAAGATTAATAAAATAAATTTGTTGCATCTTGTTGGTTGCTTACATCGTTGTTCTAATGACGCACGGTCTCACAATCATCACGTTCAAATGTTATGTTTGTTGTGTTGATATTTTCGCAAGTCAGATACGATACGTCCGTCAAACTAGATAATGCTTGAAATTATTATTTACCTATTTAACAATTGACGAACTCATCATATACTTGTCCGTAAAGTCAAAACGTTTCTTTTATCTACCTTGCTGATGTGTGGTGTGTGGTTACTTGAACATATCATAAGTTAGATTGCCCAAAACTCATCGCTTTTTCGTGCATAGACCACCGCAGTGCTCATTGCATACAGCGGAGCAGAGCTGCGAGCTAAACAAAGATAAATTATGTAATATGACTTATTTGTAGTTAGATCCAGATTTGAATGAAGCGTAACGGAATCTTTTTCTTGCATTGTGCTGATTTTAACATATCTCTTAGGACGTTAGTTTTTTCTGTTGTTGTTTATTCTTTGTATGATGTTTATTAAAGATGCGTGTAAAAAATTAAGACGTGTTTACAAGAGGCACTGAATTAGTTTATCTGAGTTTGTTTAATGGCGGTTTCAGTGGCGGACACTTACAAGGCATTGATTGCTGGAATAATGGATTCATGACGACGTAATATAATGGAAGAGTGAGTTAGTGTGAGACTTCATCGGCCGTTTGTTTGAAGGATTTTGGAAAACCGAAGAAAGGTTTTACTAGAATAGTCAGTTGTGAATGCAGATTTGAGTGTGTGACCCTTAGGATGCGAAAACTGAATTTATAACCGTCAAAAGTATCGTTCATTGAGTTTGTTAAAATTGTGTGACGTAATAAACAAACAATTGATTTCACTAGAGTTTTTTTTTTTTGCAAAAGATTCACGTGGGTATCACAAGAAGTGTTTTTAGTCTTTCAATAAAACGTGTTACATCAGTAAAAGCCACGGGAAATTAAACTTTTGGCGCCGGAATTATTCTCTTAATTTTAGCACATTCTGTATATAAAATGTGAATAATACAGGAACCAAATATGTTAGAATTTTGAAACAAACTGCATTTTGAAGAGAAAAAAACGGAGAGTATACACCATGTTTAAAATTTTCGGTACCTATATTTGTTGAATAAATATATAAAATGCAACTTTGGAGGTTAGCAGTGCGGTACGCCAACTATAGTTGACGTTAGGCGTCTAAAGGTTAATAAACACCGATGCTTAAATACTGGTAAGAACAAATAAATTCGATGTAAAACCGCCTGGAAATTTGAAACTTGAAAGCTCACAGTAACACATCATTTACACAGCTACAATGAGTCCGCAACATCAACAACGATTTCAGTACTATTTACTTTTATTTGTCATTACCCATCATCAGGGACGGGCCAAGGTTTTATGGAGCCTGAAGTTTATAAATATTGGGGACTTTTTTTTAAAGAAAAATAATACAAAATTACAAACACACAATTCGGTACGAAAGTGAATTTTTTTTGGGGGGGGGGGCCCTCCTAAGGCCTTGGAAGGGACTCGTGCAAGTGAGGGGCCCTCAGACTTAAGCTTTATTAGCTTCATGGTAGACCCGCTACTGCTCTTCGTGTAATTTTCTTACGGTTTTCGTCAAAAAAGTTACTGCATTGTCTGTCGGCTATATATTCATTTCATTGCGTAATTAATTAAAGCACGGTGGCTGCTGTATTTACCACCTGCTTTGACGTAAAGACCTCTGCAGTATGTTCACACAGTGTGTTTATGTATTATCACGACAATTATTGAGTCGCTGGTCTTTGTGTCTTGGTATTTTGTGCGACCGAGTTTCTGAATTTTGATGTATTCGGACCACATTAAATAATTTCGCCTTTCAGCGAGTCATTTGATTCTTTAACGGGATTATATTCACAAAATACGTGTTTTAGCATTTTAATTCAACACACCAGCAGCAGTCAAGTTGCCCGGAGCGTAAATATTTCATTGTGTAACAATGATAAGGCAACAGTACAAGCGTCTGTAAATCCGTAATATTCTGCCATTACTTACTTTAAATTGTTTAACGTACACTTTATTACGTACAGACAGTTTATGCAAATTGTATTCCACACTGTGGGTTTTTCGTGTGTACTTATATGTCTACGCCTGTGTATGTGAAACTGCCATAATACAAACACATTTCTGCTGGTAATGGAGAACTGACTAAACACAGCATATCTCACCCAAGTCCCACAATATTTACCCAAATTAAAACAAATATAAATTGCACGGATGTTTGAATATTGCCGTGAATAGAATTTTCGTTGTGTAACAGCGAAGTGCTATGTTAGTTTTGTACGTTCGGTTGGCAGTTTTCTTTAAATTTGAAGCTGATGATAAATTGTATACATAATATCGACTTTTGATGTTTGTTGGACCTTTCATTATTGTGATAACTGAAGAATAAAAACCAACTATATGCCACTTATTATATTATAATACTTCTTATAGGCTCAACATGTTTCGGGCACTACTATGCCCATCATCACGAGCTCGCGACTGTAATGCTGCAGCCCGGACACTACTCCAGCCTAACCACACCTAACCTCCAACATACAGCAAACCAAGAACGAAACGACCAATGTGGTAATCAACATTACAGTCGCGAGCTCGTGATGATGGGCATAGTAGTGCCCGAAACATGTTGAGCCTATAAGAAGTATTATAATATAATAAGTGGCATATAGTTGGTTTTTATTCTTCAGTTATAATATCGACTGCTAGGAAGGCACTGAAACTTAACAATATCCGTTCTTCAGAGTTATTTCTTTCTTACGCTATCATTTCTTTCGTTGTTGCATGCATAATATTTGCGTTCTGTAGCATGCAACCGAAAGTGCAAATACTGTAAAGAAATAGTAGAACCCCTTTTTGGAGTCACGAAAAAGGAAGGTATTCTGGAACAGTGGTTCTAAAATTTTCCTCTCCTCGGTCCAAAACCGTAAATCACAACGTCTTCGCAACCCAGAGAGTACCACTGTTTTAATTAACGCCGAAAGTAAGCCATCAAATTCCCTTGGATTTTTTTTTTGGTAGTTCACGATTCTGCAGAATTTTCTAGCAACCGAAGTTTGCGTCGCAACCCTGGGTTTGGGAATCCATGGTCCAGAAGAAAACGGTTCAATAAACTGATTAGTTACTGATGTCTCCCAAATAGAACAGGAGGGAAATAACAGCAAAAGACAATAAATTAAATCTATGAAGATGTTATTGCCTGGCCACGTGGCACTTGTGTGAAAGAAGAGACATGCATACAAAGTTTTGATAGGGAAACCCGAAGGAACTTATCCACTTGGAATAACTGGGCGTGGACGGGATGATAATAATAAAATGGATCTTAAGAGAATAGGATTTGAGAGCGTGGACTTTATTCATCTGGTCCAGGATCAGAAGAAGTGGCGAAAAGGCTGATCGGCCACGGAAATGCAGCCTTTGTTTTTCAGCAGCCACTGCTTGCTCTGTCTATGTCGCACTCCATATCCCATATCACCACGAGACGCTGAAACACCTACGGTCAAAACATACAAAACCTTGGGAAAGCACACGTGTTAAACACAGCTCAACGCATGACAGTAGCTACTCGAAGGATGTTTCACAATCTGACCTCAAGTGTTCCTGTAAAGTTATGGCTCTTACCTTGAATATTTTCTATACGTTCAATAATTTGCTGGTGTATTGAAGCAGTTACAGGTACTTTGTACTGCTGGGTATTTGGTGTTGAATATTTATCGTATCTGGAGCGTCGGAGTTTATAATTTTTCTTCATATTTAAGGACGATTTTAATATACAGGGTGTTTCACGACTTTAGGGCATAACTGCAGGAGGTGATTTCCTAGGTCTTTGTGATCAAAAAAGTTCATATAAACATGTGTCCGATTTTGGACGGTTACGGAGTTAGGACCCTTTTTTAATTCCCGTACACGCCCTCGTGTGAACCGCGTCTATCAGCTGGCGGGTCGCTATTTTTAGCCAGCTACAGACAAGGCGTTCCCCTTATCTCGATACTTGGGTGGTACCTAAGGCGTG
>Ga0123352_10003927_pt1 | contig 21739 bp, 27 predicted proteins | sample TergutLab28metaG_FD_89700 | JGI IMG/M metagenome (GOLD analysis project Ga0123352, IMG submission 89700) | Labiotermes labralis P1 segment gut microbial communities from Petit-Saut dam, French Guiana - Lab288 P1 | ecosystem: Host-associated > Arthropoda: Insects > Digestive system > Gut ...
AATGTGTAAAAGGGATGGGATTGCGGCAAAAATCTTGTCGCAGATGGGTAAAACAAACATAATTTTGAGGAGGAAATACCTATGAGCAATTTAGTTAATTATGCAACTCATCAACGCAGTGAAGCGAAAGCGTAGTGGAGTGGTTTTTTCGCAAAGCGAAAAAAGATTACAATAACAAAACATAATTTTAGGAGGAAATATTTATGAGCAATTTAGTTAATTATGCAACACTATTCAGTGCGGATTTGGCGCAAAAGTACAGCCGTGAGTTGTTGACGGCGGGGCTTACCACGCAAAATGTGAACTTTTTTGGCGGCAATACTGTCAAAATACCGTTTATGAGCCTGCGTGGGTACAAAAACCATAGCAGAGACGGGGGCTTTAACCGCCAAGCGGTGCAAAACGGCAACCTTACCAAGGTGCTTACCCATGACAGGGATGTGGAGTTTTTTGTGGACGCTATGGATGTGGACGAAACCAATCAGGTGCTTGCGGCGGTTAGTTTGACCAATGTGTTTGAAACAGAGCACGCAATACCTGAAACGGATGCCTACCGCATTTCTAAAATCCATCAGGACGTGGTTGCGGCTGGCGGCGGCATCGACCCACGCCCTCTTACACGTGCCAATGTGCTTGAAATTTTTGACGAGTATATGCAGTTGATGGATGAGCAGGAAGTGCCGCAGGAGGGGCGTATACTGTATGTTACCCCTGCTACAAACAAGCTGCTGTCGCAGTCTGCCGAGCTTTCTCGCATTATGAGTATTACCCACAATGACGGGGATGTAAAGCGTAATGTGCGTATGCTTGACGAGGTGCAGGTTGTTGTTGTGCCTGCCAGCCGAATGAGGACTGCGTACGACTTTGCTGACGGGTTTGTGTCTGCGGCGGGAAGCGGGCAGGTGCATATGATGCTTATTCATCCAAGCTCGGTTATTGCGGTTAATAAGCATAGTTATATTAAGTTGTGGGCACCGGGCAGCCACACCATGGGTGATGGGTATTTGTATCAAAACAGGCAGTATGGGGATTTGTTTGTGGTGGATACTCGGCTTGGGGGTATTGCTATTAACGCGAGGTAGTGTAAATGGGGATGATTGCGGGCGGCAGGTTGCCGCCCCTACGTTTTCCCGTTGGAATGTATAGTAGTAAGGGTAGTAATGATGCTACCCTATTTTTGTAGGCAGAATCAGCATTTGCGGCACAAATGATTGATGCTATGTACATTCCACCCCCGCCCATCGGGGAAACCCACAACGAGAGAGGAGGAAAATTATTACTTCAACCAAAACAATCTATCACCATCATAGCTTATTCAAAAGCAAATCTCAATACGAGATTTTCAAAATTGAAATTCAATAAAGGAGCGATTCGTATGCAGACTGCCACAAAAGGCGTTGCGGAAAATCCTGTTGCTGGACAGGCTCAACCGCATAAAATTCTGAAACGGATTGGCTCTACAAATTATGAAGTGTCAATCCATTTCAGCCAAACGAGCAAAGAAACCGTTGAGGACAAAATGCTAAGGCTGATGTTGCGAGATGTAAAAACCATTTCGCCAAGTGTGCCGAAACCAAAGCTGACTGCCGGAACGGAGGATTTATGAAGCAGTCAAAAATAACAGCGTTGTACAGCAGATTAAGCCGAGATGATGAAAATATCGGTGAAAGCGGTTCTATCCAAACCCAAAAGGCAATTCTTGAGGAATATGCCGCTAAAAATGGATTTGCCAACATAGTCCATTTTGCAGATGACGGATGGACGGGCGGAAATTTTGAAAGACCCGATTGGAAAAGGCTAATTGCTGAAATTGAAAATGGAAATGTTGCAACTGTGATTTCTAAGGATTTATCGAGGGTAGGTAGGGAGTACCTTCAAACAGGATTTTATACCGAAGTTTTCTTTAGAGAAAAGGGCGTAAGGTTTATTGCTATTGCAAATAATATCGACAGCAAAGACCAATCAAGCAGCGAGTTTGCACCGTTTTTGAATATCATGTCGGAATGGTATCTGCGTGATGCAAGCCGTAAAGTGAAAGCCAGTCACAGAGCAAGAGGCATGAGCGGAAAACGCTTAACATTTAATCCGATTTATGGTTATGTTCTTGACCCAAACGATAAATCCAAATGGATTATAGACCCCGAATCTGCTGAAGTGGTACAGCGTATTTTTCAACTTACTATTGAGGGCAAAGGCCCTTGTGATATTGCAAGGATTTTTGCCGAGAGTGAAGTTGAACGCCCAACTTATTATCAACACACAAGGGGCATTGTAAATTATGAGAACAGCCACGACTTAACCACTCCTTACGCTTGGAGCGGCAACAGCATAGCCCGAATGATTACCAAACCCGAATACATTGGGCATACTGTAAACTTCCGCACGACCAAAGAATCTTACAAAGATAAAACCTCAAAAGAAAATCCAAAAGAGGAATGGGCGATATTTGAAAATACTCACCCTGCCATTGTAGATTCTGAAACATGGGAAACCGCACAGCGTTGTCGTGAAACTGTCCGAAGAAGGGATAATCATGGCGAGGCTAATCCACTAACAGGATTAGTATTTTGTGCCGACTGCGGAGCAAAACTTTACAATCACCGCCAGCCCAATCCAAAACAGTATATCGACAAACGGGGCTACACAGTCAACCGCAACGGCAAAGATATATATGAGTGTTCAACTTACAATCTTACTGGCAGAAAGTTTGACCGCAAATGCACATCTCATTATGTCAGAACTGCGGTCATACAGCTAACGGCACTTGAAGCAATCAAAGCGGCTTGCGGAGCAGTCAAAACCAACGAGGAAGAGTTTATTACTCAACTTCGTGAAGAATCCGCTATCCGAAAAGAAGAATCTGCAAAAGCCCACAAACAAAGAATTTCACAGGGGCAGAAACGGATTAAGGAACTCGATTTGATAATAAAACGGATTTTTGAGGATAATTTTTCGGGCAAGCTATCCGACAAAAGATTTGCGGCACTTTCCGAAGAATACGAAACGGAGCAAAGTGAACTGGAGCAAGCAATATCAAAGTTACAATCTGAACTTGATTCATTCACCGCCGACACCGACCGCACCGAGCGATTTATCCACATCGTGAACAAATACACCGATTTATCTGAATTAACTCCTGCTATGATTACGGAATTTATTGATAAAGTTGTTGTTCACGAACCTGATAAATCTACAGGTGAACGAACGCAGAAAATTGACATCTTCCTAAACTTTATCGGCAAAGTTGAAATCCCCGAACCCGAATTAACACCACAGCAGATTGTTGATGCTGAAACAGCACGGAAAAAGCGCGAGCGTTGCCGTGAAGCACAACGGCGATATGCTGCCCGAAAAAAGGAGCGGGAGCAATTAGAACTACAGGAGCAAGAAAAAATCTCAAAAGCAAAGGGGGCTAAAACTAAAAGAGCTTTAGCGATAGCACAATAATTATTTTCATCTGTTGAATTATAATTTTTGGGCTATCGGCAATAACAACACTTTTTACAACTACGGCACAGGAGCGGCTTGCAGAACTTATTGTGAGCCGCTTTTTCGTGTAATTGTGTCAGCAGTACCGACACAATTCATTTCCACCAAAAATTCAAAAATTCGAGAGGAGCATTTACACATGGCAAAAACAAGACTGGAAAAAATCGCAGATTATGACGAGCAAATTGCTCAAATCAAAAACAAACAAAAGGCAGAGCGGCAAATGCACAGCAAGGAAGAACGAGCCAAACGCACACGCCGTTTATGTTCACGGCATGGTCTACTGGAAAGTATGCTGCCGGAAATTGCAGGCATCACCGATGAGCAGTACAAATCCTTAATTGAAAAAGCGGTTGATAGTGATTTCTTTCGCAAGTTACTTGATGGAATGACAGCGATGGCAAAGGATATTGCTGCTGATGAAAAAGAACAAGCGGCAAAGGCTGACGGAGTAGATAAAGCTGAAAAATCTACATCAACAACACCATCTAACCCAACAAGTAAAACTGATAATTCAACAGCATCATCACAGCACAGTAGTAAGCAACAATCCACAGAGCAATCACAGGACGGCAATGACAAAAACAATTCTGATTCGTCTAATGCTAACGCTCAAAACACCAATTCACCTATACAAAAACCCCATTTCAACGAACATCAACGCCACAATCCAAACCACAAGTCCAACGGCAACATCACAAGGCAGGGCGGCTAAACGCTCCTGCCTTAAACCCGAAGGGCGCACTTATGAACCACAAGGCTACGCCTTTTGTGGTTCCGTGCGCTCCTGCGGAGGGCGTTTCGTGCCTGTCGGCACGAAATAAGGGAGTTGCACCCCCTTAACCCCTGCATACACGGCACAATCAATTATTCCATTCGGACTAATCGTTTGTGCCGTGTCTATTTGCAGACCTCAAAGAAAGGAGCGGAGCGTTGGCAATCTATCATTGCAGTATTAAAATAATCAGTCGTGGTAGTGGTAAATCCGCAGTTGCGGCGGCGGCTTATCGTGCAGGGGAAAAGATTAAGAATGAATTTGACGGAAAGACCCATGATTATACTCGCAAGCGTGGGATTGCTCATTCGGAAATCATGTTACCCGACAATGCTCCTGCTGAATTTATGGACAGAGCCATTTTATGGAACGCAGTCGAGAAAATTGAAAAGGCTAAAAATTCTCAGTTGGCAAGAGAAATTGAAATTGCTCTGCCTGTTGAATTGAATTATATGCAGAACCTAAATCTTGTTCGTGAGTATGTCAGAAAGAATTTTGTTGATAAGGGTATGTGTGCCGATTTTTCTATTCACGGTATAGAAACAGAAAATCCCCATGCTCATATACTTCTTACCATGCGCCCATTTAACGTGGAAAGGGCTTGGGGAACGAAATTCAAGAAAGTTATCCATCTTGATGATGACGGCAACAAAATCTACAATCCCGAAAAGCGTACTTACAAATATACAAAAGTAAATACTGTTGATTGGGATAACAGAGATAAGGCAGAAGAATGGCGAGGGGCTTGGGCGGATGTTCTCAATAATTACTTAGAGCAGACGGAGCAAGCCGAGCGAGTAAACCACCGAAGTTTTGAAAGGCAAGGCATAACCGACCAAATCCCTACAATCCATCTTGGCGTTGCGGCACATCAGATGGAGAAACGTGGTATAAAGACAGACAGGGGTAATATCAATCGTGAAATTATGGTAACGAATAATCTACTCCGTCAACTAAAAGCCCGAATATCAAAACTTGAAAAATGGATTGACGAGGAATCAAGAGTTGACGAACCCCCGACCCTTGCGGATGTTATTTCCAATATTCTAAACCGCAGGGAACAAACAGGACAACAAAACAGATACGGCACAATCAACAATCTGAAGCAAGCGGCTGATATGCTGAATTTCCTCACCGAAAATAAAATCATGGACTTGGACGGACTGCATAAATTCATCATCGCCATGCACAGTAAGCAATCTGAAATCCGTGATAAGTTGAAGCCGATGGAGCGGCGATTGAAAACACTTGACGAGCATATCAAACAAGCTATTCTCTATCGGGAACATGCGCCAATCAACAGGATTTACCAACAGCAAAAACCAAAACACAAAGAAGAATTTTTTGAGAGCAACAGAGCGGCACTCACTCTATATCAAGCCGCAGAACGTTATATTAAAGCCAACTTAAACGGCAGGGATAAAATTCCGCTTGTGGCTTGGGAGAAAGAATGTGCCACTTTGACCGCCGAGCGGAAAGCACTCAATGCTGAGTATCTTACGCTTAAAGATGAAGTCGGCAAGGTTGAAAAAATTTCTCGTAGTGTGCAGGATATTTTGTATGAGGAACGGCGGAGGTTAGAGCCGAGTCGCAGGCGTTCATATGGAGCGGAGTTATAATTCAAGCGAAAATATAACTCTGCTTGCCTTAATTCAAAGTGGCTATTTCATCAAGCACAATGCTATTGAGAATATTGGGCGCACCATCAAATGACCGTTGATAGCCGTACTCCCTATCATATACACATTTCTCAATCATATTTTTTAACTCTACGAAAGATGTAACACCGAACAGTGGTAATATTTTTTCGCAGTATCTTTTTGATTTAAGTCTCGACCATATTGATTGCTGTGAATAGCGACTTCGATAACAATAAAGTGTCGGAAACCATTTCCAACCATCAACTCCAATCGCACAGGATAATTGATAGAGTATCAAATCTGCATCAGCTATAGAGTCTTTTGTAATTAACGGTTTTTTCTCACGTTTAACCGTGATTTCACCTGCTAATGTATGCAGATTAGGATTTTCGCAGTTTGGCTTGCAAACGCCCTCTATCAACTTGAAGTGATGTCTAAATGAAATAAAATTGCAAGCATTTTCACCATTGTGTCTTTCTTTCAAAAAATATGTGTGACGCAGCAATTTATTTATTTCTCCATATTTTTCATAATGCAGAAGCACAGCAACCGTACAAATGAAAGACTCCCATATAAAATAATGGTAGACTTCTAAATTATCAGGATACATTGAAGTGAGGTCGAGCGTGGAATCAATTATATCGTTATGCAATCTTTCAAAATATTCTGCGGAAATCTCACCTACAGCCATATCTTTGCCAATCAGTATTTCGATATAGTCGATATAATAATCACGGAGCGGCTTTGTTGCGTCTAATTTTTTTATTATAAGTTCACTTTCAACACGCTCATTTAATGGCAGTCCAAAAGATTTTAATGCTATAGAAAACTCATCAGACGCTTTTCGCATCAAAAAATCAGTCTTTGCAGAAGTTTTGCCATTGTCTCCATTTAGTTGTTTGATTATATTACGAATGGACGACAAGCTGACTTCTTCTTCATTTAGCCATTCAGGGGGCTGGCTTAGTTTTGGTTTTCGATATTCGGGCTTTCCATGTAAGTTGCGGAGTAATTTTTCATACTGTTCTTCGTAAGTAGTTTCATTCGACAAGTCAATGTAAATTCTTGTTTTAATGTACGTTGGTAAAAATGGAGTTCCATTTTCATCATTTTCAAAAATTACAGGTATAAATTTTTCTTGACCAACCTTGCCGTACACCTCCGCTGAGATGATGACAGTCTCATCACCAACACCACCTTTGCGGTCATTTGCTTTTTTGGCATATGTTTCATCACATATAATCAGTACGTTAGTGACTTCATTATTATTTACAGCTTGCTCCATAAAAACATACTTATCCTGTCCCTCTTTCAAATCCCATTTGTCGAGAATAACATCAACGCCACCGGGATTAACGAGCCGCTCAGCAAGTTCCAATACTTTATCAGATACCGCCCATGAATAGGATATAAACACTTTTGGAATAATTGCACTCATAACCGCAACACCTCATGAATTAGTTTCTTACGCTTAATCGTACCATTTGCATTTCTAATACACTGTTCAATATTCGCTCAAAATACTCTGAATACCCGAAGCAATCAGCAACGACACGTTCAAAAACAAGCCTATCTTCCTGTTGATATTCCTGTATGGTAGTCATAATTTTACGGTCAAGCAAAGGCTTAAATGCTTGCAGGATTTTTACGGAATCAATTTTTGACAAACGGCGTGGGTCAAGTATGCGAATCTTCTCAGTATTTTCCGCACGATTATCCAATGCTCCAAGTCCTTTTGGAAATCCTGTTGCTTCGGCATAAAATACACCGATTATGGAGTTGAAAAGTGCGTGGCACAGAACAAGGTCAACATCTTCCGTCAGTGGATTAAATCCAATCGCACGTTGGTTGATTTTTGCTGGCTCATCGAGCAAGCCATAAAAAATTCGCCGCTCAGGATTCATTCCTGTAAACAGTCGTATTGCGTGGCTACCCGATAATCTTCCGCCACTAAGGTTTTGCCAAAAATCTTCCTTGTTGGTAACAGATTGATTAAGATTGCCATTGTAGCGATTTATCCAATCAAGCGTTTTTGTGTGTCCGAGTCTCGTAAGTTCATCAATCGTCCTGTCGCATACGAACGCAGGAACATCTGCTTTTGTCGACAAATAATTGCAACTTTTGGCACTTTTGAAAACCCGCTCAACATATTCACTATCAACATCGTTGTCATTACGCAAATAGTAAATTTCATCTTGCCCTGTTTTCATACCACGAAAAACATCAAACAATTCTGTGACAGGGCAAAGAATATCATTCATATACGAAAGCCAGTCAACATCGTAGAAAAATGAGTTTATGGCAATATTCATTTCAAGCAAACCGTTTATCTCGCTTAGCGAATAAGACCTAAACGAAAGCAACTTTGGTTCAAGAGCCTTTTTCAACTTTATAGAATCAACAATGTGTGCTGTATCATCTTCCGAAATTTCAGGTAGAGGTTTTTGTATTAAGCCGAAATAAATTTTGTGCTTATTATTTGGTGGTTTAGCAATGGGTTTCATTTTCAAAAATAACATAAGCGTAACCACATCAGCGTTTTCAAACCATTTTCCGTCACCACTTGCGATAATGCACTCAACGTCATAATAATAATTAAGCGCATTGAAAAATTCACGTCCTGCCAACGTACCGAGCCATGAATTTGATGTGATAACAGCCACGCTTGCATTATCGGCAAGCGATTTGTGAATATGAAGAAGGATAGGCTTATAAAGGTCGCCTTTACCCGATAATTTTATCCCACTTTCGGAGCATACACGCTTCAAAGTTTCTTTAATATTGTCTGTTTCTTCACGCCCTTCTTGGTCGAAAGGGACAAAAGGCAGATTTGAAATTACACTGCCCCATTTCGGAAGTTTGTAAATCCGTTTTGCACCGTTTTGCGGGTCGGTTATTTCAATTTCCATATCTTCATGCAGAGCAAAAGCGTTTGAGCGGAACAGCAGGCTCGGCAGATTTATAGCCGTTGCTCTCGTCATAGCGATATTGGATACTTGCAGAGGAAAAGAAAATTTGTCAGAGGCATATGTTGTCGCAAAAGCATTTTCAATTCCTATGCCATTTTCTTTGACATCAAGCATTGCTTTAGCGATAGTTCCTGTGCCGCAACATGGGTCAATAGCGGGAGCAGTCAAGTCCACAATTCCCGCTTTGGCAAGTATTTCAGCGAGTTTTGGCGGCGTGGTAAACACACCCGAAACACTCCGCTTAAATTGATTTACACTGTTTTCAAGCACCGACTGCAAAGCCGTATGCGGTATTTGCGCCAATCCATTTTCCGATAGAAAAGCATTATAGTCCGTCAAATCTGTCCAAGTTGCAATCGGTAAGTATTCCCCGAAAGGTACGGCTTCAAAAATATTGTAGAAGTCGCATTTTTCAGTGATTTCATCAAAAGTTTTTAACGCATCTAACGGCGTGATTTCTTCGGTAATTTCCTCAACCGCCGCCGCAGGATTGTGATTGCCTTTTATCATATGGGCAAATGTGATTTTGTTAATCCAATTTATCAATACAAACTTTGCATATACCGAAAATTTGTCTGTCCCATCAAATTTGTATTCCTTTTCGACACTTCTCCACCAATGGGAAATGTGTGCCGTTATCACGGTATTTTTAATACCCTCAACTTTGATATGTTCGGCGGTAATTGCGTTGTTGCGTTTCAAGAGTTCGGTCATTACAGTATCGGTTATGATGTCGCCTATTTTTGCAGGGCGCAACTCGCCAGAAGTGAAGAATCCGTTAATATCATAGAGAATTTCGGTAATTACACTTTCCCAATCAGCTCTATGCGTTTCCACATCAGGACGAGTGCGGATATGTTTTGTTTTATCCCATTCTCTCGTCTTAACCCAGCCATCAGAATTTTTAATGTACAAAACACCATATGCGAAATTCCAAATAACACAGCTGTTCACACCAAGAACATCAGCCTTGCGCCAAGCATCGGCAATAAAAGCCGAATCTGTAATCGACACATCAGGCATTTTAACTTCCCAACCTTGTAAAACTTGGGTTCGGGTAGTGTCGCCGTACACAAAAACATCAGGGAACATTCGCTTTTTCCCTGTATTAAGTGTACTTTCACCGCCGATTGATTTTATTTGCCAAGTGTTACGCTTGACAATCGAATCCATTAGCTTGATAAGTTCAATAGCTTCACTACGCTCGTTATTAACTTTTGCAAATCGTGGCATATTGTCACACTCCGAACCCCTCGATTAGAGGACTGATATATATGTGTTTTCTTGTGCTTTCGGGAAGTGAAAGCCATGCGTTACACAAGCGGCTTTCTGCTACGTCTATGTAGCAAATTTCGTCACGCTTAAAGAGTGCAACATCTTCATTTTTTTCAATGCCGATAAAGTTTCTACCTTCAAGCATAGCAGATACTAAAAACGAGCCGCTACCACATGTATTGTCAAGAATTATATCGCCCTCATTTGTGTATGTGCGAATAAGGTAACGACCAAGTTCGATAGGTTTCTGTGTTGGGTGAAGAACCTCACCCTCTGATTCTGCTGTTTTCACATAAAGAATATCGGTTGGGTATCGTTCACCGTTACTATGAACACGGACAGGCTCAAAATCACCATAACAACCGCTTAGCTGATTCTTCCTTACGCCTTTATCGTAAGCTGTGCCTTGTGTCATTTGCGGATTATATACTGGTTGCTTTTTATAGAAAATACAAACATCCTCGTGCTTTCGCAGAGGTTGTTTTTTTGCGTTTAAGAAATTGGTTGGCTTGGATTTTTCCCATACCCATTTATACTTAAAATACTTCTCTTGACTAAGGATAAGTTTTGCAGTAAATACGCCATGCGAAGTCAATGCAATAACACCATTAGGTTTGATTATACGAAGATATTGCGCCCACAACTCATCAAGAGGGATATAACTATCCCAAGCATTTTGGGTCATTCCATACGGCAAATCACAAAGCACCATATCAACCGATTTATCAGGTATCTCTTTCATCTTTTCAAGGCAATCAGCCTCAAAAACACGATTCAAAAAACACTCAATCCCATTTGCATACGTGCGTTCAAAAAAAACAGGAGTCGTAGCAACAGCCGCCACAGCAAAATCATTTTGTAACGGACTGATATTTATAGGAGCGGTACGAGTTGCTCTATTAGCAAGTGCCATATCATTCACCTAATCTTCCCCAAGGGATTTTACTCCTTGCATGATAATTCCATTATATCGCCCGGCTCACAATGTAGAGTTTTACATATGCGAACCAATATATCAGTGTTCACATTTTCGCCGTTGCGTAGTTTTGCCAATGACGATGGGCTTACGCTGGCGGCTTCGCATAGTTCGCCCTTCTTCATATTCTTGTCTATCAACAGCTTAAACAATTTATTGTAGCTAACGCCCACATCAATCACCTCAGCTTTGGCTCAATTTCTGCACATTACTATTATAGCACACGTCAATAGGAAATGGAAGAAATATTTTTGAGATTTCAAATATTTTTGGCGGAAGAGAGAAGAATGAGTGTTGCATCATTTTTCCCCTTGACAACTCACGTTCTGGGGATTGGGGGTTTTTAAAATGGTATATGTGACGGAGAAGTATTACCGCAAGCATGGGCGGTATGGCGGGAATGATGTGGGGCAACTGCTTCATCGGGCGCATTGTTTGGTGGATTTTTTGACCCACAACCAAATACCCGCCCGTGGTTTTAAAAATTTGACGAAATACCAGCAATCCGCTGTGCGCAAATCTATTTGCCTTATGGTGGATTTTTTTGCGAATGTGGATGGGATGGCGGCGAGCAATATTGCGTCATATAGCCTGCATGGTATGCGGGTGCATCACAGACAAAGCAAGCAAAGACCGTGGGAAGCGGCGGGTTGCGGCATGTGGGCTTGGTTCACGCTATTATCGACAGGGCTAATGAGAGGAGCGATGTAAATGGAAAACTTTTTTCGCAAAAATGCGAAAAAACCGCTACACTGCGCTTCGCTTCGTTGCGCTGTTGAACAGGATTAATGAGAGGGGTGTTGTGATGGGTTTGAATATTGTGCCTATGTTTAAGGGTAACTGGGGTAAGCTGCCTTATCCGAAATTTTTGGAAACAAGCCTTTTAGAGGTTTGGGTGCGAGGTGAGGTTGTTGCTGATGGGCAGTGTTATTTTGGATACAGAGTGAGTGCTAGGCGTGAGGCGGATGGGGTGGAGAGCCGTACGAAGGCTAGGGCTACTAGCTGTGATGCGGGGTTGTTGCAGGCTGTGCTTGCCTACGACCTTGAAGAAATGGAGTTTGGGGTATGTAGGGGCGGCGATGGGTATACGATGTTTTTGGTTGAAGAGCTGCGGGTGGTTGATAATCCTGACGGGAGTTTTAATCATGTTTATTTTGGGCTGGTGGATGCGGTAGGCGGGCGGCAGGTTGCCGCTCCTACAAGTACGTTATCGGCTGGAGGTATATGATGAGGAGCTTGATGCGTGAAATTGAAAGTAGGGCTAGGGCGGCGTTGCCAAAGGTTGCCGTGGCTTTGTTGCATGATTTGCGTCAAAGCGGTACTATGCCTTTTGACACAGGTGCTTTGCAAAATGCCGCAACATATGTGGATGTAGGGCGGCTTAATGAGGGGTGTGTGGCGGTGGTAAGCGATACCGTGTACGCCCGCCGCAAATATTTTCATCCCGAATTTAATTTTGACCAAAGCCGCAATGCTAATGCGGGCGGCAGGTGGTTTGATGCTTATATAAGCGGGGAGAAGCGGGGTTTTGCGGCGGAGGTATTGGCGAAGGAGATGAGGAAATGACATTGACGGATGTGGCGGGCATTATTCGTAGGGGCGGACACGAGCATTGCTTTGGCAATGCGGGGCTGCCGCCCGATGTCGACGTGTCGATACACACAATTTCCCGCAATCGTGAGTATGCAGTTGGTTTATTTTTGCGCCGTGGCGGGGCTGTGCGTCGTGAGGCGATAGGTGGTGCGCACAATCTTTCGCATGGGGTGCTTCAAGTTAGTTTGCTTTTGCGGCTGGGGCGGGATGCTGGTTTGGCGGAGGGTTGGGCTAACGATATATATGGGGTTATTGCAAGTATGGGGGCGGGCGGCAGGATGCCGCCCCTACAAGTTTTTGCAGGGGCGGGTGAACAAACGTCCGTGCAGTGTGTACGGATGGTTTATGATGCCCCTGTTTGGCTTGGGGCGGATGCCCGTGGTGTTTTTGAATACGTCATTGACGTGGATTTTTATTACGATGTGGGCGGGCAGTGTCCGCCCGTTGCCGATTGTAGGGGCGGCATTCTGCCGCCTGTTGTCGGCGGAGAGGAGCTAAAAAATGAGTAATACTATCTACCCCGTAAGCGGGATTAATTTTAGAATTTGCACACAGGGCAGAACGCCCGCCAGCGAGGCAGCTTTTGCGACGGTGCGTGGTATGGAGAATTTTTCCATATCTTTTGACAATGGCATTGAGGAATGGACACCCCTTGACGCTAGGGGCTGGCGCAGGCGTATGTTGACTGCAAAGTCAATGAGCATTGCCATTTCAGGCAAGCGAATGCCCAGTTGCCAAGGCAACAATTATATTGCGCAGTGTGCGTATCAAGCGGGGGTTTTATGCGAAAGTATTTTGCTTGTTAGCTTTCCGAATGGGGACGAGCTGCAAATGGATTGTGTTATTAATGTAACAACATGCGGCGGGGGCGGGGCGACAGAGCTTGCGGAGCTTAATTTTGAGTGTCTTTCTGATGGTGTGCCTATTTATATGCGGTCTAATGGTAGTGTAATTACGCCTATGGGGGCGGGTTTGGAATTAGGCGTAGTCCCGCATTCCGATTTGGAGGTGCTATGATGTATCAAATTAATAATGATAAACTGCAAAACCGTCCTGAGCTTCGGGTTGGGGATAGGGTTTATTGCATTGATAATCGTTTGTCGGTTTTTCGTTTTATAAGCAAGGGCTTGACGGGCGGCGGCGAAAACGAGATGGAAGTGGTTATTGGCGGGGCTTTGGGCAGGGATGTTTATGAGGAGATTTTGGCGCAAGACTTGCCGTATGGTGTTATGCAAGAAATTGTGATTATTATTCTCGCCGCCATTTGGGATTTGGAGGTGGAGGAGGCAAAGCGTCGATTTTGCCACGGGTGATGATGCTTTGGCTACGGTGTTTTATGATTTGGAGTTTGACCACGCCGTTATTGAAGCTAGTTTTGCGATGCAGTATGGTATACGTTTGAGCAAAGAGGATATGCCGTGTGGTGAATTTTTTCGGCTTTTGGCGGGGTTGATGCCTGAAACGCCTCTTGGGCGGTTGGTGGGTATAAGGATGGAGAGTAGGGGTGATGTTTTGCGGCAGATGAGTGTTAGCGAGCGTAGGGTGCGTAATGAGTGGAGCGAATTCCAAAGGGGCGGCGGGCGGCAGCCCCGCATTGCTAAAGCAATGCTCGTGTCCGCCCCTACGGGGGAATTGGTGGATTTGCAGTTCATTTTGGCGGAGGTATTTTCGTAGGGGCGGCATTTTGCCGCCTTTTGTCGACTAGGAGGTATATAAAATGGCAGGAACAAACATAGGTGCGGTTTATTTAGACCTGCGCCTTAACACAAGGGAATTTCAGCGGGGTATTGCATCCACCAGCAACCTTTTGGAGGGTATGGTGGGGAGCTTTGGCGGCAGTCTAAACAGCATGGAGCGGGGTTTTAGGCTTACCGTCAACCGCATGATAGACAATTTTAACCAAATGATACGGGGTATAACGTCGGCAAACATTACGGTGCCAAGCCAGCTTGGGGGCGGCACAATGAATATTACGGCGAATGCTGTGCCTAATGTGACTGCCCTTGCCCGTGGGGGTATTGTGTCTGCGCCCACGCTTGCGCTGGTTGGTGAGGCAGGGAAAGAGGCTGTTTTGCCGCTTCAAAATAATACGGGGTGGATGGCGGATTTGGCTGGGGTTATAAGTGATACGATGAATGGGGGCGGGCGGCAGGTTGCCGCCCCTACGAGTGTTGTTGTTCAGTTGGACGGGCAAAAGCTGGCGGAAGTGTTGATAGATGATTTGGATAATGCAAAGGCACGCAGGGGCTTGTAGGGGCGGCAACCTGCCGCCCGCATTATTACTGGGAGGTGCTAAAAATGATTGAAATAACTGTAAGCGGGCAACGTCTGCCCGCACCCGACGCATACAGCATAGGATATGAGGACATAGGCGAATTTGCACGCAATGCAAATGGCAATATGGTGGCGGACATTGTTGCCACAAAGGCTTTGGTAAATTGCGGGTGGAAGCTAATGACGACCATAGACCACCGCCGTTTGGTGCAGGGGGCGGACGACACCTTTGTGCGTGTGCGCTACTTTTGCACAAAAGAGGGAGGGCATGTGGAAAAAATCATGCATCCACATGTAAAAGGCGGCAGGGTTGTCGCTGTTAATAACGAAATGAGGTGGAAGGATGTCAGCTGCGACTTCATCGAACGCTAACGTGGATACGCACGAACGTGGGGGTGGGCATTGCCCGCCCGCAGTCCGACGCAACGAGGTACTAATCACAAAAATAGAAAACGACAACTGCATTAAAAAAACAGCAACAGCAAGCACAGCCGCACAAGCCGTATTTTCGCAAGCGGGGCAAGTGGTGAATGGCAAAAGCCACAATGCCGGCAAATTCGCCACAATGGAGGAGGGGCTTTGGCGGCTGGACGGCAGTTTTATGCTGCCAACCGCTAGACCAAGCACACAGACGGGCTTTGTGTCCAGCCAGCTTTCCATTGCTTCGGGCGGCTTTGCCCAACAGCCCGCCCTCACAATAAATTTTGGGCGGGCTGTGGACTTGCCTGTGGTCAGCATTATGAGTTGTCATCACATCTACGCCCCCATTATTGCGGCGCAAATTATATTTTTTGACACATCGGGGCGGCAAATTAGAAGCGGCGTTGTACAGGCGGTGCCAAAGCCCTGCGGTACTTTTTCAAACATCCTTGAAGCTGAGGGTGCAAGCGGCGTGGGGAGGGTGGACATACGCATAATTGCGCTGGCAACCCCACGCAGGCGTGCTAGGATTTCGCAGCTGCATTTTGGGCGGGTTGTTGTTTTTGACGGTGAGGATGTTATGAGGGTGAATGTTTTGCATCAGGGGGATGTAGAGGCTAATGGACTGCCGCATAATGAATTGCGGGTACGGATTGCAAATCGTGATGGGCGGTTTAGTATTTTGAACCCCGTAGGAGCGGACGGGGCGATTATTGAATACGCCCATGGGGTGAATGGGTTTTGGACGAATTTTGCGGTCTATACGCTTGATAAATGGGAAGTGCGTAACGAGCATGTGGACATTACCGCCGTAAGCGGGGCGAAATTCCTTGACAATGGGGTTTTTATGGATAGTCATTTTGGGTTGGAGCATTTGGGCGACACCGCCCGACGTATTGCATCACTTGCGGGGGTTGAGGTGGTTGTACCCCACGTAATGAATACATACCCACGTTTTCCAGCCTTTGCGGGGAATGTGCCGCCACGGCGTGCCCTTGCACAGCTTGCGAAGCTGGCTTCTTGCGGCATACATGAGGACAGGGACGGGCGCATACATTTTGTTGATTATTTTTCTATACATCAAGGTGAGTTAAAGCCCAACCTTGACTACGAAACGGCGTTTGAGCAGCCGCAAATTAGCCAAGCGGGATATGTAAACGGAATTATGCTGACAGAGCGTATGATTTCTCTTGACCAAGGCTGGCTTGCCAATGTTCAGCTGCAGGTGGCGGGGCATTTGGATGTTGTCATCCCCTACGATGTCCCTGTGTGGCTTACGCCCGCAATTACGGTTTCATCGGGCTTTACACTGCAAAACATTACAAGGCATACAATGTATATGACATGCCGTATTGCGGGCAATGGAATATGCACCGTGGAGGTGCGCGGCTGGCGGGTTTCGCTTTTGCCTACGCAAACATTTTACCCCGCCCCATGGAAAAAGGCAGGGGAGGCAGAAATTGCCTATGCGGTGGATTTGCCTATGCTTATTACAAATGCGGTGCATATACAGTCTGTGCGGGATTGGTTTTTGGAACGCAAATTCCGCTTGCTTGCCGCACGTATTTTTGCAAAGGCTGTATGGCGGCAAAGTCCAAGCGGTGAGTTGAGCGATAATTTTATGATGCAGGTTGACAAAAGCGGGCGCATGGAGCGTTGCAGAGCCATCTATCACAGTCTTAATTTTGAAAAAGGCGTGCTAAACGGCGTAACAAAGGCGATAATTGCGCCATAAAACTACTGGGGAGGGAAGAAAATGCAGTACACAAAAAATGACTACATGACAATAGAGATTTTTGAACGGTTAAATGCCCAAATGATGCAGGCAGGCGCAAGGCTCGGCATAGAGGGGATTGTTCCGCTTGATTTATCACAAGGGGCGGAGCTTATTCCAACAGCGGAATTTATCAACCAAATAGAGCAAAACCTCAAACGCTTGGGGGCTGCAAACACAAAAACGTGGTATGGTGAGGATAAAGACGAGGTTTGGCTTAATTATCAAGACGTAAACCGTTGGTTTGCAAGCATTACGTAGGGGCGGTAACCTGCCGCCCGCAATACTATAATATATGGAAATCTTTTTTCTTCTTTGGAGAAAAAACCATTCCGTAATTCATACTAATTCCATTTAAAATCATGGACTGCTCTCCCTCGCTAATCCCAAACGCCTTGCGTTTGGGGCTCAGTCGGCACTCCATGTATTAAATTGGAATTAGTATCAGCACGTGATACATGTGCATGAATTACTACATTGATGAGGTGACTTTAATGATGGAAAATATTTATATCCGTGGTTTTTTAGGCGGGGTTGTTGGTATATTTACTTATTTAATGGGTGGAGCAGATGCCATCTTGCTTGCCCTTTTTGCAATGATGGGCATTGACTTTGTTACTGGCATTATCAAAGCAATTTATTTGCGTGAGCTATCCAGCCAAAAGATGTTTATAGGGGCTGCCCGCAAGGTTGGCATGTTTTTTATTGTTGCCGTGGGGAATTTGGTGGACAGTATAATGGAGCTTGGCGGGGTTTTGCGCACCTTGACCATTTCTTATTTCATAGCAAACGAAGCCCTTTCTATGTTGGAAAATTGGGCATTGATGGGCTTGCCCGTGCCAAAGCGGCTACAAGACATTTTGAAATCTTTGCGGGACAGAGGCGATAAAAAAACGGATGATAATTCGTAGGGGCGGTTTTTAACCGCCTTTTTTATTGCCTTGACAAAAGAAAAAGGGGATGGTAGATTATTATTAAAATGAATTTGCATTTCTTTGGCAGCGGGCGTAGTAATGGGTTTCCTAATACACAAGGTGGGCGAAACACAATACATGGAAATACAAAGGTTAAGAGAAAGGGGTTTTACGAACTCTGAAATAGAAGAAACGAGACAATCGACAACTGTTTTGAAGCAGAGTGATGGCGCAAGGGTGTTCATTAAAGAGACCGCACAAGGTAGGTTTAATGTTATCGTTGAGGGCGAAAGAGGAATTATAACGGCATTTAGAAATATTAGGCGAGGTGCGTTGGAAAGATTAAGTCGAAACTATGGATGGAGTGAATAAGATGGGAAATTACATTTGTTGTTTTTGCAACACAATTATTAATGGTGGTGTCACAACCTTAATGGCTGTAACAAATTGGCAAGATGAAAATGAGGACAACCAGCAGTCCCAACAGCTTTTTTGTCATTTAAAATGCTTTGAAAAGGCGGTTTATAAACCGAATTTTCTTTATATTGATGAAGATTAAGTGAGATATTTGAATAAAGGGAGGATTTTTATGCAAGATGACAACATAAATTTTTATGTTGTTGCTCGGCTTAAACTAGACGAAGAGCAGGCTCAAGAGTTGCATCACGCTATTCATAAAGAGGGCGTAACGGGTGGTTATAGAGATATTTTGCAATTTGCGAGAGACTATTTTAATATTTATTAGGAGAGATGATGATGAAGAAAAAAGATATGGACTTAATTCAAGAAAAAATCGGAGTTTTGATTGGGCAACCATTGCGTGAAATATATCGTTTTGCTGGTGCCTCTACACATTTTGGTTTTGGTGAAATGGTGGAAACAGACGTTTTTGAACGTGATGAGAGCAATAAATTAGTTAAAGGTGATGACGGCAAATATGTAAAGACAAAGGGGTTAAGACCCAAATTTGCTTTAAGAAACGAATGCTGCATGAGGATGACCTGCGGCGACGAGATAGTCTTTGCAAAGCATGACATTTTTTTGCCTAATTCGGCATTGTTAAATCAGTCAAATTTTGATTGGGATAGCTTTGATTGGAAAGTGTTTGGCGGTAACTATTTTGATGAAATGGTAGAAAAGTATTTAGGCAAAGAGCCATTTGGGTTCGTTGTAAAAAAAATATCGGTGAGTAAATTTGGTGATTTGACTATTAAATTTGAGAACGAATTTTCATTGGAGCTTTTTGCAGATAGCTCTGGTCGCGATGAAAACTGGCGTTTTTTTGATATGAATCCTCACACGCCTCATTTGGTTGTGCTGGGTGATGGCATTGAAAAGCCAGATTGCAAATGAGATAATTCAAAAAACAAGGGACGGATACGAGCCGTCCCTTGTTAATATTTTTTGTTAATTCAACCGCACAACCAAAACGCCGTTAATTATTTGCAGTGAGCCATCCCGTGGGTAAAGGGGCATTTGCCAAAATTCCGCAGTTTCTTGTATAGCGGCGGTTTGCTCCCGTGTGGCTGGGGTTATGGCGACACCTAGGTAATTTTGAATGAAGTTTACGCCCTTTTGCCATTCAGAAAGCCCAATGGCTGGGCGTTCGGCGTGAAGCCCTACTATTTGCCAGCTTTCGGCAGAAAGTGCGTCGGACTGCCCAATATGGGGGAAGGGGGCTGTGCCAATTACAGCGACAGGCATACCAACCTCGTAGCCTGCGTGGCTTTCAATGCGCATTAGCAGGCGGTTGTAAAAATGTGCTGTACGTTCGTATTGTATATGTTGCACAAAGTAAAAACTGCTGGTTTGGCGCAGGTAATTGCCGCTAATTAATATTGCCACGGCAATAACGGCGGCTTTGATGTAGAAGTGCGGTGCGGCACTTTTTTCTTTTTTGCCGCTGGCGATGTCAAGCAGTGTAAGGGGCAGGATTAAAGCCAGCACAAAAGGGTTTTTGACCAATGTGTGATGCCAAGCGTCGGGGGCAAGTACCACGACAATATTAAGCCCCAGCGGCAAAAGAGCGAGAAGCACAACCAAAATGAGGGTGCGTGCGATGTTAAAGGTATCTTTGTACACATCGGCAAAAAGACTTCGCACCACAAGATACATTGTTAGCAAAAATGCAATGACATATAGCACAAAAAGCCCGTTTGATACGGCGAGGTTGTTGATGACCACACCTTCGGCAGGCACAAAACCTTGAAAAAAGCCCGTGTACGCCGCAACAATGGACGATGGTATCTGTGAGAAGCTCAAAGACCCCATGCCGTCCATGCCTTGGTAGTCCCAAAGCTGACCGCCTGTGATAAGCAAAGACACTTGTACGCTGGCGTAATATAGCACAGCCCCCAAAATACCACATATTAAAAACCGCAATCCCGTCATCAAAATTTCTTTGGTTGTCGGGGACTTTTCCATTATTTGGCGTATTAGCACGATAAGAGCAAGCCCAATGGCAAAGCCTAAAAACGACTGGTATAACGCCATGGAGAGCATAAGGGCAAAACCCCCTGCGACAAAGCCAAATTTCCATTTTTTGCACGCGGCAATGGCGGCTGTTGCAAGCAAAAACGCCGCAGGATAGGCATCCGCCATAAAGTCGTACATAAACTGGTTTGCCCAAGCAGGGAAAGTGATTATCAAAATGGCGCAAACCACGATGTAAAGGCGGTTTTTAATGCCAAGCACCCATGTGGCAAGGTTTATGCCAATGGACATATATGCCATTGCAAAAAGCCCAATTATCCACGGGGCATTGTAAAAACCACGGATGTGCTGTAAGCCAACCAACGCCCAACGCCCGCTTTGATACAAATACCCCAAAGACGAATGAAAATGATACATGCTGTCTTCATTTAAAAATTTGTGCAAAAAGCCAAAGCCATGCACGGCGGCAAAAATGATAACCGCCGCCGCAAAGGCGAACTTCATGTTGGCGGGTATGTTTTTTATTATGCGTGAAAAGTGCTCCTGCGGTTGTAAAATTGCCTGTGTGAAATTTTTCATAACTCAGCTGCCCTCCTGTGTGTAATACCTATCCTCAACCCAAGTATAAGGATTATTCTCAATATACTGCCAAATCTTTTGATATGCTCTATCATTGCGTATAACATGGTCGTGAAAACCCTTTTGCCAAGGTGAAGTTTTAGACTTAATAGAAACAGCCCTTTTAAACATCCCAATAGCACGTGATAATGTAGGGGCGGCATCCTGCCGCCCGATACTGCCGTGTATGGAAACCAACAAATGAATGTGATTAGGCATAATTATATAACAGTCAACCGTTAGTGTTTCATATGTTGTTGATAGGGTGTTTATTTCATTTTCTATTATTTTGCCTGTGTTTGACAAGAGGGTATGCGGGCGGCAGGATGCCGCCCCTACGATGTGACCGAATAGGTGCTTCATGTCCTTGGTGCAGATGGTTATGAAATATGCTCCTATTTGCGAATAGTCGTATTTTGGTATTCTGTTTGGTTTTCTTTTGGGGTTATTGCTCATCACACATACCCTCAATTTCCGCCACCAGCACGTCTACGAGCTTATCTTCGGGGATGCGTGCCACGATTTCACCTTTTTTAAACAACAGCCCGCCGCCTTTGCCGCAAGCAATGCCGATGTCTGCTTCCTTTGC
>Ga0123352_10003928_pt1 | contig 21738 bp, 7 predicted proteins | sample TergutLab28metaG_FD_89700 | JGI IMG/M metagenome (GOLD analysis project Ga0123352, IMG submission 89700) | Labiotermes labralis P1 segment gut microbial communities from Petit-Saut dam, French Guiana - Lab288 P1 | ecosystem: Host-associated > Arthropoda: Insects > Digestive system > Gut ...
AGGGTTTTGTACATTATTATTATTATTATTATTATTATTATCATCATCATCATCATCATCATCATCATCATCATCTCCTTTATGCAGGATATTTATCCTTATATTCCTGAGACAAACTATATCCCTATGGAATACAGTGTTGCGGCTATTCTGTTGTTACTATTCATGGTGCTTATATCGTTAGTTTCAGTGTTGAATCTATTGTACTTTTATATTAGTACTTTCCGCAGTATGTGTGCAGTGCCCAATATGGCTGTTTTCTGTAGTTCCTTCACTTCATATTTTCCCGGTATGTTGCTCACGTATTTTCTGAATGACTTTGAAATAGTCCAAGTCGCCCCTATTATTACTGGTATCATCTTTGTTTTACGTTCGACATGCGCTGTATTTCTTTTGTAAATTCATTATTATTATTATTATTAACTGCAATTGAGTTGTCACTCGGTGGCAGTAGCCCTTACACTAGTACAGACAAAACTAGAACGAAACAATACACAAAACACAGTACAAACAATAAAAACACAGTAAATACAATACCCATATTACCAAAACACCCACACATTGCAAAACAAGTTACAGCAACTACAGTACAAGTTAAAACAAACAGTACAAGATACACCCAAATGAAATATTGACAATATAATCGAATACCCTCAATACAAGGTCACCGTAATGAACATGACACTTTTATCCCCACGAACTTCACCTAACTCACTTCACTTCAAAATAAAATCACTTCACATAAATCACTTCCGTTCACTCCACTTCACTGCACTTCACATCAAAAAGCAGCAGGAATTTGTTACAGGAAACTAAGTGTTCTTACAGCCACTGTTGCCCGGAGGACGTTCGCCGCTGTTTATTCCCGATGCTGTGAAAGCAAGAAACTCGCACACCCGCCTCTGTCTCCTCAGGGTTGACAAGCCCAGAGGAGATAAAAGATGTTATTGTTACCTTAAGTTGCTCGTCATACTGCAGCGTATCTCTTTGTCACCTGCCTTAATTCCTGTGCATGCTGTGCATTTGAAACCATTTCTTTCATAAAAGCTTGGGATATTTCATTTTTAACGAGGGAAATCCTCTAAAATAGACCCCATATTACAAAAGACCCCACATAATTAAATGAGCCATACACAGTCCCTCTCTACCTGCTGTGTATTACGGTTCTTTGCGGGGTATTGTCCAAATGGGGGGGGGGGAGAATTTAAAATTCTTTCTAAGTCACTAGGATATTATTTTTATGCCAGAGGTATAAACAGAAAGGGAAATGGTAGATCATGAAAACTTGCCTAGCCTTACGCCTCTAATTGCACCCATGACTGTTCATATTCAGGATTGAGAAAAGGGGAAAAATTCAGCTTTTCGCTGCGAGTGTTTAACCCTTTTACTGCTAACGTGGAGAATACGTGGAGCTCCTAATAATGCCAACAGTTGGCACATGGGATTTAAATCGGCGTTTAGAGGTTAAATTCGTACAGTTAGTAATAAATTCAACTGCGAAATTCAAGGTTGCATCGCCCCTCTTGATAAGTCAGTAAATTTTCAGCTGCACAAAAAAATTTCAAATAATTGTATTGAACAAGAAGATTCATTACCGCAGTCATTTTTCCGTTTCTTGAGTCGGTTAAAACAGACATAAGCACTTACTGCTTCAGTAAAAAAGGTAAAGTGATCCCGTTACAGGCCCGGAGTGGCCCAGAGAGTGGGTAGAGGTATAGCTCTACTCTTCCTTGACCGCGGCACTAGAAGGGGGTGAGTGGTCAGCAGCACGCCCTGGCCGCACTTTACCCCCAGAAAAGACACGGTACCCATTTTACAGGGGGCTGGGTGGGCCCCTGGGCCGGTCTGGAAAGAAGGAAAATCTCGTCCCCACCGGGATTCGATTCCGGATCGCCCAGCCCGTAGTCAGCCGCTATACCGACTGAGCTACCCGGCCCACCACTTCCTCAGTGTTTATGTATTATATATATATTTCTTTCTTTTGGAAGAACAGCCTCCCAGTGGGCCAGGGCCTCCTCATTCACGAGGTTTCTAGATCACACACAACGACGCATGACAGTCGTTAGCACTCCTCTGGACGAGTGATCAGCGCGACGCAGAGACCTCTACCTGACAACACACAACACTCACAACGTATAATTATATGTGTAGTATTTTTGCGTATTTTTTTATGCATCGCTTGCAATAAAGATATAGATAACTTTAGGGGAAAAAATTATATAGAAATCTGGTTCAACATAGTTTACAGTGTAGAGATTTTTACAAAGTGATTTAGTGGTGTACCGTACGTCTCCATACCTGTGCAGCTTATTAGCTTTCGAAACTGCTTGGGCGTTCTAACTAGGCTTTTCCTGGGGAAGGGTTCACACATGTTGTCATATCAATTTTATCCGCAGGCAATACAACACTGTCGTGGGCAACATGCTTCCCGCGAGCTGCTACTTGAACGGAACTGTGTATACAAACTTAATGAGTGGCTGAGCACACTACAGCTAATCCCATCTGTATATCTTGCCTATCACAGCACTTATTAATCTCGAAACCGGGTCCAAAAATTTCGTTGACGAAATATATTGTGGTCAGTTGTTACATAATTATTAGGCATCCTTACAAACCTTGTTTTGTATGGGTGTGAAACTTGGTCGTTGACAATGCGGGAGGAAAGGAAGCTGAGGGTGTTTGAGAACATGGTACTGAGGAGAATGTTTGGAACTAGGAGGGACGAGGTAACGGGGGAATGGAGGAGATTGCATATCGAGGAACTAAATGATTTGTTCTGCTCACCCAATATTGTGCAGGTGATAAAATGGAGAAGAATGAGATGGGCTGGGCATGTGGCGCGTGTGGGTGAGGAGAGGGGGTCTATAGGGTCTTGGTGGGGAAACCGGAGGGAAGGAGACCACTGGGTAGACCTCGGCATAGATGGGTGGATAATATTAGGACGGATCTCCAGGAGGTGGGATGTAGGTATATGGACTGGATTGGGCTGGTCCAGGATAGAGACAGGTGGCGGGCGCTTGTGAGTGCGGTAATGAACCTTCGGGTTCCGTGAAATGCGGGGAATTTCTTGACTAGCTGCAAACCAGTTAGCTTCTCAAGAAGGACTGTACACCATGGAGTAAGTAAGTAAGTAAGTAGGAAAGTAAGTAAGTAGGTAATTAAGTAAGTAAGTAAATAAGTGGGTAAATAAGTAAGTAAATAAGTAAGAAAACAACTGATCTTTTTTCTACTTTTTGAAAAAAATCTGCCTCGTATTTTCATAATTTACGACCCTGGACACACTTGACATTACTTTAAGTAATGTCCTCTTTTCCCCCCTTTAATTTATCTTCATCCTTCGTTCTCAACATTTTACACTCTTTGTACCTCTACTGGCTCATAGGTGTATTTAAAAAAGCCGTCCTGCTTGCCCGTTTAGAGGCTGCAGCAGATTTTGAAATAAAGAACGCAAGGATTACTCGTTCGTTTCTTATCCATGTTTGATCGCCAGGTGGCTCATTCCTTCCTTTCTCTCCCCCCTCCCTTCTCGCCCCTCCCTCTTCACCTTATTGGGAGCTATTCTTCTTTCTACCCCTCGGTCCTGGGATGTACCATCACGTATATTATCATAGAATAGGATTTGTCTGGGCAAAGTTTAAGTTGGTACAGTCTTTTTAAAAAGCAAAGCATCCTATTTAACAGTTACATATTTACAACGTTCTTCAGACGACTCCATGATGCAGAGTCCTTCTTGAGAAGCTAACTGGTTTGCAGCTAGTCAAGAAATTCCCCGCATTTCACGGAACCTGAAAGTTCATTACCGCACTCACAAGTGTCCGCGACCTGTCTCTATCCCGGCCCAGCCCAAATCAGTCCATATACCCACATCCCACCTCCTGGAGATCCATCATAATATTATCCACCCATCTACGCCTAGTTCTTCAGAATACAATTTGACTAAACAATTTTGCTTTTTCGGATCACACTGGTTATTATATGTGCTCCAACCTAATTGAACATTCTCTTTCCTTGTGTTTTTATCTTAATATATACACCTGCTGATAAGTCCTTAGCCCCGACCAGGAAGGAAACAAGCTCGGAAGCATGTCAGGGACGCGCGCGATTTCAACAACATCGAGACGCGAGCTGTCATCAGTTTTTTCCTGCAAGGCAAGGCGCCGAAGGTAATTCAACGCCATTCTGACAGAAACATTAGCTTGTTTCGTTACTGATAGGGCTAAGGACTTATCAGCATCCCTGCTGTATTATTTTCAGAGAAACACTAGTTGTGCGTTAAAATATTATGAACCAACTGGTCGTTTTATTGAGAATGCATCGTGTGGCATGCGTGCGTATTTGTGTGTGTGTACTGAGATGTGCGAACTCAAATGTCTTCCTTACTGGCTCTAAAATATTCATGGGGGGGGGGTTGTTTTTACTTCCCATTTATCTCAAAGCCTGCTAACCAACATCAAAACTTCAGGCCAATAACAACATACCGGTTGTGTCTGACGCTGTTCCCGGCAGCCGCGCGGTCGCTCACTCGCTTACTGGGATTGTGGGATCGAATCCCGCCGGGTGCATAGATGTTTTTCTGTTGTGAGTTTTGTGTGTTGTCAGGTAGAGGTTTCTGCGACGAGCTGATCACTCGTCCAGAGGAGTCCTACCCGACTATGATGCGTCGCTGTGTGTGATCTAGACACCTCATGAATGAGGAGGCCATGGCCCGCTGTGGGATATTGCGCCATATAAACAAGTTGTGTTTGACAGTAATTAATTGTCTTCATTATGGCAATTAGCGTAACGGGATGACAGGCACAAAAATTCCTTGACACAAATACATGTATAAAATGTAGCCGTATCTGTATTTCGTGTCAGTTACCTCCTTCGTGTGGGCCCGGTAACTTAGTCGGTATAGCGACTGGCTACAGGCTGGAGGATCCGGAGATCGAATCCCGGTGTGATTTTCCGCACCTGTCCAGACCGGCCCTGGGGCCCACCCATCCTCCTGTAAAATGGGTACCGGGTCTTTCCCATGGGTAAAAAGCGGCCGGGGCGTGACGCTGACCCTTCAACCCCTTCTAGTGCCGTGGTCAAGAAAGAATAAAGCTATACCTCTACTCCCCCTCTATGGGACGTACAGCCTGTACAGAGCCTCAGTGCCTGCACAAGGGTGTATTTTACACTTTACCTTAACCCCCATCGTCCAGCGTGGACCTACAATTAGCACCGAAAGCCACAGCAGTTTCTTGCATACATTTCTTCGTTAGGCGTGGCTGTCCAAGCGATGTCAAAGTTGTGGGGACAAAATTTTGAATACATTTCCAAACCATGTTCCAAATCTTTTTCAGTTATATGAATGAACATTAGTTTCGTAAACTTATGCGCTTTTACTAAAATTGAGGTTATTGTTAAGTTGTGATCACCTAGGAGTGACGAGGTAACGGGGGAATGGAGGAGACTGCATAACGAGGAGCTAAATGATTTGTACTGCTCACCCAATATTATGCGGGTGATAAAATCGAGAAGAATGAGATGGGCTAGGCATGTGGCGCGTATGGGTGAGGAGAGGGGGTGTATAGGGTCTTGGTGGGGAAACCGGAGGGAAGGAGACCACTGGGGAGACCTAGGCTTAGATGGGTGGATAATGTTAGGATGGGTCTCCAGGAGGTGGGATGTGGGTGTATGAACTGGATTGGGCCGGCCCAGGGTAGGGACGGGTGGAGGAGGCTTGTGAGTGCGGTAATGAACCTTCGGGTTCCGTGAAATGCGGGGAATTTCTTGATTAGCTGAAAACCAGTTAGCTTCTCAAGAAGGACTCTGCACAATGGAGTAAGTAAGTAAATATATACGTGTATATATATATATATATATATATATATATTCACACATTAGACGTTAGTAAATTTCCTACACGTTTCGGCATGTCATAGGTGAAAATATCGGCCAATTTTCCCTCTATCTAACGTAGGTCCCTCACTATGGTCCTCTCACTTATTTCCTAACTGCCAGTTGAATATATACTTGAATTGCTGTCAATGGAGATATGTTGAAAAAAGACATGAAATGTGTAATAGTGAAATGTGTTGCCTGCAAAGTGTTTTTGTCTTGACTACTGCGTATGTCTTGTAATAAGTGAAGTTATTTTTTGGTAGCAGAATTTAGCTCTCTATAAAAATAAGCGAATAATGTTCCTTTGTCCTTCTTTTAGTAATTCATTTACAAGAACGCGCACGAACGCACAAAACACACACACACACACACACACACACACACACGTATGTCAATGAAAAGTGACATATATAATGGGAACAAAATGGAAAGCTAAGGGCGGCAGAACATTATTCTTTTGTACTTAAGGAACAAATTAACTACAAATTACACACAAAAATTTAGTTCCTGCCTCACAAATAACAGCCCTTCTTTATTACACAGACCGCTCAGTTAATGCTGTTGCAGGAGACAAAAGCTTTCCATTGCGAAGATCATACGAAACCCATAAAGACAATGTATATTGTCGTCCTGATACATATTTAGGAAGTTGTACTCCATTTGCTCGCACAAACGCATGTAGGCATCTGTGCAAATTTTGTATAAAAGTTGTCCAATCTGGATGCGAATTGTAATGGCTTGACAACCTTTAGTGACCTTATCCAGTGTAATATTCTATTAAAATATATGCAAGGTTTTTTTCTGTCTTCGTGCTTACTGATGGACGGTCAGAGATATTTTAGTAGGCGCTCTGGTAGTTTGTAAACGGAATTTAACGGTCTTAAAACTGCAGAGTTTTTTCACTATCTACTAAGGGATTTGGGTCTCTGTTTATGCACCATCAGACACAATTTTGAAATGGTTGCATATAACAGATCACAAAACACAACTCATTTTGGAAAGCCAGTCTTTAATAGAAAATGTATTTATCCATAAATAGTAATGTTAAAAGTGGGCCGGGTAGCTCGGTTGGTATAACGACTAACTACGGGCTGGACGGTCCTGGATCGAATCGCGGTTGGGACGAGAGTTTCCGCCCGTCCAGACCGGCCCTGGGGCCCACCCAGCCCCTTGTAAAATGGGTACCGAGTCCTTCCCGGGGGTAAAGAACGGCCGGGGCGTGCTGTTGACCACTCAACCCGTTCTAGTGCCGCAGTCATGGAAGAGTAGAGCTATATCTCTACCCACCTTCTGGACCACACCGGGCCTGTAATGGGGTCACTTTACCTTTACCTTTACCTTTAGTTATGTTAAAAACCCTGAGAGAACTGACAGAAGGTCATTGTACAAGATTTCGGTGTTAGGAGGAATTTCATTCTAGGACTGTTGTAAATAAAAAAACTTCCCTTTTATTCGAAGTAAAATAGGTTCTTCTGTTGACAGAATGGGTGCAACTATATTTGGAGATTAAAACAAAGCTATAGATTATCTTCAACTTTCAAGAATGTTTACATAGGGAATACTTTTCTATTTATGATGGGTTTCTTTTTAAACTTGAAAACATCATAAGGCAATTGATGTCAGGCTTCGATCCTGTGGTCAGAAGAGTGCATAATTAATTAATGAAAGCAATATTCTTGTTAACTAACTCCAAGAAGGAAATTGCTTGCTGAGAAGCTAACAGGTCGTCAGCTAGCCAAGAAATTCCTCAAATTTACGGCACTTGGAGGCTCATAACCGCATTTACAGCCACCCGCGATCTGTTCCTTTTCTGAGTCAATTCAATCTAGTCCAAGCACCTCGTCCCACTTCTCAAATTATTTTGATACTAATACCCCTTCTACTCTTAGTTCTTCTACCTGGTCTCATTAGCATATGTTTCCCCACCAGAATCCTCAATACGCCTCTGCTCTTCCATACGCGCAATATGCCCAGGCCATCTCATTTTTCTTAATCTGATCACATTAATAATATATTGTGAGTACAGGTCACAATGCATCTCGCTACGTAGTCTTCTCTATTCCCTTGTTACTTCGCCCCTCTTAGGTCCAAATAGCTTCCTCAGCACCCTATTCCCGAACAACTCCAGCTTATGTTCCTCCGTCAGTGTGAGACCAATTTTCACACCCATAACAGACAACAAGACAAATTATTGTTCTACCATCTATTGTTATGATATTCCTTCGTTACGTGACACTATCTGATGGCAAGGGGGAAATACTAATTTTACAGAGCAGAAATTTCTTAGGAAACCAATATATTTTGGAAATAAATGGACGCGTCGAATTGTTCTGTTTATTAATTTACCACCAGGCGTGTATCACAATTCGTGGAATTTGAAAGGAAAGCAAGATGGACATTGTATTCAAATAGAATACGGTAACTGCTGAAGCATTGTGTTAGGAAGAATAATAAGACATTCCGTTCAAACTCTGCGAAGAGATGGCGGTGCCCTTTTGAAAGAAAAGAACACAGAAAGACACTTAATTGAAATGTAAGCTGACAAATAATGTTTGTATGTACGAGTGCCTAGCTTAGGGACTGACAATGAAGAACTACTCGCAAGTAATATGTTTTGTCCATAAATAAAGTACTGACATCAAAGATAATGAACTTGGTGTTCTATCTCTTGACCACAGGCTTAGCGATAATGAACCCTGTGGCCACCTCTGAAAACGACTAAAAGTTGTTATGAAATGTAATTGTGAAACAGTGTTCCATTGAGGGGTTTCGTCTTTCAGAGAAATATTTGGAAATAGCCCCCCTGTTTGTAGATATACTGGAGTAACATTAAGGAAGGTCCTGCTTGTAGTAATAGTAGTAGTAGTAGCAGTAGTAGTAGTAGTAGTAGTAGTAGTAGTAGTAGTAGTAGTAGTAGTAGCAGTAGTAGTAGTAGTATAGTATTGGTGGTGGTATGGTGTCGATGAAGAGATTGGCCAAAATATTAGACCCGACATGGGTGTGAACTTTAAAGCAATGACCTTGCTTCATTAATCACAAGGCTTGCATTACTTAGAGGAGTCATTTTTTTAAGACTATCATAAGATACTTACTAAATAAACGTGACAGATGTCTGACCCCCTTTGTGCCCTTCTTAAAAGGTTAATGATACTTGAGTTTATTTAGTGAAACATAATATACTGCTATTAAGTACACAGAGCCCAGTAACTTCCTCAGGGACCACCAAATTTAGCATGGAGACCTGTGCATTTTGTTTATCTAGTAGGTTTGTGTTTTTCATATGGTTGGCAGTTTAAATGGCTCCTAATTGCCTAAAAATTATTATCCCATCTTGTCAAAAGAAAAGCATTTCTTTTCTGTGACGTAAGAACAGAATTTGAATGAACTTAATACTTCAGAAGATTAAAAGAACTCTAAAACTTGGGAAAAATCTTAGATTTGTCTTAAGTGGGTGTTATAAAAATTGCAGTCCACAAATTCTATCAAACGTCAGATGGAAAATATGGCATCCTATGGCTTTCAAGCTATCATTATTTTTATACATTTTTATCGTTTCTGTCTTCCATAATTCTTGCAATTTCTCCTTTACATTTCATTAATTTTTTTTATTTTCTTCTTGGTGAATATGTCGGTACTGACACTCGTGAAGTACATATTCATTGCAAGTACGGGCACAACGTTACCGAAAACGTGGAAGCCCGAAACGTAATTATGCCATTCGTAATTATATGATGTAAAAAAATACTGACTGCACTGACAGCTGCATCGGCAATTTGTAAATTCTTAGAATTTAAGAGATTTCATAGCTATTATCATTACATTTTGTACACATTCTTATGGCTTAGTATTACTGAAGTTGCCACTGAAAACTAATTATCAATTTAGCTTTAAAACAAGTCTTAGTCACTTCATTGTTTTTGTGGATGTATGGAATGTAAAAGTGTTGTATCGACCAGAAATAAGGTCTCACGTTTCAAGCCGAAAGTTCATGTTTTAATGTTACCTGAACTGTGTTTCAGATCCGGCTCTTTCAGGAAAATAGCACCGGTTTTCTTGCCATTGTGAACGAGAACTGAACCAGCACAGAAGTAATGCTCTACATCTACCCTGTAGATCCGAATTTGTTTGTCACTGAGCGACAAATTCGGTTCTAGAGAGGTTTGTGTGGTGCATACAAAGCAACGTGCTAAGTTATCTGCAAGCCACTATCCACCAACCAAACGATGCCAATTCTTGTCATTGATATCTTTACAATTGAAACATTATACAAATAATATATTAATGCGTTTTGGCGTGTACACTTAGTATTTAAGTGTCTTTAATTCAAATGTTTTAATGTTATGCACGCATATACACACACTCAAACCCACAAGCGTTCGCGCGCGCACACGCACACCCGCGCTTGCGCAAGCTCACACACACACACACACACACACGCCCCATTGAACAGAAAATGGTAAAGCTGTTGAGGCATGCCTAGAATAAGAATGCATGGAGAGAAACTTCCTCTCATTCTACATGCCTTCATGGCATGAACAAGGACAACTCTAATTTACTTTGTTTTACTGTTGGCAGAAAATCAGAAATTGGAGACAGCATGAATGAGTTAAAAAGCAGAAACCTCCAAATCATAAGTTAAAAAAATATCTCATGCATCTGGCACAAGACCATTAGTTTCAGATACCTAAGTTCATAGAAATATTGAAACTTATTTGTAAACGAAACATATGATAACACACAACTATGAGACAACAGCACTACAGCACTACAGTACAAATGCATGGACCTGAGTCTTCCATGACAATCTTATAGTCGCTCGCCTATTGTTAAACTTTTATGTTTTATTGCCGTTTTTACAGCAGCCTCTGACTGAACCCTAAATTGAGTCAAATGAATCACGTCTACATAATCAGATGTCATTCCTACAAAGTCTTTACTAATAATATCCTCCCATTCACAAATTGTTTGCTAAGTGTTCCATTTCCTTCCGGTTTTTAACTCTAAATTTTATGCATATTTCTTATATCCCTATTCATAATTAGTGCCCCTTTTATTAAAGGGTTTTTGTTCCTATTGAGCAAATAATTTCTGGTAAAGAGGAAGTAACCATGAAACATCCCATTATGACATTTCTTCTGTCTTCCATTATGCATGTATCCAATCTTTTAGATCCCAGTGTTTTCCTCAGAACATTTTTCTCTAACACTTTTATGAATAAAAATAATGCTGTTTCCACAGCTGATGATGGCTTATGGCCAGAATTATCATTAGAAAGTAAAATATAGTTATGTCATTTTTGTGGCATAAGTGTAAGTCCATATGCCTTACATTGATTTGTCATCAATAAATTAAATGGATTACATTAGTGAACACCCAATCCTTAATTATCCATCCGAGTCGTTGTATTTTAGACAAGGCTTGCACTGAGGAACAAGAAGCAAACAGCAATGGTGTACAGGTGAGTAGGCATGTGTCCAGTGGCTTATTTATGTTGATTTTAAGCCTAAAGCCATTCTTTGTATTTGCAAGATAGCAGACTTGGATTTCAACAGGTTATTATGAGAAAATATTCTTTTTTCCCCGCATCTCCTCCAACCACAGACTTTTTTTGTTGGATGTACATTTTTTCACTACAAACTAATCTTCTATAACTCAAGGCCGTCAGTTATTAGTTACTCCCAGTATAATTACATAAACAATGCAAAGTTTAAAGACTACTTGACCACACAGTATTCATGTAAGCGTATAATTGTTGAAATAGACAGGAATTAATTTCCTATACACCATTAACCATTTAAAGTATGTCAGTGAATTTACCACCAGTTTTAACATTTAAACATTTTGCATTCTGCCGTCAGCATGTGTAATTTTTGTATGTATCTCGCAATAAACAGCGAATTTCTTATTATACCACACTCAATGATTAGTTTCTATAACAGAGATCGCAGCTGTTTACTGCGCGGTACGAACTGGGTCTTTAACTAAAACGGATTAGATATCGTCCTTCAAGGATTAAGTACCTCGTTGTCTTGTGATATCCGCTGTTTAAAATATCAAGACTGCAAAATTATGTGGAGCAAATGAAATGGTTTTTAGTTTATCAAGAATGAACTAGGAAACAAAATGATGCAGTTTTAATGTTTATGTAATGCGAGTAGGCTTAATCCCACGACGATCTTAAGTAAAAGAGACATCGCTAATTCCTGGTTCCGAATCAGACCCTACATTCCAAAAGTTGCCTTCCATTCCAGGTAATAATAATAAATAATAATAATAAGCGTGTGAGTGAATAGGACAAACAGTTACATTAATATATAAATATCCACGATAAACGTAACAAAAAAAATTGATAATAATGAGTGACAGAAGAATATTTCTTCCAATATTTCAGTCGTTCATTTGATTCAGCATAACTTTTGTTTTAAACAGGAGTGGGGATTTTTTTTGTCGAGTTCAATACCTATCCTATAAGGCACTCAGACTTATGTTTCTGTATTATAGTACCTTGTAAAAGACGATAGTTATTGGTGGAGAGATTATCAGCTTTTTCTATAATTTGAAAATTCCTACTGAGATGGAACCTTAACTGTTAAGTTTATACCAAACCAGAGCCTCAGAATTTTATCTATGATCATACCTGTTAGACCGTACACAATTTTTAAGCTCTGTCCATTATCTGTGGCAATTACTTCAGAATAAGAACTTGAAATTCGTCCAAATTTATTTTGATGGCTTTTATTATTGGACTATACTTCCTAGTCCTTTCTCACTGTAGTGACCATCACATATTGAAGACCTTGCAGATTGTGTGTGTAGTTTTCTTGTAAGTTAAATTTCTGTTGAATTATAGGATTATATTCTTACAGTTGGCACATTTAAAACGAAAACTTCTGGTACTAATACACAGGAGTGTGTAAAGTGCAATATCAAATTTGAATATTAGGTCGTACCTACATCTGGCACGAACTGATCAATAAAATGTTACACTGCGCATGAGCGTACAAAGCTTTATGTAGTAACTATAAGAAATGAAGACATCTCTATGTTGCCGTACGAGACTGTCTATAAACTGTGATGTTTGTCTGGCGTTAAGTAGAGTAATGTAGTTTTATTACATACAAGTACTTAGTGTGGTCTTATTTCTAAAACTATTACAGAGTTTTCCCTTACAGACAACATAAAAGGACATAAGTCATACCTTCGCACTGACTTGAACACGTATCCTCCTGAATACTTACTGAACAAGATACTCAATACACCAATAGATTAATGCCAGTATCTAAATAAAGGTTTCACTGAGCCTAAGATTTTCTTGGATTTAATTAACCGATTGCTTCAGGGAAATTTTGAAATTAACATAGGCAAATTTAAAATTAACAAATATGAAGCAGTCTTGGTGTACGGAATTGCTAGCGCCTTATGTTGTAGATAATCGAAATATCCTGTAATTTTACCTCAATTTAGCACTACGTTGTGAAACTGAAAATCTGCAACACGTTAATTTCACTTTGCTTTTTTAAGGTTATTTAACTACTTTATATTGGATACCGTGGGTACAGTGAGCTTTCTGTGAATCTTGAACACACCATCTGCAGCAAGTTTAAGAATACGTGAAAATTTGGCTTCACTCCACCATTCAAAATAATGATACATTCTGTATATATAAACATGTTCACATTTCATGCGGAAGCCCTAGTTAATAATATTTACAGTCAAAATCTGTGACACAAAAAAGTCATAAAAATATTTTCTTTGTGAATATATATTGTGTCCTTATTTTGAAGCTGTTAAACATTAATATGAAGACAATGTGTGCGATATGTAGGTTAACGGTCCCGCTGCACAATCGATCCTTAGTTCCCGATCTCGGCAATAGATGTCGTATTAAACCAGTGCATTAAAGCGTGAATAGCATCACACAAGTACAACATGAATACAAAGCAGAGCGACTGCGATGGATTTCTGTTTTTTTGTCTGGCTAATGGAAATTGAATGTAACGGGCTCATGGAAATTGAAATATCATTAAGGTAATTTAATATGTTAACTTGCACGTTACAGAATGTTTGTGAACCGTGATATCAATGTTCAAAAATACAGGTCAATCACCATAAGGTCTGTCCAGCTGGGCACTAATTTATCTTGAACAGGTCCAGTCGTCTTATATCTAGGAATGATATAGTTCGTGAAAGATTGATATAAGTCTAAACGTCAGGCACATCAAGCAAATTCATCCCTTTAGAATACAGAGGGACAAGTTTGCTTTTAATTCTCTACGAGGACGAAGGATTGTTGATTTATAATCTGCATGTTAAATCATTTTGTATTTTATCTTTATTATCAATGGATTACAATGTGTGCACACATTAATACGTGCATCTATGTGGACGTGTTTGTGCGCGCGCATGTTTTTTAAATATCCATCTTAAAACGTTAAGAATATTTTAGTTGTGAGAAACTTTATTTGCTGGACGAACTAAATTATTGCATGTTGTATTAAGGAGCGATGATAAAGCACTTATTTGTATAACTTCTGTCAGAACTGACGTCGACACTACGATAGTAGTTATGATGACCTTTAGTTCAAACAAATCAAATTATAAGCCTAAATAATAGATATAATAATGAGTTGCGTGAACGCACGAGGGAGTAAGAAGAAATTCACCGTGGACGTAATGTTAATGATAAAACTGAGTGAGAGATGTCTTAGTAATCTAGTAATGAAAAGATAGAGGTAAAGCAATCCCTGCACAACTCTGGGCAGGCCCTGAGGTTTCCAAGAAGTTGATGTTTCCAGATTTCAAGACAAGCCGCACATGAATGTATTAAGGTTGTCAGCCCTAGGCACAGGCCGTCTTTACCCGTCAGGAAACATTCCTGGTACCCATTTCTGTTAGAGGCTAATTCGAACCAGGGCCATAGTGTGGCCGGAAGGATTAGGTCAATGAAAAATTCCAGTGACACCATCGGGAATCGAACCCGCGACCTTTCGGCTTGTAGCACAGTGCCTCAACCAACTGCGCCACCGCGTGTCCGCCGTAATGAAAATGATCGTAACGAATAAGCAAGAAAGGTGTGGGTTGGATTTAAAGTAATTCAGGAGAGGAACCAATAATATCCTGCTGTAAAAAGGGTAAAGAAACTCCGAATTACTTGGGTTATGATTACTTATTAGACGGGGCGGCTGTCGGTTTATCAAGAAGCGCTCAGCTCAAGCCCCTGAAATACGGTTGACAGAGTTTACGTTGACGCTTTCGGAACAAGCCTTACTTTGGTTTTTCACATGTTCAGAAATTGTCTGCTCGTTCACAAATAAATTGGGTATACGTTTTAATTGTTAAATTTATCACATTTTTTATTTATCGGACTCAGTATAATTTAGACAAGCACACACGACTGATAATACCTATTCTTTTGTTTCATAATTTTTATAGACTCTACGTTGAAGATTTTCATCATTTATAGCAGCTTTCGTGCTGAATAATAAGCACCTTATGCTTCAATGTGATTATTCACCAGTAGTCAGTGCAGAAGATAAAAATGCGTGAACCTTTCTTACAAAATTTCGACGTTTTGCTGACTGTGCATCTCAGTATATTTATCTCAGTAATTAACCAACCTGATGCTCAAAATTGTTGTTTTACGATAAGTTTATTTCATGCCTGTACATGTTTCGAGCACGTGTGTTCGAAAAATGTAGAGGCATGAAATAAACTTATTGCAAAACAAAAATTTTGTACATCAGGTTGGTTAATTACTGAGATAAACTTTCTTAGCAGTCGCTGTGCTTTTATATGTCATGGTTCCTAAGTACAGAGACAATTTTCAATAGATTATTATACGTATTATTATTACTGACAGTGAAGTCAAGTTGGTCATAGAGCACACGTGGTGAAGGCAGGTGTGGGACTGGTGGTACATTCAAAGGCCTTCGTAAGCTCAGCATTAGACATAGGTGAGTGGTCCCGGTCACGTCACAACCATGTTACCCCTGGAGATAGGGCCCCCAATAACCACTAGACATGAAGTTGGACAGGTCCCAGAGCTGATCTGGATGTTTAGAGGAAAGAAAAATCTCTTGCCTTGACATACAAAGGGCACGATTCTTTGGTCTTCCGGCCTGTAGCCTGGTCATTGTATCGAATAAAAGTTAAGTTGAAATGAAATAAATACACTGAAAAAGAGGCCGATATAATAGGTGGAATGTCCAGTGTTAGTTGGTCACTTGTCCATGTTCTGGAAGTGAGCCTGAGTTGCATCCTACAAAGGACGGAGTTGAGATTTCATTGCATTCATTTCTAGGGAAGTCCTGTCAAGCATTTTTTCTTATCTTAATCTTTATCTTTATCTTCTTCAGTTGCAATGTTGGTAAATTGGACATGGAAAGTTATATCAGTGTGTAGGTGAATATTTTAAATAAAAGCAAATGTTTTCGGCTTATTGTTATAATGATCAAATCTCTGGAGTCTAAATAGGCGGGACATGTGACAAGTATGGGGAAGAAGAAATATGCAGGGTTTTAGTAGGAAAGCTGCAACTTGCTTGATCTAAATAAAGAAGAGAATAACACTAAATTTGTGTTTGAAATACATTTGTTATGTTGAATGGATTAATCTGGTTCGGTAAAGAGACAATAACGGGTTGTTGTGAACCTGGAAATGAGCCTTTGGATTTCTTACAAGCCTGGAATTTCCTTGATATTTGAGGAAGCATTAACTTACCAATATACCTCTGTTCCATATGGTTAATTATTTAACAAGTGCAAGTCAAAACAGAACACTGAGTTTTATAGCGTGATTATGAGCATTTAAACATTAGTCAGTTTGTCATTCTTCTGTCATTGCATGAACAGATTAGGACAAACAGGGCTGTGCTTCTTCTCTTATGCTACCAAAGGCCTAGTTAGGCCCAAAGCCTTCGCACTTTCCAGGTACGCGAAATGTTATGTATCTATACATACACATTCATCAGGACTCTCGGGCGTTGCACTGAGCAGTCGCAAGGTCTCCATTTGCACAGAACGACAAACACAATAAAAGTGTTTGTTCGTGCCACAAGTGGGAGTCGAACACACCAACTCATTTTTCAAGCGGTTGAAAACAAAGAACCTTTTTCACTTAAGGCAAACCGAGTCTTCTGCTCCGGAATTGTAAAAAGGCCATCAATCTTTTGTTCTACAATTTGAATGCCCTGTGAAATTCATCAGCCTTGGTTTAATCATTCTTATTAAGGCATGGTAAAGGACAAACGATAAACCCTCCTTTCTAGTTTTCTCTGTTTACACGTGACTTTTTCTTAGGCATAAGTGTTCACCCCATCATTCAGACATAATCCAGCTTAAATAATAGTGCATAGTGCAAGCATGTTATATCATAAAGAGATGAAACAAAATTGAAGTTCCTAACAAGAATAAACTGAAGAGCCTACATGTTCTGCAGGTCTGACTTGCATTTGCCTTTCGTTTTACATTCATAGAAAGAACGAATCTGATGACATTTTTATTCGTTTATAATTTTACGTCAGTCAAAATCAAATCTTCAGAATAGCCCACAAATTAGTGAACGCCAGGGATTCAGAAAACAAATATATTATTCTTTTCTGACCAGTATATTATTATTCACTCTCTTTGCAAAATTTACAAGAGACAGATAATTATTACAGATCTCATTGCAAATATTATGTGGTTTTGTTTGATCCGCGCTCTCTAATGCGTCTTCTACCGCTCGAACATTGGGATCGAATATTCAAATCTCACTCCTGTTGTGAATGTACGTCGGCGTCCTTACTGTTTTCGTGATGCCCTGTTTAGGTAGAGACCCTGTGATGGACCGATCCCTCGACTAGGGGATTGTAGAAATTCACACATAAGGGTTCAAAATCACTGGAAACGGGTGACCCAGAGTAACCATTGTCTGTAGAGCCATACAGATAGATACAAGCACAGTCACATAACATAAACATAGCATACATAGTCTTGTGTTAAATAATTTAATACTGCAAGGCTTGAGATTTTCACAACAGCGTTGCGGAGGATTTAAGGCTTTTGGATTTAGAGTCTGTTTAGCTTGGTGAGCGGTTCCCGAAATTTCGAGGGATTGGTTTGCCCTTATCTCCAAAGTCAAGGATTTTCTGTGAGGAGCGCAAAGTGATCCCAAAATATAGGAAAATAATTACCCAAATACAGGGGTTCATAATCTAGAAGACCTGAATCTTCTAATTCAATGTTGTTTGCATCGATGCCGTACTAACTTACTGCATATTGCAAACAATTACGATATTTTCTTAATAGGCTTTAATGTTCTCCTTTTTTATGAGCAGTAAGTTTTCCATATCCTAGATCTAACACACATGTCGGTCAAAGTAAAGACAGAAGAAAATGCGAAAAGAATGCAAATTATGACGAAAGGGGTATACTGGCAGTGACAGAATTCTCTATTACTCATTATGCGAATTCCGAAGTATTTCGCTTTATGTAAATTTTTCAATCTTTCGGGTTAAATTCCGGCTTAGTAGCCGGAATTTGAAGTGCTTCATGATAACAACATTCAATCAAAAAGAAAGGGAAGAACATGTGTTGAAAATTGTAGTAGTTCTACAAATATAAAGGTTATAGCCACAACGGAAATAAGTAATGAAAATTTTTCATCCGTCACATTTACCTATCTGTAGGTAATGTAAGACACAGTGCACTCGCATACAAACTTTGAGAAAAAATTTTAAAATTCATCCATCAGAAAATTTGGCTCGAACGACAAGAATCTGTCCTGGGTTTGAATGTTTCCTTCTCAACAGCGAAGAAGAATTTCCTCACTTAAGTTTTATGCAGTTGTTCACGACAGAAAAATTCCACTTCTGCTTCAATCCAAACCTTTCGCGAACACTGTGAGTTTTTTTGGTATTGTATTAGCATTTTACTCCTCATTTTCTCATTTACTGAGAGCTTCGGTAAGCAAAGTAGCCACTGAAAGGTTGACGACCGTGTGGCTGTTAAACGCTTCTTATTCTTGTTCTGTGTTTAAATCCTGGATTGTCTATTTATAATAGTATAAATACTGTTACTTCAAGATCACAATCGCATTATCTTACTGCGTAAATAGCATCTCCTACACAATAAAACCAAGTAATATCTGAGCAGTGGAAGCAAGTACGTATAATGATAAACAGTCACTGAACAATTCATGCTCCTTTGTACGTCCGTCACACAGCCACCTTGGTCAGGTAGCTGAAACTTCAAGAGTTAAAAGAGAAAGATTAATGACAGGTAGACACGAAGGACTTCTTTAATTCCCATTTGCTGATTTGAAAAACACCGGTTAGGTCTCCATATAGCGGGAACTTGTAACGTCTGACGTGATTTAGCGGGCGATCTATAAACGAAGGTGCCGAGTGTTGGCTCCCACAAACAGTGCAATCTGGTGGACGAACACTGAATTTCTAGACAAAGAAAACTTCATACACAAGAGCTTTCTTCTTGTACAGCTATTCCATTTAGTCATACGTTAGTTTAATGACATTGCATCAACTGCTTACATAATGCCGATTGAGAGAAGTAGGCATTTTCCTAGACCAGCTTAATGACTTCAAGGGACAGAGTTCTTACACTAAGGCCAGTAGTCTATCGACTAGTCACGTTTAATGGAACCAAAATTGTTTCGGTAACAGTCCACCGCTCGTCTGTGTCCTGAGCTAGTTCAATCCATTCTACACAATATTAGCAACAAATTCAATATTTATCACCTATTCACGTCTAAATAATTAAGAAGTCTTTTTCCTTCGCTTTTCTTACCAGCGCTTTTTTATGCTGTGCTTTTCCCTCTGATGCGTGCCACATATACCGCCAATCTTATTCTCTCTTGTTTCGTCCTTCTTATTATAATTGTTGAAGATTAAAAGTAGTGAAGCTCTCTATCGTGTAATTTCATTATCATATTATCCCAGTTACCTCCACATATCCTCTTGTGGACCCTCAACTCAACAGTTTGCAATCTGTGTTCATCTGTTAGTGTGAAAGATCTATTTTCAATTTCGTACAAAGAAAGGGAAAAGTATATAGATTCGTGATTTCAGGCTTTCACCGCGATGTAAAGGTGATCTGTCCTTTTTGGGATTTTACGCAACGTAGAGTGGTAGATTTGTACTGATGTTTCGGGTCAAGCTATTGGTCCAAACTTTAAGGGTCAAAAATTCCACGAAGAATTCTTCTTGGAATAGTATTCTCAATACGTAAACTCCCAAAAGAGCGCAGATCTCATGTATGGATTCGTAATGGAAGAAACTGAAGATTCTTGAAACCCACTTTTTGGACTGCTTGACCCTGAAGAAAAAGACATTACGCTTCTGCGGAACGTTAGTGATTTAGTCTCTATTCGACACGTCAACTTCTTTTGAAACCTAACTCTTCAGGAATATCACTATGAAACTTTAGCATCCAAAAACAAAATCATAAATTTACATTGTAACTTTTTTTTGTTGGTAGCACACAGCAATGCACAAGACTCTGAACCTGATGGTAGTATTCAATCCCTCATTTTAAACATATTTAAATATTTTTCCATATTATTCAAATTTGTCTTTGTAAATCCCAAGTATTTAAAACTCGGCCACGTTTTCGAAGACTTCAAAATCACCTTCATGTATGGAATACCAAGATGATAAATTTGAAATGTTATGTAATACAGTCTCTCTACGAACTTGAGTACCTTAATAATAAAATTCATATTTAGGACAATAATTTCTTCTAAGACAAGATTTATAATTTAACTTTATTTAAACATTTAACAATGAGGTCAACTTCCTTTTTATTTCTAAGATTCGAAAACACAACTATGAAAATTGAAGAGTTTTTATATATGCCATTGCGAAACAAGCGTACTGATCAGAATTTATTGCCAAAATATTCCGTGTTTGCTCATCGATGAGCCCGAAATCCACCAGTACATATTAAACAATATTTTTCGTACTTTTCTCTCATCTTAGTCGAGCCCGACTGTTATAGTAATACTTGACGTTTATCTCAGTGTTTAACAAACTTGATGCACAAAATTTGTTTCACAATAAGTTTTGTTTCATGCCTCTACATGTTTCGAGATCTGTGGCTCACCAAGAAGTAAAAAAGTTTATAATATAATATATAATAATATATTTATTTACTGCAATTGGGTTGTTACTCGGTGGCAGTGGTTGTTTTACATGTAAACAAAACATGAAATTGATTACTACTAGATTTAAGTCGGGAGGGCTACATGAGAAGCATGTAGTGGCAACTTTGAATCTTGGGAACCATCTCAGCATTTGCTTATAGACACAGGGGAACCAAGAAAAACCTGTGTCGAGGTGCCCGGTCGCAGGACCTTCCGAGTACTGAATTCTAGCCAGCAGTCCAGCGTCTAAAGTACAAAAAAGAACAGCAATGCACAAACAGTACAAAAAATACACATAAGATAACTACAAGAATACCCACAGCCAACCAACAACAATTACACACGAGACAACTTAAAACTAGCAACAATACACACGATACAAATAGAATTTTACAACATGTACAAAAGGTAAAATCACCCAAGCAAAAGAGTACTGTGTACAGTTTCTTGTAACTGTTTTTTTTACAATCATTAATTCACTCGCGCTTTCACCCCAGTCTTTCACTTCTCATCACTTACAAATCCTATAAGCCTTTACCATAAAGACTCGTCCCCCCCCCTCCCTATACTGCACTTCACTTCGCCTCATTCCACTTCACTTTGCTTCATTCACTTCACGTCACTTCATTGCACTTCGCTACCCTCCACGTTAGATAACTTTTCACTTCACTTTAGACTTTTCACTTCACTAGACTCCGCTTCTCTACACTTTTCGATGATTTCCAGCAC
>Ga0123352_10003931_pt1 | contig 21734 bp, 21 predicted proteins | sample TergutLab28metaG_FD_89700 | JGI IMG/M metagenome (GOLD analysis project Ga0123352, IMG submission 89700) | Labiotermes labralis P1 segment gut microbial communities from Petit-Saut dam, French Guiana - Lab288 P1 | ecosystem: Host-associated > Arthropoda: Insects > Digestive system > Gut ...
GCTGAGTGGACCCCGTTCCAGACCCACTACTACTCAGAAAATCTGGTAGCGCCGGGGATCAAACCCGGGACCTCTGTATCTGTAGCCAGAAACTCTGACCACTAGACCACAGAGGCGGTCAGACTTTGAACTCAAACTGTACTAAATTAAATGTGTAAAGAATTCAAATTTCATGTTGTTCACACATCTGTACTGGCAATTGAGATGAAGATAATGTGAAGAAAATGGTTTCATTTTGATTGCAGCTCATGAATTTGATGCACGTCGCCGTATGATTTCAAAGACATTTTACCAGCAATTAAGGTCAAGTGAACGACAGTCATTGGTTGGACCTCCAGAATCAATGCGGGAACATGTTGTTGCAGCTTCTAAAGCGATGCGTAATGGTAATTGGTCTGCCTGCAAGAACTTCATTATTAATGACAAGATGAATGCCAAGGTAATGCTGGTTTCTCTCGTTACCTGTCTGCGCAGTAGTAGCTTTTATGACATTCAGGTGATCGTGCATCGTGATAAATTCTTATAATAAAACCAACTAGATGCACTGATTTCTCAAATTTATTTTTGGACTAAAACTCTACATGTTTCGGACAGTTCTCTATCCATCATCAGGAGTTTTTCACTGTACACACAGCAATGATATATGTCATACAGGTTTGCTGACAGCTTGTGAGCAGGATCAGAGTGGAGTTCCGTCCTGATCCTGCTCACAAGCTGTATGACATATACCATTGCTGTGTGTACAGTGAAACACTCCTGATGATGGACGGAGGAACTGTCCGAAACATGTAGAGTTTTATTCCAAAAATAAATTTGAGAAATTAGTGCACCTAGTTGGTTTTATTATAAGAACAGTAGTAGCTCTAATCTTTTATTTCTCCAGCCTTTGTCAGTGTTACAGTGATGAAGAAATCGTGAGATGATCACATCCATCGGAAAGCAGTGTACGACCATTGATTTGGTAAAAATGTAGAGGAATCTCCGTTCCAAAATGAAGGATGTGTTACATATCAAGTATGAGTTACCTACAATAATCAACCAACAAAGTGCATACAATTTGCCATTTACACGTTCATAATTATATCAGAACACTGAAACTCGTACATGATTTGAACTTTATAGGTTCATCGTCAGGGATTATGTCAAATAGTTTTGTGTAAAACATCTTATTATTTGTTAGGTTGTTCAAACATGATCTCTTGTGTTATGTACTGAATCGTGGCTACCTCCATTATATACACTTGCTGCATTCTATATGCTGTGTGATATTCTTCTCTTCAACTACGTACAGTTAATCACTCTACACAGTATACTTCTATGTTCTGCTGCACTTTTTGCAAGAGATCAATTTTCAACCACCTAAATAAAAACTATATGTGTTTTATACAAAACTATTTGGTATACACCCTGAAGATGAAACTGTAAGATTCAAGACATGTAGGAGTTTCATTGTTTTAATATAATTATGAATGTGTGAATGATAGATTGTGTGCATTTTGTTGGTTCATTATTGTAGTTACTGATTATACAGGGTGAGGCTCTCGCTAGAGGCCCCAAATTATTGTCTGTGTATGCAGTCGAACAGCGCGGGTTTCTCGTTTGTAAATACTGGCAAACAGGTTCATTTAAAGCATGCCAGACGGCATTTGGAACAGAATTTGGTGAAAGACGTGCACCATCGAAGTGTTGTATCCAGAAATTGGTTAAAAAGTTAGAGGCAAGGGGAAGCCGATCTAACGCCTGCCGACTATATTCTTTGGGGCTTATTGAAGGGCAAAGGGTACAAAAATGCACCCCACACAATCTAACAATTCAAAGACGCTATACGCCAAGAGATTCGAGCCTTCAACTTTGACACTTTGGGAAAAGTATTCCAGAATTTGGAGAAAAGCATTCCAGTGTGCTTGGATGTGAACGGAGACCAGTTTCAGCATCGATTATGAGCAGGTCCTGTTTTGCATCGTTCCTGGGATGTGTATATAAGTTTTCAAGTCATTATCTCAATAACATAATTTTTTATAGACAATAGTTTGGGGCCTCTAGCGAGAGACTCTCCCTGTGTAAGTAATACATGGAATGAGTAACACACAGTTTACATTAAGTATGAGTTCATGCCTTTCTTGCAGCTAGTGAATAATTGATTCTGGCTGGACAATACGTTACTGGTATTGGTACGTACGGTAGATTTCCTTCAATTTGGATGCTAATACTCTGGATATCCCAATACTTTGGCAATTGAGGAAAATAATCCTAAGACTGGGAGTCCTACAGAACTGCCTCCAAGCGTGTCTCTATATTGTTTGTTGTGGCTGTCTCCTCACACCCTGTCTCCTACTCCAACTTCTTCAGCTATGAAGACTCCCGATCCACAGTCTCATGGTCCTTCAGCATTCCTGCTAGAATCTGAAAAGACTCAGAGAACCCAGAAAGGTTCCTTGATGCCCCTGAGCCAGAAGCTGAAGGAGATATCGAATAATATGCCTCTGATTGGTAGTACAACCCGAGTACAGGAGCAGTAGTTAAAAAAAATACCTGTAATACCTTTGGTCAGCATAGGTTCTGTTTGATAGTCCAGAATATTTGATAATCTGACACTGGTCTGGTCCCGTGGGTGCCAGATTAAAAAATTTCCACTGTGTGTGAATACTATATGCATCTGATTTTTTTCAGCCTATCATCTTGTCCTTGTATCCATCTTGTGGTCATTCTCATGCTTTTTGTACACTTTAGCTGCAGCATTTCTTTTAACCCTTATCCTTTTAATGTGGAGAATAGGGTGAGCTCCTAATAATACCAGCAGATTAAAGGTGTTTAAAGGGTTAAATTGCTGCTTAGCTTGTAATATGTGGTATTTCCATTAAGTTTGAACATATGCATTTTTGAGTGCTGGTTTTTCATTTCTAACTTCATTATTATACATATGATTAAGCATAAAAGATGTTTTGCAGCACGTTTTTATCTGCTTGTCACCTCCGCAGGTGTGGGACCTGTTCTATCAAGCCGACAAGGTGCGTGAGATGTTGACACGTCTGATACAGGAGGAGGCTCTGCGGACGTACTTGTTCACATACTCCCATGTCTATGATTCCATCTCAATGCTGACACTTGCTCAGATGTTCGAGTTGGAAAAGGCTGTTGTTCATTCTATCATCAGCAAAATGATTATCAATGAGGAACTCATGGTAAATCCTTGCATTACCTTTCTGTTACAATACAGCGATACCTCCATTAATATGTCTCTGGTATAGAGTTGATACTAATTCTCATTTGAGGAAAATCTTCAGTGGGCAAATATGACTACATGAGGTGAACCCAAGGACTTTTAAGTTTGGATCTGGCTGTGTTCTGGGGACTGTGTCAAAAAATGTTTATTAAAAACATAAAACCCATTGAAATATCAACCTAAAATTCTACAGTGTCACTACTATTTCACTGTTGTCCACCCATATTTGTTACAGCCCTTGAAGGGCATTTTGGAATACATGCTGCGTACTTGTTGCAGATTGCACCTCTTTAAACTGGCATTCCGCCATCTGGCATGATTTAATGGAAACCACAAAAAAGGAGTCTGATAATCATGGATCAAGTCGCGCACTTTTGTCATAGTTTACTTTAGAATTTCTGTCTCTCTCTCTCTCTTTGTGTTTGTTTTTTTAAAATACAAGTTGCATGTTTATTCATTTCATAAATCCTAATGTGTTTTGGTCATACACAGCGTGTTATGAGGTGAATGAGTTGGCATCACTGCAGAATTTTACATTGATTACTTCTGGTGTGAAGTGGGTGTACATTTCACCGTTTTGTGCTAGAATTGACTTATTAAGTAACTTTACTAAGCCCTGTGTAAGGTGTTTAGGTACTATAATATGCCAACCAAACATGATTTGGAAAATTACCCGGTCCAGTGCTGGCCACATCCCAAGGGAACCAGATTGGGAAGGTGCAAAACTTTTAGGACAGCAACATGAACTAACTGGTGCTTCTATTTAGAGGCGTACTATGAACACTGTTAGAAAAGGTGTACATCGCTATAATGACTGTAGTGGAGCTTGCAGTGCCGCTTTTTGCTATCTTTCCATATTTCTAGTGACTGTCAGCTATTACTGTTAACATAACAGGGTAGAATAGCAAGTATTGGCCTTATGTACATGAACGTGGAAGCACATAAGCATACACAGGCCACTACTCTAAGCTTCAACCTGATTGCCTCAACTTGTGATGAAAAATAAAATATACCTTCTGGGCAGTCACAGGAGTGTTGGCAGCCCCCTCTCACCACACACACTGTCTCTCTCAGTATGCAGAGGTGTATTATTTGTTGAGTCTAAGAAATTCCAGTGTGGGTATGTAACCCGCAGATTCATGCCACCTGCTGGACCCCATAATGAACCAGTTCCAGTCAGCTTCACATCCTACTGAATGATACTTGATATTGGGTGCGTACACTGCAAGTTGTTTGGGCTTTATCAGCGTAGTATAACTCCTGCTTCACATGACATAAATTCCAACCTCTTCAGATTCTTTTAGCTTTCAATTGACAAATTTCTTGTTCCATCTTTTGTGTTGCAATACATAGAACAAAACTGTGACAAGTTTATTATTATCTGGTGTCCATATAGTGCTTATTTTTTAGTTGTGGGATCTACTGGTGTTAGTGGGGTGATGTCATAGAACAGCATCTGAGCGTATAATTATTTGCAGGCATCTTTGGATGACCCAACACAGACAGTGGTTATGCACAGAAGTGAACCAAGCAGGCTACAGTCACTCGCCTTGCAGCTGACAGATAAGGTCAACAACTTTGTGGATTCAAATGAGAGAATCTTTGAGATGAAACAAGGTTTGTTGTTCCCAGGAATTCTTCTGTAAGATATGTCTCTTGAATTGTACTTAAGGGGACTTACTGGCTGATAGCCAGTATCAGTGTGAAACATTTCAGTAGTAGTAGTAATAATAATAGTAATGTGCATACTTTCCAGTTTAAGGCAAAAAATATAATGTATGTTTCATGTCTTTTTGAAGGGAACTACTTCAGTCGTGGTGGGAACCAGGGTGGTTTCCGAGATCGTCAGCAGTTCAGTCGGCAGGGCCAAGACTGGGGCAGGCAGCGTCGAGAGAGAGTGGATAACAGGGCGTTCTAATTTACACATGCTGCAATTAATGTGTGAAAATAACAGTTCTTTTGGTCACTTATGAATATGAGCATTAGAGCAGTGTGATGGAGACGGATATTCATGTGTCAGAGGTAACTTAGCATGGTAGAACATGCAGAAATCAATTCAGGTATGCAAAATTTAATCTGTGTTTATTTAACTTGTTTGTGTTTACATGTTTGGAATAAGAGATGCTTAGGTGAATACACTGAAGGTAAAAGGCAACAGACAACAGAAAGTTATTGTGTTTTTTCAGAATCTGAAAATGCAACTTCTTTAAAATTAATAACAAATATAGAATTTCTTTTGTACACTATATACAACTTTTTACTACACTGTCAGAAACAAATATATTATCTGCAAGCCACATCAGATGGCATGCTCAGAATCACAGTTTCGCTCTTGATAGTTGATACATTGCGATTAAAATTACAGTTTACCAAGAATGATAACATGTATGAATAAACTTGGATTTTACATTCCTCAAATATACATTTTCCTTGATTATACACACATCAGGCCTCACCAGGACTTTCACAAAAATGTTAGATTTTTCTTGAATACATCTGTGCTTCGTACCCAGTTCTATGATTATGTGTTCCAGTTGGGCTCAAATTGGCATGTTGCTGCTACTTAAAGTATTTTCAGTTTGAAATCTCAGTGAGAAGGGGAGGGGTACTTCCAGCTATAACACCTTGCCCCCTTAATTGTCTTCATGTCATACACTTTGCACAACATTATGTACACTGGTGTACGGTGGCCGAGCTACCGACACTAGACTGGTGGTGAGGCCCAGAACAGTGTCAGCTGCTTAACCAGGTTACTGCACTGTCCACAGCATATGACATGGAAAATTGTCCACTAAATAATCGAACAAATACACAGTGGCCAAACTCTATAGAGAGGGGGTGTGTGGGGCTCAGCAGAAAGTGAAGGAGCAGCAACTTTTTGTATAGATTACATTTTTAAAGCAGTACACTGAACTAGATTACATTTTTTATGGAAGACATTAGTAATGTAGTGCATTTAATTTCAACAGCTGCAGAGATTTCCTTTGTTGTACTTTGATTTAAAATTGTCCATTCAGTAACATAAAATGCATGCTCCACTCTATTAAAAGTACAACCCACATTAAGTTTCATATGTATATATAAAATAGCATATATATTTTGTGGATCCTACGTATCAACTGGAACAGCTCACGCTGATGGTGCATGCCCATTTTGGAGGACTATCAGCATATCCTTTCTTCTCTGCCTCATCATTGATTGTGTATGGGCTTTGCAGAACTTTGAGCAGAAATTGTACTTCACTAAAATCATCTTTCTCAGCTTTCTTAATAGCAGACTCTGCCATCCAGTTCCTCAGCACATAGCGTGGGTTCACTTGACACATCAGATGTTTCCTTACTGCATCTGTGAGTCCTACAAATTAGTTCATATTTACAAATTTGCAGCGTTTCTTTGATGGCTTTGCCTCTATTAATGACAGAAAGTAGGCCATCTGTGTTTGTGTGTTCCCCATTTCAACTTCTGAAAACATTTCATATCCCTTGAAATTTGGTATGGCATTTTGTCATTAAATCATTAGTTATAATAGTATGGTGGATGCACATACTTGTTACATAGGACCACAGTTAATCTGCGGTTGTGGAATTACGTATGGCATTACAAGTTAAAAAATTGGAGACCTTTTCCTATCTTTTGTAAAACAAATATCTGCATAAAATCTAATCTGTAATCAACTTTTGGTTTCATGTCAAGGAGTAATGATTCTTCTGCATGTAAAATTTAGTATGGTAAACATAAAGTTGTCTGAATTTGATGTTCAGGTGACTGTGCATCATGATAAATTCTTATAATAAAACCAACTAGATGCACTAATTTCTCAAATTTATTTTTGGAATAAAACTCTACATGTTTCAGACAGTTCCTCTGCCCATCATCAGGAGTTTTTCACTGTACACACTGCAATGGTATATGTCATACATGTTTGCTGACAGCTTGCGAGCAGGATCAGAGCGGAACTCCACTCTGATCCTGCCATTGCAGTTGATATACCATTGCAGTGTGTACAGTGAAAAACTCCTGATGATGGGCAGAGGAACTGTCCGAAGCATGTAGTTTTATTCCAAAAAATAAATTCGAGAAATTAGTGCATCTAGTTCGTTTTATTATAAGAATAATGTTATTCATGTAACAGGCTCTGAAGGCCCACAGGAGGGAGAAGAGGTATAAATCTACTCTTTGTTTCCCCTCAGCATACTTTGTGGGTGGGTGGTTAAAGCCGCACCCTGGTTGCTTTCCCCGGCAAAGAGAACCAGTATTCAGTGTATGGGAAGCTGGGTGGGCCTTGGGACCCATCTAGACAGGCATGGAAAATCTTGCCTCCAGTGGCGTTTGATGTCCAGCCCACAGCCAGTCACAGTACCGACTAGGGTACCGAAATTTAGTTTGGCAATAATATACCTACAGAGTCTGTATAAAATATTGTTCGTCCATCAAGAATTGCAAATATTGCACACTTACTTACCTGTCTTCTTTGTCAAATTTAAACAGAAAATTGCCTTTTGTGCAATTTCTGTATTCTGAGTCGAAATGAAAATAAGGTATTTGTAACCAACCTTTCTCTGCTTCAATTCGTGTCAAGTATGCTTCTGTAAAAGCTGGGTAGTTCACATGACTGGATAGTTTCTTGAGTGACCAGTAATTGTTTAGTGCTTCTGGATTCCTTAAATCTGTTAAGGATATTTCTCCAAGCTGTCTAAATGTCTGAGTAAAATCAGCACCTCTTTCCTCCATCATTTGTAGGAGGAGTGCGATAAGGTGGTGGTCAGTATCATCCATATCGTCATGTAATCCCAACTTCTTTCTAAATGTAGACCTGAAACAGCCAAATATACACTTATGCATTTATATATATCAGTTCTGTCAACATATGCTGCAGCATAGAATTAGAACCTTATGTAAAAATCACTTTTTGAATACAGAGAAATAGAGTTCATTGAAATTCCTACTTAACACTATGCTGCAGGTGTTCCAAGTGGCCTATTTCCAGTTTCACCACCAAAACCCTGTATGCATTTGTCCCCCCCCCCCATATGTGCCACATACACCAGCCATCTCATTCTCCTTGATTTGATCACCTGAATAATATGTGGTGAGAAGTGCAAATCATGAAGCTTCTCGTTATGTGATTTTCTCGGGTCTTCTGTTACTTCCTCCCTCTTGGGCTGAAATATCTTCTTCAGCACCCTGTTCTCAAACATCGTCAGCCTGTGTTATTGCCTTTATGTGACAGACTAAGTTTGAGACCCATATAAAATGATACTGCCAAGATAATATCAAAAGGCTGTAACCACTGCCAAATCCTGCAGTCGGAGTTCATCCCACCATCCAGTGCACAGTCTGAAATACTGACTGCATGAATTAACCCAGGAATATAAACATCTGTGACTTATTGGCCTTTTCCTGTTTCATTTAGACCAAGAAATATGGTTCAATTTCCAGCAGGGGCAAGACATTTTTCTATCATCAACAGCATTCAGACCAACTCTGAGGCCATCTTGGGTCATCCTATCCAGTGGATTCTGGAGACCCTTTCTTCAGAGGTAAAGCAGTTAGTCATGATATAATATTAAATAGTGTACGTCAGCACAAGCACTTTATTACTCAAGGTAATTATAAGGCTACATGTTTCGACTATAGATTAGTCATCCTCAGGCCTATGTTGTCAATTGTATCAGAAGATGCTATGCACACTTTGGGATCCCATCATGTTTACATCCATGGAATACATCAAATTAAATGATGGGATCCCAAAGTGTGTATAGCATCTTCTGACACAATTGACAACATAGGCCTGAGGATGACTAATCTATAGCCGAAACATGTAGCCTTATAATTACCTTGAGTAATAAAGTGATTGTGCTGACGTACACTATTTAATATTATATTACGTTACAAGCACATCGTGATGCTTCCATTCAAAAAAGTTAGACATGAAGCTGATCAGTCTCCTATTTAGTGACAAAATTCAGAATGCACTGAGCTAGTGCTCCAATCTGCTGTATGTCTTCATAGTGTGGTGCTTAGTTAAGCACAGGATGACATCATATGTAAGAAACTGAAGCGACAGTCCTGTAGATACAGAATGCCTGGCAATCACAGTCATTTATTGTGGGTATGACTCACACAGATGTAAATGTTGTGAGCAATAGTAATTCATTTCTGCTCATGTTTATGTGCTGATATCCTTATAATAATATATTTCTAGTGTAATGAAATATGTAAAATTAAAGTGGTCCTTATGAATTGAAAGGCAGATATTTTCAATAGTGCACCATAGCATATGTTAAAATTTTTTGCATCATATTTTTATGTTTCACACAACCATAACTGGTTACAATGTAGGATTCTTCATTTCTCCACACTGTATACATCCCCTTGTTTTCTGTGACATCAGTAAATGTGTTTTTTAAAACAATGTAATTCCACTGATTATGTCATGATCTAGTTTCATGTGATACTGAAGAAAATTAAAAAAACACAGACCTTTCGTTGCACTGCAATATCAAATTTTTGTGGGTGGTAAGCTAAATTGCAAGTGGTCTATGTGACACAGGATCCTTCTGTGGCCTTGTATGTGAAGAAAATATTGACCTTACATGGCAAAAAACAAAAACACCAAAGCTAAATGATGTTCACTTCAGTCACCAGTAAATATGGTCTCTCCCAACAGCCCATCATTTCCTGCTTCTGGTATGACAGAATTGCCCTGTTGGTTGCTACCCAGTGACATACCATGGAAGTTAAAATATTCAATAAGCAGGTCATGTAAGAATGGTGCAAAATCCAATCCAATCCCATAAAAAGCAACCTTCCTTGCCTCAGTTTCATTGCAGCCCTCTGCCCAAGGTTCTGCAGCTCTCTTGTCACCTGGACTACTTGTGACTCGTCAAGGAGAGGAATGAAGGCCTGTGACAGTTTTTCCAAGTTCCATTCCACAATCTAGTAACACATGAATACATTCCAATCAGAAACTGCGCTGGATCAGACAGAACATCTTCCAGTGAGTTTTTAAGATATGCATTTATCCCATGTTAATATGTTTATTATGTTGGTAACATATCATACAATAATAAAAATCACTCGCCCACAAAGAGTATAGAAACCAACTGCACATTTTTTTAATGTTTTGTTGACCATGCATTGCTGTATAATCTTGTAAATAAAACCAACTTGGTGCACAACCTTTTCTTGGTATGTTTATATTTATCAATCTCTACATGTTTTGGGCAACTGGGCCCATCATCAAGAGAAACAGCTCTGTTTATGCAACAATTGGTACATGTTATTCTGTGTGGATGACTGTCTGGTATGCGGGAGCATGTGCTCCTGCATACCAGACAGTCATCCACACAGAATAACAAGTACCAAGTGTTGCATAAACACAGTTGTTTCTCCTAATGATGGGCCCATAGTCTGTCTGGCATGCAGGAGCATATGCTCCCGCATACCAGACAGTCAACCACACAAGTACCAAGTGTCGCATAAACACAGTTGTTTCTGCTTATGATGGGCCCATAGTTGCCCAAAACATGTAGAGATAGATAAATACAAACATACTAAGAAAAAGTTCTGCACCAAGTTGGTTTTATTTACAAGATCAACTGCACATTATCTGCACTGCAGAATTTAAGTGGTATACCAAAGACACGTCACTTAGTTCTCATTGAAACTGTAACAGAAAAGTTGTCCCTGTGCTTATTGAATGATACACCATGACATGGAGACATGTGGAAGTGAAAGTAAATTTATTCTTTTGAAAACTTCAGCACTTGATGGAGGTCAGTAGTGAGAATCACAGCCCAGTTTTTTGACCCCTGGTTTAAGGGCTCCATTATCCACTGGGCATGAGGATGGGTGGACCCTGGGGTTGGCTTCGAAGTGTTGCTGAAGGAAATGAACCCTGATACTCCTGGCATCCAGCCCATACTCAAATTGTATTAACCCTTATCCTGCTAATGTAGAGAATATGGTGAGCTAATAATGTCACCAAATGGCAGATGGGTTTTAACTCAGTGTTTAAAGGGTTAAGTGAGCTACTATTTCTTATGAATTACATTCTAGGTGAGATGACTGCTCTTCGCCTTGTACTAATACGCTGGATGTCTCCCCCCCCCCCCACTCCCATTTTTCTGGTTGACTTTATGTGATGCTATATTTGTATGAATGCAAAAGATAAGTATCTGGAACATGTAATGTATCTAATGCAGAGATCTGAGTTTTACAATCCAAAACAATGCTGAATGAATAACTGCTAATTCAAATGGCTGTACAGAAAATCTTTTAACTTGAAATCAGCTGCACCATGAAAATGTCATTTAAAGGCACATTAAATGTCTATATCTAACAGAATTTAAAATTAAACACACATCAATACACACCTCTAGTTGTCTATTATAACAGTATCTCGCTTGTTTGTCTGAATAATTTGGAACAAATTGTGGGTTATAAGCTTCCACAAATCCAAAGGGTCCATAATCAATTGTAATTCCAAGCATGCTCATATTGTCTGTGTTGAGAACACCATGGACAAAACCAACACTCTGCCAGCACACAGTTAGGTCTATTGTCTTGTGTGCTATTTGGCGGAACAACTCGACGTATTTGTCCACATCATGTGGGTTGATCTGTGAGTAGTGTTCCTGGAAAGTTCATACAGTGTTCATATAAATGTCTAATTTTGTTAACTAAAAAGAACAAAGTATATGGCATTATGCTTGGACTCACAGTTAATATAAAATCTAGAAGTTTTTTTAATGATGTCAATTCCTTGTTGTGTGCAAGTATCTCAAGTGAACCAAACCGAAACCAAGACGGTGCCAAACGAAGCACAATTGCTGCTTTCTCAGTCTTTGGAAATCCATTGTAGAACTGGTCCCTCACTACTGGATCATCACTTACAACAATAGCTGCAGCTCGTGATGTTGGGATACCTTGCAAAACAGCAGCAGTAATGAGCATTGTCATTTGTGATTATTATTATTATTAGAATCACAAGGTATTCTGTAGTCAAATTGCATACAATACATTAACTAAGCAAAATGTGTGAATTCACATATTGTGATAGTAAGTGGATACTTAATGCACATATACATCATGAGCTGCCCTTTATACTTCAGAGAAAGTACTGTGTAATGTGAATCTAGTGGCAGAGGGATTAGATTCTGAAATCGTCAGACTCAAGACTCCCAAACTTCCTTCACATGTACAGCATGCCCTTCCTGTATTGTATGTATACTTGGTTTTCTGACATATAACAGTTCAGGTCTCATCTCTGTTCTTCTGGGATGTGCACCACATAACACAGTCACATCACGGAAGAACAGAGACCTCTGTACCACCGTAAAAAGTCCAAAAATTGTGTGGTACAATATCTTCCTGTACGCTGAAATAGTTTATATTTTTCTGGCTGTGCAGTGTCACTTCATTGTTATATGACGGCAATCATATTTTATTTCTGCTCACTTGCTAGACTGAAGTAGTTGCTTGTTTTTATATATCACACTACTAAACATCAACTGCTGTCAACACTTAAAGTAAATCGTACCCAAATAGTACATAGCTTCTGAACACAGAAATTCACGAATGGATGAACGTAGTACTGCACGCCCATCAGCATCTCTGGAATATGGTGTCTTTCCAGAACCTTTAAGTTGTAATTCCCAGCGTTCCCCAGCTCTGTTGAAGGAAAGGTGACAATTATAAAACCACTATACATGCAAGGCTGGTATTATTTTAATCTGGTAATATATTAATAATGCATGACATACCTGATTACATATTCACCAAGCAAATGTGCTCTTCCATCTCCTAGCTGCATTGCCCAAAAACCAAACTGGTGACCACCATATCTATGTGCAAGTGGAATTGAACTAGGAAGAATTTTATTACCTGATACAAATTCCAGAAACTCGCACGTTTCTGCAAGCGATGGATCCATATCAAGTATACTGACGAGGGCATCTTCGGAGTAAGATACCAGTTTCAATTGTGATTTTAATGGCGTTGGCAGAACAACAGAAAAAATCGCGTTCTTAACGTTTCTGCGGACATAGTTTTCCCTCGTTATCTCCAAAGGCAGGGTAATTAGTTTCGAAGCCGAAAACTGCCAATCGTTCAACTCTTTCTTCAATAATGAATCAGTTGATTTCTCCATTGTGTATCTAAATTATTTCAGAAGTTACATAAATGCCATGTCCCACGGGTCACTAATGCGGCATATGCATAACTAGGCAAAAACAGCATTCAGTTTTTCCCTTGTTATCGCAACCATGTATCTAATCTTATCCTTGAAACACATGACTTGCAGCTGATTCTGACACGAAACGTTAGTACCAGAACGAGGAAATGAACCTTGTTACATATTCCCAATAACACGCTCGAGAAAATACCGAGCGTCACCTCGTTTGCTGATGATGTTCAGAGCCGAAACTTCCACCGTCATGCAATTACTGCGGGTTTTTAGAATTCTCTGCATTAAATGTCAAAAATTAACACTTGTTCATAAAAATCTCTGATAAAGGGGGCGTCCAAGGCACGGATCAGATGTAATAAAAAGCTCTGACGCCGTGTCTATTGGTAGACACGACGAATCTTCGGGGCTTTAACAGTTGAAACTACGTAAGACACGATATAGACAAAGTGGCGATGTGATTAACTTCGGGTACGAATCTATCCTTGGTTTCAAAAAGGACTTCACACATCGAAGATAACACGATAAAGGTATATTCATGTTCGGCAGATACATCGCGGTAATAACGTTACTGTGACGACTATCGCTCACTCCTAAACATACTGCCACAGATGTATGATCAGTGTCACAGAAGGCGGAAGTATCAGGGAGATTACTTTTTTCATCATGTTTGGAAATGAGCTGTCCATTATATAATCTGTGATCGTGATTGTGAGGCTTTTGTTTCGGTAGTCTTGGCCGCAGTGATTGAAACACTCGATCTGTTCGTATGTGTTGCAGCGTGGCATTTGTAGTTACAGTTAGGTTGGAACTTGGAGTTGTGATTGTTCGTAACTAAAAGAGTTTAATATTTAAAGTTGGATGTTTGTAAATTTCCTGTAATGTCATATACTGCAGACTACATAAAGTCAAAATTGCTAAAGGAGCTTGAAGCAATTCATGTTGTAAGTAACTCGTCTATACAGTGCTAACTACTTTACTGTAATTGAATTTCTCGAAGTGAATAGAAACGGTATACGGTTACGTTACTGACATTACCGACAAAAGAGGAAGCCAAATTGAACACTTCAGAATGCTTGTGGAAAATGATATCGAGGGAATACAATTTCTTGTACTTCTGGTAGCAGTTTTGTTAAGATGGTGTGTTTCCCTGCATCCGTACTCCGGAGAAAGTCAGCCGCCCATGTTTGGTGACTGTGAAGCCCAGCGACACTGGATGGAGATTACTCGAAATCTGCCTCTGCGGGAGTGGTATTACAATACATCTAAGAATGACCTTTTGTATTGGGGTCTTGATTATCCGCCACTGACTGCATATCATAGTTTTTTCTGTGGCCATGTGGCAGACTTTGTGAACCCAGAATTTGTTGCCCTAGGCTCATCACGTGGGTATGAAAGCTATGGGCATAAGGTTTTTATGAGGGCTACTGTTTTGATAGCTGATCTCTTCATTTATATTCCAGCCGTTTGGTGGTTCTTTAGCAGAGGGCAGTCAGATAATCAAAACACAGCTAAGAATTCAAGGGATGGCCTTGTATCTTTAGTGCACATTGCAAAAGAAGGGGAAAAAAACCATATTCCAGATTTTGTGGCAGTGTATTTGATTCTTATCTATCCTGGTCTGATATTAATTGACCATGGTCATTTCCAGTACAATGGAATTTCTCTTGGTTTAACAGTAGCAGCAGTTGCAGCCATAGGCAAAGGAAGAGATCTTGTAGCATCTGTGCTCTTTTGTCTGTCTATAAATTACAAACAAATGGGTCTTTACCATGCTCTTCCTTTCTTTTGTTATCTTCTTGGAAACTGCCTACCAAAACAAAATGTGTCTGTTATAGCCGGATTTACCAAGCTTCTGTCTTTAGGATCAGTTGTCATTGTTACGTTTTTTGTGATATGGTTTCCATTCTTGAAGAATGTTAGCCTTGTAGTACAGGTTCTTCATCGCTTGTTTCCTCTGGCCAGAGGTGTTTTTGAGGATAAGGTTTCTAATGTGTGGTGCTGTTTAAATGTTTTTTTGAAGTTTAAAAATATGTTTACCAATTTGCAGATGGCAAAACTTTGCCTTATTGTGACATTGTTGGCTCTTCTACCAAGTAGCATAGACATACTTTTTAAACCAAGAGTACATAAGTTTCTGCTTTCGGTCATTAACTCTTCTCTTGCATTTTTCCTGTTCTCTTTTCAGGTTCATGAGAAAAGCATACTTTTGGCAGCTATACCAGTTGCTCTTTACTTTCCTGTAGAGCCGTTCCCTTGTTTCTGGTTCCTCTCTATTTCTACATTTAGTATGTTGCCACTTCTATCTAAAGATGGGCTCCTAATTTCTTACTTTGCCTTAACTGTGTTTTACTCAGTTTCAGTTCTGTTAACAGTTAATCTTGGCCTTAGAGATTTATCAAGTAATTCTGTTGAGCTTACACCACCAGGCAGTAAAATGAGTCAACATAAAAACAAGAAAGTGGGGAGAAAACCTGCAGAAACACATTCATTTGTATTGAAGAAACTTTTACTTGTGTCATTTTTTGTATCTTTGGCAGGCTGTTTGGTGCTGACAGTTTGTAGTGTAACTGTTAGTCCACCGTCTCGGTACCCTGACCTTTTCCCGCTTCTTATTTCAATCTATTCATGTGCACATTTTATTGCTTTCTTTGCATATTTCAACTATAGACAAATAGTGTTTTTCAGTTGCACATAAAAGTTTAAATGAAAATAGTAAGTTATTCAGTGATGTCTTGAAACAAGTATGTGCTATTTGTGCTTTCTTTTATGTTACATTTCAAGTTATAGAATTTATAATTTATAAACATGTGTATGACATGAAATGTAAATGAATTTTGTACAACTTCAGCTTTCATACCAATATGAAATAAAACAGGGAAAAAATTACATACTTTTAAGGTGTGAATAAAACATTTGTTGCTGATATGCTGCTTTGTTTTCCTCTTCACACATTTTCACGAAACCCATTCCTGTGTACGTAACTAACTTCTTTGAAGGGCTGTCCTTTGGCAAGGACATTTTATGTATCCCACATAACAATTTCGTGAAACTCTTTCCTGTGCATACATAACTAATTTCTTTGAAGGACTGTCCTGTTGCATGGATATTGGCACTTATGAGGTCATAATTTTACAGGAAGTTCAGGATGAATCGGATGGTTGTGGGGCAAAGTTTAGTGTCATCATTGTGTCAGAGAAGTTTGATGGGAAGCCTCTGCTGCAGAGACACAGGTATAAGTGTTGGCTGTCATTTAAAAATCCTTGGTTTGCTAATGATTTAGAAATTGATAGAATGACCTTCTCTTTTTAGAATAGCCAGAAGTGCCTTACTGCATGGATTTTTCAATGCTTTATGGTGGTTGACCGTGTGAACAGAAGTTTTTCTTCGGCTATGTAGTTGAAATGTGTCTTGTTTTATAAACATAACAGAGTGTGTATGATGTTATTACTCAGGTGCTGTTATATTAATCTTTTCCTAACAGAGTGAACAGATACACTTTATCACACACTTTTTGTAAAATGCGTATCTTATTTGAACAAAAAAGATAAATCTTATGTATATTGGACCGTGCATCATTGTGATATTTAAAAACGAGAAGACCAACTTGATGTCACTTGCTGTTTTATTTCACTTCTTATGCGCCCAACATGTTTCAGACATTAATATATCCATCATCAGGAGCTTACGACTGTGCTGTCGAATTACCACATTGGTCGTTTGTTCTTGGTTCGATGTGTGTTGGTGTTTCGGTGTGGTTGGGTTGGCATGGTATCCATGTAGTAGACTGAAGTTGTGCTTCAGCCTGTTACACGGATACCACCCCAACCCAGCCACACCGAAACTCCAACACACATCGAAACAAGAATACATGACCAATGTGGTGATACAATAGAAAAGTCGCAAGCTCCTGATGATGGATGTATTAATGTCTGAAACATGTTGAGCATAGAAGAAGTGAAATAAAACTTAATAACTAGTGACATCAAGTTGGTCTCTTATTCTTCAACTAAGAAAGGTAAAATTATGAAGTACATGGCATGTTTCTGGGACATTACACAGAGATTGTGCAGCATGCCTAAAAAGTGAAGTATGTATCCTTGCTGCCTAAATTTATACAATGACTCTGTTGGGGTATAGTCCTACTTGCATCCTGTATATAGCAGTGTTTGTCAATGTTTGTGAGACCGCGGCCCGGTGAAGTCTTTTTTCATAAGACGAGGTCCTGTTCCCAAAAAATTTACTCATAAATACCTTTCCTTTTTTTTAAGTTCATACATTAAACTAACATAAGTATTAATTATTAATCATGGCATAATCATGAAGAGTATTAGTACACTTACGTATTTGATGTGGCCTGTTGACAAATATAAAATTACATTTGAATTAGTTATCAGTCACTGGACTAATGAAATCTTGTAGCATATTGTAGTTTCCTCAGGCCAACATCTGGGTCTGAGTTTTTCAACACATTCACGAATATTATTCTCCTCAGAATATTTCCACTATAAAGCATTCATGAAAATTGCTTAGAAAAATAAAATGACAAATTCCAGGAGAACCTCTTGCAGCCCAGTATAATTGATGCCAAGACCCGGTACCGGGCCGCAGCCCGGCAGTTGAGAAACACTGGTGTATAGGACTGTGATAAGGAAAGGGTTAAAATGGATTTGAAGGAAATAGGATAGGAAGGTGTGGAATGGATTCATCTGGCTCAGGTAGGGACCAGTGGTGGGCTCTTACGAATGTGACAGTGGAACTTTAGGTTCTACAAGATATGTTGTACCAGAAGGGGCACAGTATGTTAGGGCTTCTTTCCATATCCCGTCAACTGGACCCCATCAAGTGGCCAATGCCATCTGAACCTGTCACATGCAGAGACACAGAAAGGAACTGCGAAGGGCTTGATCCTTTCTTTATCCAGAACAAAGAGGACCAGTGAAGAATGCTTTCAGTTTCCATGATGGGTCATTTCTAGTTGAAATGCAGTACGATAAGCTGAGCAGGAAACTTGTGCAGAAGCTCCAGGCAGTGTACCCTCTGGTGGTTGAAAGACTTTACTGTTGATACAACCAGGCATGTAATCTTCTGCTCCCAGGTGAAGAGATGCTGTGACAAGAAAATCCAGGTCAAACTTGCAGAGCAGTTTGTCAGGTGTTGATAGATCACTGACCTAAATATTTGCTGATGCCATAGTGGAATACCCACTTCCATCTTGTGACAGATATGGTTGGAGCTATACCCCTACCTCCATATGCTTTCATAACTTGCAAAGGAAAAACTTTAACTCTGCTGCAATACAATGAAATGCTGAAGTATCATCATACTCTAAGGCCTACAACAGTTGCCACTGTAGAAAGGTCAATCAGTCCTGTTACAGGCCCAGAGGGTTCCAGTAAGTTAAGGCTCCCAGATTTCGTGACAACGGCACAGGATGGTGGTAGGTTGTCAGGCTTACGCACCGGCCGCCTTTACCCCCAGGAAATACTCCTGGTACTCATTTGTCTTAGAGGCTGAGTCAACACCAGGGCCATAGTGTGATCGGAAGGATTTTACGTCAGTGAAAAATCCAATGACACTAGCTGGGATCAAACCAGCGACCTTCCGATTTGTAGCACAGCACCTTAACCACTGTGCTACCATGGTCCCCAGTCGCCATTGTAATTGTTATAATTTGCCGTACCCTATTTTATCTGTTGAAGTTTGTGTTCATGTTTAAAAAGCATAGTGTTTTTGAAGTTCTGTTAAAGAATAGGAAAAAACATGTAAATTTTTTAGATATATTTGTGTTCTTTCTGGGCTGTATGTAGCGGTTTTCATTGTGAAAGCGTCATTTAACCTTTTACATCCTAGTGGTTGTTTCACGTACCACCACCTTTAACATTCAAAAATTCTACATGGTGCTCACATTGCGTTTAAGTGTTCTGTATGGACTTCTGCCTTGTACAACATTAAAGGATTAGTTTTGTGTAACCGAGGTGGAGAGTGTTTTCTGTGCGGTACACACTGAGTCCTTATACAGAACAGACAAGTTTCATCTTTAAAGGGTTAAGTTGCAGATTGAGTTTTCAGTAATGCTTTATTCCATATGTATTGTCTGTCCACATTGTATTTGTGTAGATGAAAACTGTGAACTACTACTACTAGTATTACTACTACTACTACTACTAGTATTACTACTACTACTACTACTACTAGTATTACTACTACTACTAGTATTACTACTACTACCACTAGTATTACTACTACTACTAGTATTACTACTACTACTACTAGTATTACTACTACTACTACTAGTATTACTACTACTACTACTAGTATTACTACTACTACTACTACTATTTTTTTAAAAAGCTCTATGTTCTGTAATGGCAATGTCTGTGAAGGTTTCTGTTTTCTGATATGTTGTATCATTTAGAGTGGTAGGTGGAAACTTGTGTGCTTTTCTAAAACTATATGGCAACACATCTCATAAGACTGTAATCTGCATTTTTATTAAATAATGTATATACCTGAATATCAGATGACGTCCTTTACAATCTTCAGTTTATGCAAAAATATCTGTACAGAACATGTTTAACTTTGTGCTCAATTATAAGATGACCTCCCTGTTTGTAAGATGATGAATTAAAAAAAAAACTTTCCTTTTTATTTGGGTGAATATGGTATGTGGTTTTAAGTGGCTACCACTTTCTGTGTTTCTTACAGATTGGTTAACTCCATACTGGAAGAGGAGCTGAAGTCCATTCATGCCTTTTCCCAGAAGACACTAACAGTACAACAGTGGGAGAAGCAAAAAAGTTCCTAGTTGAAGCTTATTCTTTAAATACTGGCACATCAATTTTTCTTTAATTTTTTTTATTTATTCTATCACATTCCCATGGGCACTGTTTTTGAATGTTAATTGTATGTTGTTTTGATACCATATAATCTGAGAATTTGATCACATTTTTTGAATGACACATTGAGAAATGTTTGATGCTGAGGTCAAGGTTCATGTTCAGTAAGAACAAACAGTGGTGTATTGTAAGAATCTCATCACATCATTCATTCTGAGTTAAAGTTCAGAGAATTCACCAGTAGTCAGTAGTCAGTCATGATGGGCCCAGGTAAACATCCTCTAGCTTTCACAGTGTCAGCACCTGGGAAGGTCATTCTTCATGGTGAGCATTCGGTGGTTCATGGTAAGACAGCATTAGCTGCAGGCGTTAACATCCGCACGAATATGACATTGAAAGAAATTGACGGTGTCGATGGGAAAATCACACTTGACCTGCCAAATCTCAGTCTGCAAAATTTCTACACTATTCAGGAGTTGAATGATGCCTTCCTTTCTAACCCCCCACCTTTATTAAAAGGTTCATATTCTGAATTTAATGTCTGTAATCCGGAGCTGATTAATACCAGTAAGTTCATAGGAATGTTGCGTGAATATGTTCTGAAGTCTGTGAAGGTACAACAGTTCCCGTTTGCACAAGAATGTGCCCTTGTTACCTTTCTGTTCTTGTACACAGGAATATTTTGTAGCGTGAATGTTCAGATACAGCCGTTCTCCATTGAAGTAGTCTCTGACTTGGCTATAGGTTCTGGTGCTGGAAGCTCTGCAGCATTCTCTGTGTGTCTTGCTGCATCATTTATTCATTATATCCGTTCTAAAATCTCCTTCAGCTTTATTAGTAACAAAAATGTTTCAAAGGATGGTTATAAACCAATAGAAATGGAATCTACTGACTTAAGCATGTTTTCTGCGAAGGAAAAAGAATTAATCGCTCGCTGGGCCTTGCTAGGTGAGAAAGTAATGCATGGCAATCCTTCCGGTATCGATAATGTTGTATGCACTTTTGGTTCAATCGTGAAGTTTAGGAAGGGTCAAGAAGGACAAGGCCCAATTCTAGAACATCTACCAGCAGGAGCACAGTTGAAAATTCTGCTGGTTGACAGTGGAGTGAGAAGAGATACAGCTGGGATGGTAGTGAAAATGTCAAAGCGTCTGGAGAGCTATCCACAAGTGGTGCAGTCAACGCTGGATGCTATGGATGGCATTGCTGTAGCTGCTGCTGACATATTAACAGAGCTTGCAGAATCGGATGCTGAAATTGCTGATACACTTGAACAACACAATAGCTTTCGTGCAAAACTGGAGGTGAGGAAGCAAAGAAATGACCTACTGGTTAGTTAAATGACATAAGAATGCGGCTTTTTGTGTTTTGTCTTTTTTTAAAATATTATTATTATTATTATTATTATTATTATTAAATATAGTCTTGTAGCAGAAATTTCTAAAGCATTTCAAAGTAAAATATCCCCCCCCCCCCCCCCCCC